>TARA_B110000037_G_scaffold221312_1_pt1 | contig 100291 bp, 97 predicted proteins | sample TARA_B110000037 | Tara Oceans TARA_B110000037 (sample SAMEA4397196) | marine metagenome | biome: Polar Biome; feature: [MIX] marine epipelagic wind mixed layer (ENVO:01000061); material: water (ENVO:00002006), including particulate matter (ENVO:01000060) such as... | depth... | reverse complement strand
CCGGAGCTGCCGTTTCTGCAGGAGTAGGCGCTTCCGCTGTGGGTTCTTCTGCCACAGGAACAGCTTCCTTCGTTTCAGCGGCGGGGGCACCCTCTTCTACTTTTTGAGCAGCTTTCGCAGGCGCTTTCTCGACGACAGGCTCTTCTTTCATCGGTGGAACTTCAAGACGACCGTCACTGTATTCGATGACATAGCCCTGGCTCACCAGATAACGCAAATCTCGGCCCAAAGCCTTAAGCTCATCTCCGTAGGCAGATGTCTCCACCGACTCTGTTGATGGCTGCTCTTCAGCGGATGCTTCTGTCGGCTCTGTTACGGCCGCCGCAGCCACTTCTTCCGCGCTATCGACCTTGGCATCCGGCTCCGTAATCCCGAGATATTCGCGGGGAAGATCAGAAGGCTTCAACTTTGGATGCGCCTCTATAAACTCCATCAGGTTCGAAAGGTTTTCAGCCAAAACTTCGTCCTTTGTTCGGAAGTGACGCTTTACTGCACAGACGTAGCTTACGCCTTTGGAACCGCGTTTGTAGACCGCGAGATTTAGACGACGCAAGCGACCGCGCAAATTGTTCGCAGTATTTAGGGGGAAGCGCATTTGCTGCGCGTAAAGGGTTTCGATCGAAAGGCGAAGAGGATCGCTTTCAGGGAGGGTTGTGAGATCGCGCCCTAGGAACCGAACGGAGTAAGCAGGCCGGACGACTTTTTCCTTCATGTGGGTTAGAAGGTAAAGGCGCACTGCATCCAGATCAGGAAAGATGATAGGGTCTCCTCCCTCAGGCTGTTCCTTTAAGGTATACCGCTTGCCCTGCTTCATCTTTTCCAGCCAACCATCGATCGCTTCCTGCTCGCGAACCGACTCCAAATGTGCCTGCACGCGCTCAATGCTCAGGCGTGGAAGGCGCGTTGCTTGGTGCTCTTTGAGCATCGCTTGGTAACGGTGGAAATTCGGTGGTCCGATAATTTCGGACGTGAAGCCACACTTGTGGACCATTTGGAAACTACCACTCGGCGCTTCGGCTTCGTAGTCTTCAGCGTCGAAAAACTCGCTCAGGTGAAGCTTCAATACGTGATCAATCGCGGCTTGCTCAGAAAGAAACGGCAAACCATCGGGAACGGAGGCGTGAAGAATCGCTGTTTCTCCCTCTTTCTGATCGGGATGCTTGGCGACGCACACCCAGCGCTCAGGTTTCTCAAGGATCAAACGAGCGATTTCAAAGAGCTCAAAAGTGCGGAACGACTGCCGAATGGCCAGGGTCAGGGCCTTGAACGCATTGTCGTCGGGATAGAAGTCTGCTTCAATGATCGGCTGGAACGGAGGACGCTCTTGGCGAGCACCACGGCCTCTGCCTTGCTGAGGGGCACCCCTGCCGCCGCGCGAGCGATTATCCGGACGATCGTGACTTCCTTGTCCACCGCCAGCAGGGCGCGCTGTCTTACCGGCGCGCCGATCGCGCGAACCTCCCGGACCTCCCGGACCTCCCGGACCACGCCGGTCTCGGCGGCCACGTGGACCACTACGGTCTTCCGACCATTTAGGTGATTTTGATGCGGGAAGTGAACCAGAGCCCCAATCAGGACCGAGGGACAATTCTCCGAGACTACTTAAGTCGAGGTCTGACGAAGACTTGTCTTCGTCTGAGCGTGAGGAATTATCTGACATAGCGAAGCATGAAAGCGGCGCCATACACCCAAAATCTAATCGAGGGGTCAAGTATTCATACCAAATCATCTTCATAGAAATATTAAGGGAAAAAAGACTTGCCCCCTTTTCATCGTCACGACTTTCTCCACACCTTCCTCAAGGCGATCAATCGCCGTATCAATTGCTCTGGTGGTGGAATTGGTAGACACGCACGCTTGAGGGGCGTGTGCCGCAAGGCGTGTGGGTTCAAGTCCCACCCTGAGCACCATTTTTCTACCAATTATCACCGAAGCCGGTTCATCCAACCGGCGCCGATTTCATCGCTAACGAAATGCGCACTGCAATCTCTAGGCATCGCAGTTGAACGAAAACGGTAACAAGCACGGCAGACCAAGATTACACGATCGAAGCGTCGAGCCCTAGTAGGTTTCCATAATAGCCTGCTGAAAAACTACTTATACCGCTCAGAAACTTCACTTATTTAGCGTTATTCCGCTGTTCAAGGCTAGACAGGAAACCTCAAAACCTTCAGCTTTTCCGTATGCGGTCCTTCACTCTCATCCAAAAACGAGCATACCTCAAAGAGGTGATCAGTGATGATGAAAAGGCAGAAGAATTGAAGAAACTCGAAGCATCCAGATCGGCAAAATTCATCGCATCGGGCATAGAACGCTTCAGCTCTTGGAACGAGAAGCAGATTGACGCTGCGATCAACGCACACATCCGCTCCACCGTCGCTCGATTAACTGATCCAGCCGTCCTCGAGCACGCAGTGGAAAGCTAAAGCGCCACTCCGCACTGTTAACTGAATAAGTAGCGTCGCATCAGCGAAGACGCTCTGCTTTGCGCGCTGTCCGACATTGCTCAAAGACCTTTGCAGGTTCGTTCCATTCTTCCAACTGAGCGTAACGGAGGGACAGCAAGTCGCCCTTAGAATAAAGCGTATAACTTACTCTTTAATATATCGTCTCAGCACTTGCAGTCCGTAGGATTTCTAACACACATTTGATACGTGCCAATCTACGTCTACCAGACGCTCAGCGACGACCCAGAGAAGACAGAAGTCTTTGAAATCCAACAGTCCATGCAGGACGCGCACCTCGCGCACCATCCTGAGACGGGCGAACCGATTCGCCGCGTGCTTCAGGCCCCCAATATTGCCTCGAAATATACGCCGGGAGCCAACAAGACGAAGCTGGAGAATAACAACCTAGCCGAAAAGGGCTTCACCAAATACGAAAAAGACAAGCTCACCGGTCGCTACCACCGCACGGCAGGCAAAGAAGGTCCGCCGACCATCGAGCCACAAAAAGGGGTCTAGCCTACCGTTTGCAGGCACCACCCACTCGCGAATAGGTTGAGGAGAAGAAAAGTTGGATTCACCGACTGATTCTTCAATTCGAACCTGTAGATGGGTCCCTGCCTCTCTACAAGATGGGCGCTTCTTCGTCTAGACTCTGCGACTAAAGGGGCCTAGGGTGTGCGACGAATAATGATGAAATACATCACTACGTTTCTGGTCCTTATCGTCCTCGTCCTCGTCGCGGGCTCAACATTTTTTGGGGCTAAGACGATCCATGACCTACTGGGCGAGAACAAGCAGCTCATGAAGGCGATCGGCAATCTCACGGAAGAAGACCAGATCGGCTATGCAAAGGTAATCGACCAAGAGACACGGCCAGACGGCACCCTTCTCACAACACTGAGATTTGTCGCGACGGCTCGTAATGACAAAACCGATACGGTGCTCGAACGCGAATACACGATCGAGGGCGATGTGATTCATTTTGACGCCCTCATCGTCAAATTTCCCTCCCGCCTAGTGATGGATGGGAAAGAACGGTCGCTTTATCTTTGGCGCCGCGTCTACGGGGAGTTCATGAGCCCCTCAAAAGCCTTCCCGATCGAAGAAATGGGAGAAGAGCCTGCGCGCTACCGCGATGTCTTCAATCGCCTGAGCGTGAAAGACCGAGCGACGTTTTGGGACTCAATTTGGGAGCTATCAAATGACCCCACAGCCCTAAGCGAACACGATGTCGATGCGATCTATGGAAACGTCGTCTACAAGAAGCTCAAGCCGGGGGTGATCTACGTTTTCAAGATCAACAACACTGGACAACTCTACCCAGAAGTCGTCCCAGACATGTAGGTCACACGACCGATGGTGCCGCTCAGCACCTACCCTTTGAGGACCCATTCACCGCTTGAGGTCTGTATCCACAAACCACTCTTGGCCTGCTGGGCGATCCGAGCAGCCCGCTGTTTGCCAACTTCCTCGGCGCTTGTATTCGTTTTCTCGGCGATGAGGACGTAAAGTGCTTTGCGGTCGTTGTTTTCAGCCTCTAAAAGCTGCCTCTGTTCTTCGGACAGGCTACCTCGAGCGGTCAGAAATCCTTCGTTGTTCTCACCGAGAAGGCTGTCCTCCTTTTGCGCGTCGATGCCTGGAAGGCGGTCTCGCATTCGATCCGTAACGCTCTCCGCAAACACCTGAGAAAAGCTGAGAAAAAAGAAAAGGAGCGTTGCTCCACAGAGATGAATAATTCGGTGACGGTGCATTACTCGGAATCCTTTTCGGCGGTTTCTAGTTCTAGCGGCTGGTACTCGGTCGTTGTTGAAGCCTGATCAATCTCGGCAAAAAAGTCATCCAGTTCCTTTTGCACACGGTGGTTCACGGTGATCTCGATGTAGATCGGTTCGATCTTGATCGGGTCAGTTTTGACATGGAGGCACCCGACCAACGGAAGGCTAAGTCCAAAGAGCAGAAGGGAAGATTTCATAAAAGAGGGGCTGGGTGGGAATAGCGTGTGATAGAGCCTGAACGAGTTAGACACTTTTTCAACCGCACGGTTCAAGATCAACCTTTTCTCCAAACCGTGCCTTCAGCGACACTCCACTGAAACTTGCGCCGGTGCTCACGGATGAGAAACGGGAGATCTACTTGTTTCACCAATTCAAAATCACCGCCAAGTGCATCCGCCAATGCCTCCGTTGGCACCCGTCCTGCCTTCGACGCCGCGAGCCAATTCTCTGGCGGGGTGAACGTTTCCAACCAGGTGTGAGGGGTTGTCAGAACGAGCTGACCGCCCGGACGCACCAATGTATTAAGCCTTTCGAGCAAACGCTGCGGCTCCGTCATGCGGCACAAAAGGTTACAGGCTACGACAAGGTCAAAGCTTCCCAAGTCTGCCCGCAGTTTGTGTGCATCACCGACTTCGAATTGAACCTTCTCAATGGCCGCACCTTCAGGCGCTTCCGCTTCCGCATCCGAAAACCAGTTGCCCGTTTCGTGGATGCGGTAGGCCACCTTTTTGCCCTCAGCTAGCTGCATCGCAGCGGCTATAAACTGCTGTGAGTAATCAATCCCAATCACCTCTGCTCCGTAGCGAGCGAGCTCAAATGTAGACCGGCCAACGGCACACCCGAGGTCGAGGATTCGTCCACCTTTCGGCGGAAACAAGGTGGGATCGAATGTTTTCTCAACGCACCGGAGAGGGAAATCCAACGCCCCACTCGGACCGTCTATCCAAGGAAGGAGGCGCTCAGCGTCTCCATAATGGAAGAGCAAATATTCCGACAGGATCGTCGAGGCTTCGTAATCAGTCGCACTCATCGTAAATGAAACGGGGGGCAAAAACACCGCCGCTAAAACAATTTTGGAGTTAGTGGGTTAGGCCAGCAGCGAAACCGGAGTGGCCGCATCGGCGAGCAGGCCCCGCATGTAATCTACAATCTGATAGTTCGCCATGAGGAGGTGTACTTCGCCGTCTCGATACATCCGGACTTCGGGAAGGCGAACCTCGGGCGTCTTATGTGGTGCATAGAGCACGTCGTCGTGGGAGGCATTTTCGTGCGTCTTGAAAAGATCCGGGGTGATGTTACCACCGAGGTGATCATCACGACCTGTTGCGACATGAATGGTGCCGAGGATTTTCTCGTCCTGAATATCACGACCACTGAATGGAAGGACCTGCGATCCGAATCCAAGTTCTCCAAGGGCCCCAATCATCGGGTCGTCTATGAGGCGCTCGTTATGGTCTTCAATGAGCGCGTAGTCGCCGTAAAGCAGTCGGCTGCTTACTATCTTCCCGTCTTCCACAGTGAGGAGGCCAAGGGTCTCTTCGCCATACTTGAAGGGAAATTGTCCTTCAGCACCCTCAGGGACGAAGTAAACTTCGCCAGCAGGAAGGTTCGCCACATCGGGCGTGCCGCGTGGGCAAAGTCCGTGGCTTTTCTGCGCCTCTTGGCCATTTGTGAAAAGGCGGAGCGTCGTCGTGACACCCTCGACTTCGAAATCGATCTCAAAGTGGTCAGCCTTCGTTAGTCCACTTCGCAGGGCCTCGGTATTCTTACTCATCTGATGATAATCGACCGAAAGCCCGGTATCGACGATGACCTGATTGAGCCCGTGCAGCGTCGCGCCGCGGAAGCCAAACTCCTTCGCTTTCGCGGTCAGGGGGGCTGTGGCAGAGAAAGTTGAAACGGCAAGGACGAGATCGTATTTCGAATAAATATCACGATCGAGACTCAGCTCGTTGCCCTTCACATCGAAGCAGACATCATCCATGTCGAGGTTACTCCCGCCAGTTTCACGATAAGCATAAATCTCACCACCGGTGTAGTTCATTTCCTCAAGGCCGCCTTTTTGAAAGCCAAGGTAGAAGACTTTGTAGCCGTAATTCTGAATCGAAAGGCGCGGATTATCGAGAAACGCGAATTCCTTAATCTCTGCGGGGTCTGGAAGGTCGATCAGAATGCAGAGTCGGTCTCCTTGGCCTTTCTCAAAACACGTTTCCATAAGTCGTTTGAGGGAAAACGGAGGAAACTCGATATTGGAGGGGTTTAATTCCATAACACACAATGGATGGCACAAGACCCTAGGCCACGCCAATCTTGAATGAAGTTTTTCGGTCGGAAACAGGTTACGACCCGCCCGCATAAGGCGACCTGACCCTGATCACGATTGACATCCTATGTGCTGGGGACACCGTCAAACTAAGTATATTAATAGTAATCGCTGAAGAGTCTGAGTCAGGTGGAGCCGCTTTCAATTGGCTCGCAAAAGGAGCCCATTACCCTCCTCAACACCCAGCAAGATTCGGGGGCAAATGAGAGGTAGAATCCATGCAAGCTAACAAGTTATTCGTAGCGAATATCAGTTTCGAGTCATCCGAAGACGAGATTCGTCCACTTTTTGAGGACGTCGGTGAAGTCCTTGATTTCTACTATCCTCGCGATCGCGACACCGGTAAAGTTCGAGGTTTTGCTTTCGTTACAATGGCTAGTGATGAACTCGCTCAAGCCGCAATTGAGAAGATCAACGGCCATATCCTTTACGATCGCGACCTGCACGTAACCGTGGCGATTCCCCGCGAAAGCCGCGGCGAAGAAAGCAGTGACCAGCCAAGTGGCGGTGGTGATTTTCGTGGTCGTGGCGCCCCTCGCGCCCCACGACTTCACTCTGACGATGGTCCACGCGGTGGCGGTGGTTTTCGTGGCCGAGGCGCTCCTCGCGGTGGCCGCGGTGGTAGCCGAGGCGACGGTGGCCGAGACGGACGCGGCGGTGGTGGATTTCGCGGCGGACGCGGCGGTGACGTGGGCGGGCGTTCCTCCCGGGGCGGCGGTCGACGCGGTTCGAGGGGTGGCGATTGGGACTCGAAAGAGTAATGATCTTCTTCCTACGTCGGCAGGCGTACTTTCGACACGGCGTTTTCACTGGAGCACTGCGCACCCTTTTTTATTTCAATTTAGATCAAGTCTAACATGATTCCTCGGATTGATCGCCCTCGCTAACCACTTCGATGTCCGATAATAAACCTGTGACTTCAAACGGGCGCCACGTCGATTGGACACCCTTTCGATTTCTTCGAGACGGCTACTCTGCTCACAAGCTCAGAGGAGACGCCCGCGCTGGGCTGAACGTCGCCCTACTCGCCTTTCCTCAAGGCATGGCCTATGCCGCGATTGCTGGGCTGCCCATACAGTATGGGATTTTTGGCTCCGTCCTCGCTGGGTTGATCACTCCGATCTGGGCCGGCTCACGTTTTATCGTCGCGGGGCCGACAAATGCGACCTCGGTGATGCTCCTCGCAGGGCTCCTTGGCTTAGGTCTGAGCTCCGACGAAGCTCGGGTCGCGGTGCTTCCCATCGTCATTGCACTCTCCGGTCTGTTCCTCGTTTTCGGTTCTATCCTTCGTGTCGCAGCACTCGTGCAATACGTATCACGATCAGTTGTTGCAGGCTATATTACAGCCGCTGCTTTTTATATTATTCTGAATCAGCTCAGGAAGGTATTCGGTTTCAATTACGAAAAGCCAGAGGGTGCGACCGTCTTTGACGATCTCATCCTGACCATCAGCAACATCGGCCACACTCACTTTCCGACGCTCTTGCTATCCCTTATCGCGGCGGGGTTCTACTACATCCTAAATAGGAAATTTAAGACCCTTCCGAATGTCGCGATCACGCTGGTTGTTGTTTCAGGGCTTGGATACTTCATCAACCAATACGCCATCGCCAATGACCTCGGTGCGATCGCCACCCTCTCCGCGATCAACCTCAGCGAGTGGCAATTCACGCTTCCGCCTTTTGAGCGTGGCCTCATTATCGACGTATCATTGCTCGCCCTCATCATTGCCTTCCTTTCGACCCTCGAAGGCACCTCGATCGGCAAAGAATTAGCGGCTAAAGCAGGCTCTCGCATCAATGTGAACCAAGAGATGCTCGGGATCGGACTAGCAAACATGGCTTGTGCCTTTGGTCAGGGCATGCCCGCCTCCGGCTCCCTCACCCGCTCACAGCTGAGTTATGACAGCGGCTCAACAACAGGCATGGCGAGTATTTTTGCTAGCTGTTTCTTGCTTCTCACCGCCTTCTTCTTTGGTGGTTTTACGCAATACATTCCAGTCAGTGTTCTAGGTGTCGTCGTAATCTCGATTGGACTGTCACTCATCAATTTCCACGTCCTCCGTGTCGTCTGGTATGCGACAAAAGGGGAGCGAACGGTTTTCATCATCACCTTCGCCGCGGCCCTCCTTCTCCGCCTAGATTTTTCCATCATCGTTGGCGTCGCAGTCAGTATCCTTCTCTTCATTCAGAAGGCAGCTCAACCCGTTGTGACGGAATATAACGCCGCTGGAAATCCGAAAGAGCCAGACGGAGAAGAAGAGGAAGCCGCCGTTTCGATCGTCCATGTCGAAGGGGATCTCTTCTTTGGTGCTGCTGAGATCTTTAGAGATCAGATGCGTGATGCCTGCGCCCGCAAGAACCTCAAAATCGTCATCCTCAAAATACGTAACGCGCGCTGTCTTGATGCCACGAGTATTCTGGCACTTGAAGAGCTTGTCCTCTCACTTCGCCAAACAGGCCGTTTCTTCCTTATCAGTGAGGTTCGACCAAAAGAGATGAAGATTTTCGAGAACTCAGGCTTTCTCAAAATAGCCGGGCAAGAAAACATCTTCGCCGACGACACGAGCAACCCAACGCTCTCAACATCCAAAGCCATACGCCGAGCGATGAAACTCCTCGAAGGCAAGGATGCGAATGTGAAAATCTTTCTCGGCGGATCCGCGAAAAGGTCCGAAGACAGTGATTAGCCAGTGCCTCAGTCTTGGCTGAGCGCGTCAAGGCGCTCTGAAACATCGCGGTAAGCAACATCCACTTCGAAGATAGCAGCAAAGGCCTCGCGGGCATCTTCATTGCGACCAAGAAGAAAAGCTGTATCCGCTTTTTCATACATGGCGGCTTTACGCTCCACCGTCATTTCCGCATTTTCACTCAAAGCCTTATCGAACTGTTTGAGTGCAAGATCGTGGCGATCGCGCAGCTTGAAAGCGCGGCCCAAACCCATCAAAGCGCCCGTGCGATGTTTCGGAGAATCGACCGCTTTTTGAAACTGCTGAGCAGCGTTATCAGCATCACCCTCACTGAGTAACATCTCGCCAAGGGCGATCCGATACGACCCATCGAGCGGATACTGATTCACAAGCATCCCCAAGCGTTTGCGTTCGTGCGCTTGGAGTGCCCTACGGGCCACTTCGACAGTTTCTGAAACATTCTCTCCAGAGCTCAAAATCGCCTCAGTCTCAACCGTTTTCAAACGCTGTTTGAGCACTTCACCTTCCAACTCTGAAACCAGTTCAGACAGGCTTATATCGTTCTCCAGAGAAGACTGTTGTCTGGCTTTTTCGATACATTCCAATGCTGCCTGCGGCTCTCCCAGTTCACTCCAAGTTTTTGCAAGATCACGGTAGCGACGAAGGTCACTGGGGTTTTCAAGTAGCTCAGCCTCGAGCCGAGTCGCGTCTTCGCGCAACGACTGTTCGGGCGAACTGTGTCGGCGGTCTTGTTCAAGCGACTCTGCTTCGGATTGGTTTGAAAGTTTCTGGCGGTAGTCTCCCTGTTCTTCCCAATTACCCACCATCAGTGATAGTGCGACCGATGCATCTTTCAGGAGGGCTTCAGCTTCGCCGTCTTGCGGGAACTCTCCTAGGACCCGCTCAGCGAGTGCAATCGCGAAGTCAGAGTCACCGTTTTCAACGGCGCTCTGCAGCTTTCCCACTTGTTTACGCCAACGGGGATCGAGATCGGCGATAGCGATTTCAGACATCATAACAAACGAACACTACCCACCTTACAGCCTGACTCAGCACAAGCAATAAAATAGGTGAAAACCCCTGTTATTTAGTTAAAACTAGATGCGTCGCCACCAGCTTCTCTAGTCGCTCGATCGTGGATTGAGCGAGGGCCTCCGATTCGGCCTCGGCGAGGAGGCGGACTTTATTTTCCGTGCCAGAGTAGCGAACAAGTATCCGACCCTCAGTTCCTAATTCTTTCTCGATCTTGCCGAGTGCTTCCGTGAACTCAGGTATCGCCTCAAACGGCTTCTTTTCATCGACGTAGAGGTTTACGATCTTCTGCGGGAAGAGGGTGATTGAAGAAGCGAGTTCGGAAACTGGAGCACCTGAAGCGAGCCAAGCTTTGAGAAAGGCAAGCGCGGCGGTCAGCCCATCACCCGTCTCTAAATGACTGCGAAGGATGAAGTGCCCACTCGACTCACCACCGAAGCCAAAGTCCCCTTCAAGCATTTTGTAAAAAACCTGCCGATCACCGACGGGTGTGCGCAAGACACGTCCTCCCAGTGCCTCAATAGAACGGTCGAGGCCAAGATTACTCATCACCGTCGCAACGAGCGTTTTGTCTTTGAGCAAATCTTCGCGAATCATGTGCTGACCGATCAACGCGAGAATGGCGTCGCCAGGAACAACGACACCAGCCGCGTCAACAAACAGCACACGGTCGCCATCGCCGTCATGGGCGATCCCAAGGTCAGCTCCACTCTCGAGGACTTTCGCAGCAAGCACCTCAGGGTGTTCACTGCCGACCCCTGCGTTGATATTTTTCCCATCGGGGGCGTCGCCCAGAAGAATCAGCTCAGCGCCTAGAGCCCGCAACACGACCGGAGTCGTCTTCGCGGTCGCACCGTGGGCACAATCCAGAACAATCTTTTTGCCCTGAAGAATGCCGGCAGCGGCTTGGCCGATGGCAAAGGACTCGTATGCCTTGGCAGCTGGATGGGCTTGGCGTTCGCCACCCTCGCAAGGAGTGAGATCAGCAACCGTATCGATCAACGCTTCTAGGCGCGCTTCATCGGCCTCACTTAGCTTCGTGCCGGAACCAGAGAAAAATTTGATGCCATTGTCCCGCGCCGGGTTGTGCGAAGCAGTCACGACAACACCGAGGTCTGCCTTCGCCGCTTTCACCGCTAGAGCGATCGCTGGTGTCGGCACGATGCCGCAATCCAACACGCGCCCGCCTGCGCCCACCCACACTTCAGAGAGCGCATCGACGATGCGCGCACCTGATGTTCGAGGATCGCGACCGATAACAATGCTGAGCCCAGATTTACCACCTGCAAAAGCGAAGGCGGCTTTTGCGAGGCGTTTCAAAAAGGGAGGCTGGAGGATCTCAGCCTCCGCTGAAGCCCGAATACCGTCGGTTCCGAAATAGTGTCCCATGTCGTTTTGCCTATGCGAGTTTCGCGAAAAAGTTCGATGCCTGATCGAGCCATTTTGCAACCCGTCCATCCGACAAAGCGGCGCGCGCCTCGGCAAAACCGGCCTCCAGTGAGTCGACAGCCTCGGCGAGATGAAGCGCGACGCCAGCGTTGAGCACGAGTGTATCAACAAGTCCTGCATCACCCTCACCTGTGAGAATTGCGCGGAAGGCGGCAAAGTTAGCCTCTGGAGTTCCACCGATCACGCTGCTAACCGGCGACGCCGAAAAGCCGTAGCGCTCCGCACTCCACTGCCCATCGAGCGCGGCATAGTCGCCAATTCCTGTCACGACGTTCTCACCCGCCGTAGTCAGTTCGTCCATCCCGCGACCGTCGCTCAAGACGCAGTGCGCCGCGATGCCACGCTCCACTCCTAGCTGGGTGAGTGCACTGGCGAGCGGCCCGACCCACTCCTTTCCGCCCACACCGAGGAGCTGGCGCTTTGGTTTCGCCGGATTGATCAACGGACCGAGGATATTGAAAATTGTTCGCTGGCCACTCTTCGCGAGTTCAAGGCGCACCGGCATGATCGATTTAAATGCAGGGTGAAATGCCGGAGCGAAGAAGAAGCAAAAGTTCAGCTCTTCGACACTCGCACGTAAAACCGCCGGATCCGCCTGAGGGGTCACCCCGATTTGGCCGAGAAAGTCCGCCGCGCCGCTCTTTGAGGTGATGGCCCGATTGCCATGTTTCAGGACCGGCTGCCCACAAGCAGCTACGATCACAGCCGTCGCACTCGACACATTGTAGCCGCCAGTGCCCGTTCCACCCGTGCCAACGATGTCGACGGCCTTCGAGGCGAAGTCGCCCAGCTGCGGATCAAGCGCGAGTTCGCGAAAGACCTCTGCAAAGGCCGTCACGACCTCGACCGTTTCCCCCGCCTTATGAAGGGCGATAAGAAACGCCTTCTTCTGGTCGAGGGTTACACTCTCATTCGCTAATGCGAGGGCGGCGACCTTGGCATCAGCAGCGCTGATCGCGCCGGAAGAGTTCAGAATACTTTTTAGTTCACTCAGCTCGGGCATGGCCCGCAGGCAAGGTCGATGAACAAGCCCGAGCAAGAAAAATCTATTGCAGGCCCAGACGTTATAACCCACCCAAGCCCTATGCACCGAGGATACTCTTTCGCACTGTTCGCTTTCGTCTTTCTACTGCCATTCGAGGGTCTACGGGCTCAAGAATCCATCGATGGGGTGGTCGACGACGTGACAACCGCTTCCGACGCACCCGCCATCGGCTATTTCGACGCCCTGATTTTGGGGCTGGTCGAGGGTATTACGGAGTACTTACCCGTCTCTTCGACGGGACACCTCATCCTCACAAACCAGCTCCTCGGTCTCGACAATGAGGCCCCGATCATGACTGACGACGGGACGCCTTACCTCAACTCAGATGGTGAAATTTACACCTTAAAACAGGCCGCCGACGCCTACGCGATCATCATCCAAGCCGGCGCTATCCTCGCGGTTGCAGTCCTCTATTGGGGACGACTATGGAGCGTGGCGATCGGCTTTCTAGGCAAGGATCCACGGGGTCTCAAACTCGGGATTAACCTCCTCGTCGCTTTCATGCCTGCGGTCTTCTTTGGTCTTCTTTTTGATGACTGGATCGAATCCAAGCTATTCTCTCCCCTCCCCATCGCTATCGCCCTCGCAGGCGGTGGCGTCCTCATGTGGGGCGTCGAGCAATGGCGTAAAATGAAAGCCCCTCGACCGGCCGATACCGAAGAGCTCGACCTCCCAGACCTTACATTGAAGCAGTGTCTCGCGATCGGACTGCTCCAATTCGTCGCGATGTGGCCCGGCACGAGCCGCTCGATGATGACAATCGTCGGTGGCTACCTCGTTGGCCTCAGCCCGAGGCGCGCCGCCGAATTTTCCTTCCTTTTAGGATTCATAACCCTTTCAGCAGCAGCCGGATACAAAACGCTCAAAGAAGGTGAGAACATGATTCAAGTTCTCGACCTCGGACCCCTCATTTTTGGCACTGCGATCGCCTTCGTTTCCGCTGCTCTCGCGATCAAATGGCTCGTCAGTTTCCTCAGCAATCACGGTTTATCGCCCTTTGCTGGCTATCGCATTTTATTAGCAATTCTCGTTTTCAGCTTTATGGCCTAAAATTTCGGTCGATATACGATGAGTGAAACGTTTGCTCATCACTATCGCTAGTCTCACCGCTGGCTTAGGCCACGCCGAGATCTACTTCGATCTGAATTTCGAGAACATCAACTCAGCTGGGGTCACGTGGAATGCCAACCAGATATCCGTCGTCACTCAGGCAGCCAACGAATGGGGCAGCCTCTTTGCGCAGAACTACACGATCGACGTCGATCTGACCTTCACTCGCGCTAGCACTTCGGGCTACCTCGGCCAATGGGCAGGTGGCTACGCCCCAGGCACCACCAACGGTGACAACATCCGCCCTTGGGAAAACACCGTCCACGAGATCCGTTTCAACGCCGACCTCTTCGACACCTCGCTGAGCCACTATCTTTGGTGGGATGACGACACCTCGACCGATATCGTCGCGGGCAACCAGTGGGACGCCCTCTCCGTCGCCCGCCACGAATTTGGCCACCTCCTAGGATTCTCCGCAGGCTTTTATGTTGACGTTCAGACCGGTGGAGTGAGCGCTTTTTGGGAAGATCTCGTCGACAATTCAGACCTCTTTGCTGTCCTCGCTGCACTCGTCATTTTTGCTCTTTCAGCCTGCTCTGAAGAAAGCACATCAACTCCAACCGCAGACTCGAACGCTCCAGTACTCGACGCCAACCAGCTGACTAGCGACGTTGAAGCGAAGGCTGCTGACTTGAAAGCAGAGGCCGAAGCTAAGGCTGCTGAACTCGCCGCTGCTGCCGAAGCCAAAGCCGCCGAACTCGCCGCTGCTGCCGAAGCCAAAGCCGCTGAACTCGCCGCTGCTGCTGAAGCCAAAGCCGCCGAGCTTGCTGCGAAAGCTGACGCTCAAATCGAGAAAGCGAAAGCCGCCGCTGCCGCTCAGCTTGAAGCGACAAAAACTAAAGCATCTGAACTTTACACCCAATACGCTGGCAACGTCAGCCAGCTCAGTGGCGGAGTTGATTCGCTCAAAGGCGCGATGACCGGCGGACTCTCAAACATGATTCCAGCAAACGTCAAAGACACTTACAGCAACCTCTCAGAATCGGTCGACGACCTCAAGGGCTTGGTCGGTGGACTACAGAATTCTGATGGCGCAAACCTCGATTCACTCGTTCCGAATATTGAATCGAAATTAGGTGAAGCAAAAGGCCTCTACAACAACCTCCGCGACATGCTTCCAGACAATCTCAATCTAGACGCGCTCGGCTTCTAAACGCGTTCGTCCCAACTTTTCACTACAAGCCCACTTCAAGTCGAAGTGGGCTTTTTCGTGCAATCATCAGAAGGCTAACTCCCCAAGATCTTCCGCAGCGCTTGCTGGACTTTCTGTGGATTGGCTTTGCCTCTCGTCGCTTTCATGACGGGGCCGATAAAGGTATTGAGGGCTTTGGCGTTGCCTTCGCGGAACTCAGCAGCGGCCTTCGGATTGCCTTCGACGGCGGTGCGGCAAATGGCTTCGAGGTCGCCATCATCGGTGTCATCCTTGAGACCCTTCTCTTCGATGATCGCGAGAGGTGACTTGCCGGTTTTAAAAGTTTCAGTGAAGACGTCTTTCGCCGCCTGCTTTGTGATCATGCCGTCATCGATGACTTTGACGAGTTCACCAAGGAGCTCGGGTGTAAGCGCGAGCTCGGCCATCGGAAGGCTCCCTTCTTCGACCCCAGCGCCGCGTTCGCGCTGAAGGTCATTCGCTATGTAGTTGGCGAGCGCTAATGGGTTTTTGCCATAGACTTTCAAGCACGCTTCAAAGAACTGAGCGAGCTCGTGGTCGTAACAAATCACCGAGGTAACGGTGTAGGGCAATTTAAGGTCTGCTTGGTAGCGGCGCTGGCGATCAAAGACACGCTCGGGGAGCACTGCCTTAAGCTTTTCGACTTCGTCACGCGGGAAACGCACTGGCATCAAATCCGGATCGGGGAAGTAGCGGTAGTCGTGAGCATCTTCTTTGCCACGCATCTTTTGTGTGACTCCTGCATCGGGATCCCATCGGTGGGTTTCCTGATAGACAGGTTTGCCACTTTCGTAGAGGCGAGTCTGCTTCCGAATGACGTAGTTGATCCCGTTTTTAACCCCTGTGATGGTGTTGAGATTCTTCATCTCCCAGCGCGAACGCAGCTCATTGGAGCCAACCGGGCGGATGCTGACATTGGCATCACAGCGCATCTGGCCTTTTTCCATATCGCAGTCGCTGATACCTGCCTCGACGAGGTGCATGCGGAGGGCTTGGAGAAACGCGACCGCTTCATCGGCATAGCTCATATCCGGATCAGTAACGATCTCGAGCAGTGGTGTGCCGGCGCGATTGTAGTCTACAAGGGAGTCGCGCTCAAAGTGGGTTAATTTGCCAACATCTTCTTCGAGGTGCGCGCGTGTGAGCTGAACGGTGCGGTGTTCACCCATGACGTTCGGGGCTGAACCGGGGAGCTCAATCTCCACTTTACCGCCATCGCAAATCGGTTGGTCAAATTGGGTAAGCTGGTAGTTCTTCGTGCTGTCGGGGTAAAAGTAGTTCTTCCGGTCCCATTTACAGACATCTGGGATCGTCGAGTCAAAGATCAGGCCAACACGGATCGATTGATCAAGGGCTTCCTTGTTCAAGACCGGCAGGACGCCTGGCAGCCCCATGATGACGGGATCGACAAGGGTGTTAGGCTCAGCACCAAAACCTTGGCCCACGCGGGTAAACATCTTTGAGCGCGTGCGGAGCTGCACGTGCACTTCGAGTCCAATAACTGCTTCGTATTCCATTTTCAGTTTAGAGCTCAGGTTTGCGGTCGGCCCATGAGTGCGCCCCTTCGTAGGCGTGGGCGATCTGGAGAAGCTGAGCTTCTGCGTAAGGTTTTCCGATCAATTGCAATCCGATCGGCAGTCCATCCTCTGAGAACCCACATGGGATCGAGATGCCAGGGTTGCCCGCGAGGTTGGTAGAGATCGTATAGATGTCGCTCAAATACATCGCGAGCGGGTCGTTCGACCTTTCTCCGCGTTTAAAGGCGGTTGTCGGCGAGGTTGGCGTGAGGAGCGCGTCGACCTTTTCAAAAGCATTTGTGAAGTCTTCCCGTATGAGGGTGCGGACCTGCTGAGCGCGTTTGTAGTAGGCATCGTAATACCCACTACTGAGCACGTAGGTGCCAAGAATGATCCGGCGTTTGACCTCATCGCCAAATCCTTCGGCGCGTGACTTGAAGTAAAGGTCGATCGCATTGGTGGCGTTTTCGGTTCGGTGACCGTAGCGAATGCCATCGTAGCGGGCGAGATTTGACGAAGCCTCTGCTGTAGCGACAACGTAATACACCGGCACCGAAAGATCCGTCTGTGGGAGGGACACTTCGACAATGTCCCACCCAGCCTTCGCATACCAGTCGATCGCCTTTTCCACCGTAGCACGCACTTCGGGATCGAGGCCTTCTGCGAAAAACTCTTTCGGCACACCAAGGCGGGACGGCTTGAGCTCTTGCTTGAGGCTTTCGAGCGTGTGCGGGCCATCGAAGCTTACCGAGGTCGAATCACGTTCATCATGTCCACAGATGACATCGAGCAGCGCAGCGGCGTCAGCGACAGTGCGCCCGACGGGGCCGATTTGATCGAGCGACGAAGCAAAAGCGGCAAGGCCATAACGGGAGACTCGGCCGTAGGTCGGCTTGAGGCCAACAACGCCGCAAAGCGAGGCTGGTTGGCGAATCGAACCGCCTGTATCCGAGCCCAGCGATACCGGCACTTCGCGCGCCGCAACCGAAGCAGCGCTACCACCGGAACTACCACCGGGGATGCAGTCTTGGTTCCAAGGATTCGCGACTGGTTTCACGGAGGAGTTTTCGTTCGAAGAGCCCATCGCGAACTCGTCCATATTGAGGCGGCCAAAAGGAATCATCCCCGAGCCCTTCAAGCGCTCGGCCACACCCGCATCATAAGGCGAGATAAAGTCTTTTAGAATCTGACTCGCACACGTGAGCGGCTCGTCACGGACGGCGATGAGATCCTTCATTCCGACCGGGATCCCGTCGAGTGGGCTCATCCATGCGCCATCGGAGCGGCGGGCATCAGAGGCTTGGGCGGCAGCGAGAACGCGCTCTTCATCGAGGGCAATGAAAGCCCCGATTTTGCCATCAACTGCCTTCACCTGTTGGACGCAGGAAGAGACGAGTTCGGAGGAGGAAAATTCGCGGGCGCTAAGGCCGGAGGAAAGCTCGGCGAGGCTGAGGTCTATGAGAGACATGGACAATAAAGTTTAGTTATTCCTAGGCGACTAGGCGTCATCGACGACTTTAGGAACGATGATCTGGTTATCCCGCTGGGCAGGGGCGTTCTGCAACGCGGCTTCGGTCGAAAGACCCTTTTTGACCTCGTCTGCTTGCCAAACATTCTCGAGATCAAAGGCGTGGGCGGACGGCTTCACGCCCTCGACGTCGACATCGCTTAGTTTCGCGAAATAGCCGAGAATGCCACTCAGCTGAGCTGAATAGCGGACTTTTTCTTCATCAGTGAGGGCGAGGCGGGCGAGATTTGCCACGTAGTCGATATCGATATCGGCGCTGCGATCAGACATAGAATCGAAGGCTGAATGCCGTTGCCCGTGTGGCAAGCGCGGAGATTACGAAGGTGTATAATCCGCGTTTTTCCAATACTCCTCGCCATAGTCGAAGAAGACTTCCTCACCAGCAGAGATGTCGCGTATCGCAACGAAGTGAGCACTTTTCCACCGTGTGGAGACGACGAGCAGGGCATTGGGCGTCGAGCTGTGGTTAATGTAGCGCGTGTAGTTCGCCATCGGACCTTCACCCGCTATGAGATATTTTGCGGTCAGGCCGAGGAGGTAATTCGAGCCGGAAAAGCGGCCCGCCGCGAGATCGATATAGGTGATCAACTCGCCTGTGTAAGGGCCTAGAAGAGCGTCTTCAGCAAACATTCGCCGAACGAACAACCCTTGGCCTGCGCCTGTGATCGAAGACGGCTTGATCTCAAAATCGTTTTCTGGCGGATGACGTAAGCGCGGCATAATCGTTCGACAAGATTCGCGAAGAGGATACCTTCATCGCAAGCTCAACTACCCCATGATCTGCCCTGAACTAGGGTCCAGATGATTTTGGAATATAACCTCACTGCGAACGTCCTAAAGAATCAATGAAAGCCCCGAAGATCCTCTTTGCTCTCCTGAGCTTGCTCGCACTCAGCCTAGCTGGCTGCCAAAGCCCCACCCTATCCCAACAAGTCAAAGCCTCCGCGCCCGCCATGCTGCTGGGCGACGAGGGCGATACCTGGCACCCGTGGATCGAACTTGGTCAAGATGAGAGCGGAGCCGCAAGCAACCTCAGCGTCATTTCCTCCAATCGTATCGTCGTAGGAACTGGCAACCACGCGGCAAAAGGCAAAGCCTACACGCTGGAAGTTTACGAGTAGCCTAGCCTCTCTCTATGCTCGGACTGCGTAAGACGTTTTCTTAGCTATCGAGACCTGCAGCTCTTCAAAAGCCTTGTTTACCTCTTTGTCCTTAAGCGTGCGATCAGATGCCCGGTAGCTAAGACTGAAGGCAATAGATTTTTTGCCCTCAGGGAGGCCTTGGCCCAAGTAAACATCGAAGACGCCGCACCGTTCCATTTCGAAATCCTTCGGCGTCGAACTCTGGGCAAGCTTCTCAAGCGCGACCCGCACCTTCCCTGAAGGCTCAGAAGCATCGACAAGCAGCGCAAGATCACGCGATGCAGGTGGGAACACACTGAGCGCCGAATAGTTCTTTCGTTTACGAGCCTTCTGAAGGAACTTAGGCGTGAAGCAGAAAGAGCCACCAACAACGAGCCCATCGATATCCCACTCGCGAGTGAGCTCAGGTGATAGCAAGCCGAACTGGGCCTCGTATCCTCGACGAAGATCACCCCAAAGAGCAGCCTGCCCCGTCTGCCAAAGCGGATTCTCATTGATCGCCTCAAAGCCAGCAGGCTCCGCCTTCAATCCACCCAAGACGCCTAACTCACTGATAACTGCGGCGACTGAATAGTAATCAACCGTCTCGCCTTCACGCCATTGCTGTCCAGTGGAGCGACACATAACGAAGGCAACACTAACGAGCTCGATCGTCTTGCCGTTGAATTCACGGAAGACCCGTCCAGTCTCGAAAAGGCGGTGCGGGTGGTTGAGCCGAGATTGGTTCAGCTTAACACAATCGAGCAGCCCCATCAGCAGCGATGAACGAAGGTGCGAGGCATCCGAGGCCAGTGGGTTTTGTAGCGCTAAGGAAGACGCTTTCTCTGCTGGGAACCAGCGTTCAAATTCATCCGCCTTGCGCAACGAATAGTGCATCGTTTCGTTGAAACCCTTGCCTACGAGAGAAGTGCTCGCTCGGCGTAAGTAATCCGGAATCGGATGATCCTCAGAAATCAGGCCACGCGAACGCACTTCACCTTCGGGGATCTGGTCACAACCATAAATTCGAATAACCTCTTCAACGAGGTCGACCGGACGGTGGAGGTCACCCCGCCAGCTCGGGATTGTCACGCGGAAGAGCGCTACGTCGTCACTTGCGGCTACATCACCATCGACGACACATTCCAAAGCGCTCAAGGCATCCCTGATCACTTCGTTGGAGACATCAAAGCCGAAACGCTCGCGGACAAATGCTGGCTTCAATTCCACGACCGTCGTCGTCGCCGGAGGTTCACCCGCCACAACTGAATTCATTGAAAGTTGGCCGCCTGCGGTTTCGAGGATGAGTTGGATACAACGAGCCGCGGCTTTGTCCTGCAGTAACGGATCTACTCTCCGCTCAAAGCGGTAGGAACTATCTGTAGATAAGATGAGTGCCCGCGAGGTGCGCCGTGTCATCGCTGGATCAAACCATGCAGATTCCAAGAAAACATCGACCGTCGATTCATCAACCTCGGCATCGACCGAGCCCATCACACCCGCGATCACGAGCGGTTTCTCCGCGTCTGCGATCACCGTCATGTATGGCTCAAGCTTACGTTCCTTATCATCAAGAGTGACAATCTTTTCACCCTCCTTGGCAGCACGGACGATGATTGTCTTTCCGCCTATTTTATTCGCATCAAAAGCGTGCAAAGGTTGACCGAGCTCATGTAGGACAAAGTTTGTTACATCGACGATATTGTTGATCGGGCGCAGCCCAACTGCAAGGAGAGCATCTTTGAGCCAAGCAGGACTTTCCCCGACCTTCACCCCGCGGATCGAATACCCGAGGTAATGCGGGCAACGCTCTGGATCTTCGACGACCAACGAATCAATGAGCGAACTTGATGACTCGTCGCCTACGGGCAATGTGACATCTGCATACACAAGGCCTGTTCGATACCATGCTGCGAGCTCACGAGCGATACCAACATGGCTCAGCGCATCGGGACGATTCGGAGTGATCTCCAAATCTAATACAGTGTCTCCAGCATCTTGATACACACTATTTACGGGTGTTCCGAGCTCCGGCCGAGCTTTCAGAATTGCGATCCCTGCGTGTTCATCACCGAGGCCGAGTTCGCGCTCAGAGCACATCATTCCTTGGCTTACAACCCCGCGAAGCTTGCCCTCTTTGATTTTAAAGTCGCCCGGTAAGACAGCGCCCGGAAGCGCCACCAAGACGCGGTCGTTTTGAACAAAATTCTTCGCTCCGCAGACGATATTCCGACTTGTCCCATCACCCACATCAACCTGACAGACTGAGAGTTTATCAGCGTCTGGGTGCTTTTCGAAAGACTGGATCTCACCGACGACGACACATTCAAGCTGCGGTAAGCCAGTTGACTCGATCGATTCGACTTCGAATCCGAGCATCGTCAATGCGTAGGAAATTTCATCGTCTGAGCGTTCGCTGAGGTCGACGTACGCCTGAAGCCATTTGCGGGAAATTTTCATTTGAAAGATTTTAAGGTGTCAGCCGCCTGTATTAGGAAAACTGTGACAGAAGACGAATGTCGTTTTGATAGAGATAGCGGATATCATCGATGCCATAGAGCGTCATCGCGATGCGCTCGATACCGAGTCCAAAGGCGTATCCACTCCAGACCTCTGGATCATAGCCGACTTCTTCGAAGACAGCAGGATCGACGATGCCGCACCCCATAATCTCCATCCATTCACTTCCAACTTTGCCCAGATGGCCGACCTTAAAGTCGACTTCAAAACTCGGCTCAGTGTAACTAAAGTAGTGTGGGCGAAAACGGGTTTCTGCGTCTTTTCCGAGAAGCGATCGGAAGAGATAATCGAGGTCCGCTTTGAGGTCCTTAATCGTCACACCCTTGTCGACATAGAGGGCTTCGATCTGGTTGAAATTTGCACTGTGTGTGGCGTCGGCGGTGTCTCGGCGAAAACAGCGGCCTGGAGACAAAATTCGAACCGGTGGCGGCGTCTCTAGCATTGTCCTGATTTGCACACTCGAGGTATGCGTCCTCAACAAGTAGCGCTCGTCGGCCTTTTGAGATACGTTTCCAAATTCCACCTTCGGGTCGACGTAGTAGGTGTCCTGCAAGTCGCGAGCAGGGTGATTCTTTGGTGTATTGAGTGCGTCAAAGCAGTAATACTCGGTTTCTACTTCCGGACCATCAGCTACGACAAAACCAATTTTGCGCATGATACTGCAAATTTCATCCCGGACTTGTGAGATTAAATGCGCAGAACCAGTGGTCAGGGTCGGGCTCTGAAGAGAAACGTCGACTGGAGGGCCTACCTCGCGAGCGATTGTCTCCGCTTCGAGGCGGGCAACGGTTTGATCAAGTAAGGCCTGTAAGCTGCGTTTGTATTCATTAAGCAGCTTACCCGCCGCCGGCTTCTCTTCTTTTGGAATCGAGCCCATTTGCTTGCTCATCGCAGTGAAGGAACCGTTCGGGCCGAGGACGCGGGCCTTGAACTGCTCAAATTCAGGCGTGCTGGATATTGCCGGAATGTCTGATGCGGTCTGAGCGAGGATCTGTTTGAGTTCGTCTTCCATAGAGCAAAGGGGGAAAGAATCGGAGTTAAGGTGGGAAAGAAAGCGGAAAATCTAATTCAACCCAATTGCAGCCGTAAACCCCCGAAAGCAGAAACGTCTCGAAGGGGGCATAAAAAAAGCCGCAGACCCATGGAGGTCTGCGGCTGAAAGAGGATGGTCAACTGACCGTCAATTTACGCGGCTTCTTCGATGGCAGACTTCGCTTTCTCGACAAGCGCCGTAAAGGCTGCTTCGTCGTGAATCGCCATTTCTGAGAGCGCCTTGCGATCGAGTTCGATCTTGGCGGCATTCATTCCGGCGATGAAGCGGCTGTAGGCCATTCCATTTGCGCGGCAAGCGGCGTTAATACGAACGATCCAAAGACGGCGAAACTCGCGTTTGCGATTCCGACGATCTCGGTAAGCATATTGTCCTGCGCGATCGACCGCTTGCTTAGCATAGCGGTGGAGACGGCTGGCATTTCCGAAGTAACCTTTAGCGGCTTTCTTCGTGCGTTGATGACGCTTTCGCGTCGCGGCTACATTTCTGGCTCTGGGCATGTTTTCCTTTTATATGTGTTATGGAGAGCTTGGGGTCGCCTAGTAAGATTCACCCACAAGCTCAGGGCTATTGTCGTGAAGAAGTTTAGAACTTATTCGGGCAAGCAATGCGGACCATGCGAGCAACACCATCCGAAGTCGGACGATCTTGGCACATACGGCGCTTTTGCTTTACCGATTTATTCCGAAGGAAGTGACGGTGGCCTGGAGTCCGACGAAGGACTTTTCCGCTGCCTGTCACTTTAAATTTCTTCGCTATCGATTTACGGGTCTTGATCATGAGAAAAGCGGGCTAAGAAAGATGGCTGCCTCGGCGTTGTAAAGGCAATTCACCGTATAAGGCGATTCCCCCCTCTATATTTATTACAGCGAGCTACTTTTTTAGGTATATTCTGAAGAAAATCTTCTCTCACGATATAAAACCCCAAATAATTGTAGCATAACGAAATCGCAGGCTCCAAGGCTCACTCTTACGTTGACAGTGCAAACCGTAGAGGTGATCCACTAGACATCTCAAAAATCATCAAAAGACTAACCTTCTACCCCACTTTACTTAGCCGATTTCGGTTCAAGCTGCAGGCAGTGGATACCCCTCTTATTTCTATAGTATCCGTGACGATTTCTGTTTCGAATCATCTTTAACCTCCTCCCAAATATCAGGTAAACTTCACGCATGAAAAAATTAGCCCTCTCCGGCCTCGGAGTCATTGCACTCTTACTCTTGGCGAATCCGTTACTCGTCGCGCAAGCTCCCAAAACCCCAATTGAGAAGACGCAACAAGCGGTCTCCGACTACGTCTTCTCGCGTCAGCAAATTGCTCAGACCAAGAATGAGTGGAAGGTCTATAAAGAAGTGTCAGAACGACGCATAGAATTCTTTGAATCTGAAATCGAGGCGCTCAAAGCACAGATTGAAACAGCGGAAAACACTGTTTCATCTGCACAAATGACCATCAGTACTAAGCAGGATGAGATCGCAGCGCTCCGTAAGGCCAACAAAGTGGTGCTCGATTTCGCACCTGAATACGAAGCACGGATCCGCGCCCTCAGCAAAACACTGCCAGCGCCGCTTTCAAAAAAGCTTTCCGCCCTCACCGACCAGCTAGGCAAGCCAAAGCAAGCCGCACAACGCATGGCGATCGTGATCGGCATTCTCAATGAGATCGATAAATTCAACTCAGAATGGACGATCGATGGCGAACAAATCGGCAAAACAACCGTCAATGTCCTCTATATGGGCCTCTCGATGGGATTCTACGCCGATGAAAACGGCACTGTAGGCGGACTTATCATCCCTACTGCCGACGGCTGGGAACGCCGCGAAAACAACGCCCTCGCCCCCGCAATCTCGACGCTGATCAAATTCCGCCTCGGAGAAGTGAAGCCAGCGACCTTTACACCGCTGCCAATCGAAATCACCGAAATCACCAGCCGCTAATCCCTAAAACTTTATCGAGATGAAACCATCCCTTTACCTTACCCTCGGCTTTGCGGCCGCTGCCACTTTCTCCCACGCCCAGTTCACCGTCGCTTCCGGAAAAGCCGAAACGCGGCGCGCTGTAGCGATCGAAGAGCTTGCGACCCTCCATGATGATATTGCACCTGCAAAGGCGGAACTTGGAGCTAAGCTCGCTCTCCTAGAGGAAGAACTTCGCAAGCTTCAGTCTGAAGCTGCCAATGCCCAGCGCATTGCCGATACACAAGGCGTCGAAGTCAACCAACTCGACCGTGAAATCGCTAGCCTCGAAGATACCAACAGCTACATACAATCCACGCTGTTGAACGAATACATCCGTCGCCTGAACCTCACCCTCGATCCGGCTGAAGTTGCGACTTACCAAGACACGATTCGCAAAGCGCTCGAGATTGTTGATTCCGAAGACGGTGTCGAAGTGGATCAGGGAGAGATTTTCACAACCCAGCTTTCTGCTATCGACCTATCCCTCAACCGTATCTCCAGCCTCATCGGCGGTAGTGTGGTGTCGGGCCAAGGTGTTCTCGGCGGCGAGATTCTCGATGGTGACTTCGCCCTCCTCGGGCCGAACACATTCTTCTCCAGCGGAGAATCCGCAGGCATCGTGTTGGGGATGAAGGCAAATTCCAACATTCCGAATGTCTACAGTCTCCCTGAAGCAAATGTAGGCATTGCTGCGCTGACTTCTACAAAGGCCGGCACAGCACCTCTCGACGCCACTGGTTCATCTCGTGGCGGCGACCTTCAAGCGCCAAAAGCGCTCGATACAGAGCTTTCACTCGTCGAAGAATTTGAAGCGGGGGGCTGGGTCATGCCGATCATCGTCGTCTGTCTCGTGATTGGTTGCTTCATTGGTATCTTTAAGATCATCACCCTCTTGTTGGTGAAAAAGGCTCGCGAAGCAGACCTGCAGGCCGTTCTGCACCACCTCCGCGAGGGCAACAAGGATGCTGCTCTCTCCCACGCAAAAAGCATTAAAGGCCCAGCTGGCGAGCTCCTCACCGCTGCGGTCGAGTCTGCTGAAGAAGACAAGGAAGTGATCGAAGAGGTCATCTACGAAGTCATCGTCAAGAATCAGCCGAAGCTTGAGCAACTCCTCCCAGTCGTCGCCTTGATCGCCGCTGTCGCGCCGCTCCTCGGACTGCTCGGAACGGTTACGGGTATGATCAACACCTTTAAGCTCATTACGATCATCGGAACGGGTGATGCCCAAGGGCTCTCCTCAGGTATATCCGAAGCTCTGATCACCACTAAGTGGGGTCTTATAACGGCGATCCCGACACTCACACTGCATGCTTTCGCAAACAGAATCGCGAAGGGTCTGGTGACCAGCTTGGAGCAATCCGGAGTCGGTTTCATCAACGGCCTGACCGAGATTCGTGAGTCTAACAAGGACTAGTCAGCAACGGAGACTCCGATATGTTGACCGCCCTCGCTCAAACCGCTCCCGCCTCCGAGACTGACATCGGAGTAAAGAACTTCGGTGACTTCTGGGAGCTCACGTTGAACACGTGGACGGATGGAGGCTGGCTCATGCCATTCCTCTTCATCCTCGTTCTGTTCATCTTTTTTGAGGCTATTTCGCTCGTCGTCCGTTTGGACAAAGCGCGCCTCGCGATGCCATTCTGGTGGACTGCCTGTGCTTTCTTTGGCGCCCTTAACCCTGTTTTAGCTCTCACCGCGAAGTCCTTTATTCTCAGCTTGATTGGGATGGGCATAGGAGATGGTCAAACGATGGGCTTAGGTCACTTAGGAGCCGTCATTGCCTTCGGCCTGATCGTAAACCCCGGCCTTTGGGTCGCTCTCGCTACAATGAAAATGTGCCAAAAGCGCGTTCTCACTCAGGCGACATGGGAACCTTGGGTGCAACACCCCGAGCAAGCCCCTGGACACATCGGTGAAATCGTCCGCTTTATTGTCGGTCGCGAGCTCAACGATGAATCCGTCGATCGCCTCGAAGCGGTTCGTTCTGGAATGATCCCAGAGATCAATCGCCGAATCTCAGTCCTCAGCGCGCTCGTTACATTGGCCCCTCTCATGGGACTGCTTGGAACGGTTATCGGTATGCTCGACACCTTTCGAGGTCTCAGCGAATCCAGCGGACAGGCTGCAGAACTCGTGGCCAATGGTATCAGAGTTGCGCTCGTCACCACTCAGACGGGTCTAACCATTGCGATTCCCGGCTACATCTTCGTGGCCCTCGCAATTGCCAGCCGAAACAATTACGGCGTTTTCCTCACTGAGCTTGAATCGCTCATCGTGAAACGCATTCACCGTTCAAAACAGGTCCAAGCATGAGCAAACGAGGATCTCTAAGCGAAGACGGAGCAGACGTCTCCGATATCGATATCTCCCCGATGATCGATATGGTGTTCATCCTCCTTATCTTTTTCATCGTCACGACCGTATTTGTACAGGAGCCGGGTGTTGAAGTGGTACGCGAGTTCGCGAACACAGCAGCCAAACTTGAGCAAAATGCGTTACTTATTGCCATCACTGACGAAGGAAAAGTCCACTATGGCGGGGACGAAGTCGGCATTCCGTCTGTTCGCAGCATTGTCACCCGAAATAATGCTGACGGCGATATGCCCATCATCATCCAATCCGACCGTGGTGCGCCTGCTCATGTCGTCATTCGCGTCATTGACGAAGCGAAACTCGCTTCGCCGAAAGCGACCGTGAACATCTCTACCCAAAAGAAATAGGAGCGACGCGAATCATGGCACAAAACAACACAAACCCGCCTGAGCTAAGCGCTTCAATCGCTTCTCCATTCCTCATCGCTTTTGCTTTCGGTGTTGGCGTTTTCTTTCTTCTGGCTGTTTCCCAGATGTTATCCGTTGGGTTTTCGGCCACGGACAAATCGGCGGAAATCACCATCATGGAACCGCCTCAACTCATCGATCTTCAAGAACCACCTGAAGAAGAGATTGAAGAAGAGGAAATCGAAGAACTCGAAGAAGACGTCGAACCTCCGACCCTCGAACAACTTGAGATCGCGATGAACGCTGATGTTAGCGGACTCGCTTCGGGTGACTTCACAGTCGACGCCTACAGTATTAAGAGCGAACTCGATGACCTCATTTTTGAAATCAAAGACCTGAGCGTTCGCCCAGAAGTAATTGAACAATCCTCACCCATCTACCCACCCGACCTTCGCCGCAATAAGATCAGTGGCGAAGTCATGGTAGAGTTTGTAGTGCGTCCGGATGGCCGCACCGACAAAATCCGAATCACGAAATCGACCAATTCCGGCTTCGATGAATCGACCCGTCGCGCTGTGCAAAGATGGCGCTTTAAACCGGGTGAAAAAGACGGCAAAGCAGTCAGCACCCGCGTCCGAATTCCAATTCCCTTCAACGCAAGGTAACCTTCTTTTTGCCTGACCCGAAATTCCCTTAGATCTAACGCCCTAGAAGAATAAGCCAGTCGTCATTCCTCCTCACACACTAAATTTTTAACATCCATGAAGAAATACCTCACACTGTTATGCGCCCTCGGAGCCGGGTCCATCGCCCAAGCTCAGTCGAGCGGCCCAGAGATTCAGGAGTTCCTCCAAAGCCCCACTTTCATCAAGTCCATCATTGCCAGCTACGGAGTTGATCCAGACATCAGCCCCAAGCCTAACTCTGAAGAAATCACAAAGATCCAAGAGATTGCGCCTATGCTGCAATCGGATCAAATGACTCAGCTCGAAGCCGGCGCACAGGCTCTGACGCTGTTCGTAACAAGCCAAGCGACGAGTGACTCGAAGACGACTGGAGTCATCCAACAAATCATTGGATCGATCTACTTCCGCCTTTCTAGCATGGTAAAGAACCAAAGCAGCGTCCGTTCGTATCAGATGCAGGCTATCAAGTTCCTCAACCAAGCGACCGTAGTTTTCCCGAATTACCGCCAAGCACACAAGAATCTCGCCCGTCTCTACTTTCAAATGGGCGATAACGCATCGATTGACAAAGCACTCAAGCACTTCGCCAAGTCAATCGAGCTAGGCGACAAGGAAGCCGCTACTTATATCCTACTCGCAAAGCTCTACTTTGACCGCAACCTCTATGTCGCTGCTGAGACTGCTGCTCGCCAAGCAATCATGATGGCGCCTGAGATCAAGGAGTCCCGCACCATTCTCGCTTACGCACTCTTCCAACAAGAGCGCTTTGAAGAGGCTCAGAACGTATTCGAAGAGCTCCTTGAGAAGGACCCCGACGATGCTGACATCTGGTTGATGATCGGAAACACCTTCATCCAAAATCAACAGATAGATGAGGCAGCAAATCGTCTCGAAGTCGTCCGCTTGATGGGCGAAGCGAACTCAAGAACGATGGGTCTCCTCGGCGACGTCTATGTAAACAAGGGCATGGTCGAAGACGCCACCCAAGCTTACAGCGAAGGCCTCCACCTCGCTGAGACTGAGAATGCTATCACCCTCACTGCTCTCCCTGAGTTCATCCAATCGGTTGAGACGCTAAACAACTTCCAAGCATACGAGCTCGGCCGCGATCTCCTCGACGAAATCGAAGCAGCTTACGAAAGCATTCTGACTGACGATGAGAGGAATAATATTTTGGCGCTTCGCTCAGAAATCAACATTGCCTTGGGTGATGACGTTCGCGCAGTTCAAAACCTCAAGGACATCTTAAGTATCGATCCTCTCAATGCGCGTGCTCTCTTGAGCCTCGGCCAATACTATGGTCGCCTCCGCCCAGCAGACGACAAAGAGCGCATTGAAGCGGTTGAACTCGCCCTCGTCTACTACCAGCGTGCTCAAGAGCTCATCAAACGCGATGGCCCAGGCGATGCTGAATCGACACGCTTAGCGTATGTTGGCGAAGGTCAGCTGCTTACCCGCGAGCGCCGTCTCCGCGAAGCACTCAAAGCGCTCGAAGAAGCACAGAGGATCGAGCGTCATGAACGCATTGCGAATTACATCGAGATGATCCGCCGCGTTTCGGAAGGTCGCTAGACTCCTCCGAAGTATCTTTAGCTTTTCAAAGCCGCCCTTGCTTGATGCGAGGGCGGCTTTCTTTTTTGTTCATCACATGACTGATGAGATGCCGCAAAAACCTAGGATTGAAATTCACTTCTGCCCCGGCTGCCGTTGGTGGCTTCGCGCCGGATGGATGGCCCAAGAGCTCTTCTCAACCTACGGCGAGGCGATCGCCGAAGTGGCCCTCGTCACGGCGGAATCCGGTGCCTTTTTCATACGCGTCGGAGACGCCGTAGTCTGGGAGCGCAAAGCAGATGGTGGCTTTCCCGATCCGAAAACACTCAAACAACGACTCCTGCCTTACATTGATCCGGAAAAAGATCTTGGGCATGCGTCGGCCGAGGCACCGTAGTGAAGACATGGCGCTTAGCGCGCCAAAAGCTCGCGGGCATGTTCCCGGGCGCTTTCTGAGCGACGGTCACCAAGCATGCGACTGAGCTCATCAAGTCTTGCATCATCAGAATCGTCCAAGCGGGAAATGATGACATTCGTGTAGTTGTCACCCTGCTCTTTCGTTACGACGAAGTGTGCGCGCCCTGTTGCGGCGACCTGAGGCAAGTGCGTGATGCAGAAGACTTGGTGCCCGTGCTCGGCAAGCTGTGCGAGCTCACGCCCCACCACTGCCGCTACTTCGCCACCCACATTCGCGTCGACCTCATCGAAGACGAGGACTGGAGTCGCATCTTCCCGAGCCAAAATCGCTTTGAGTGCGAGCATGACGCGAGCGATTTCACCGCTTGAAGCAATCTCGCCAAGAGGCAAAAGCTCGCCGCCCGGATTTGGAGCAAAGGTAAACTGACAACTCGACGTTCCGGAGCGCACTGGTTTGGCCAAACGCGCAACCTCGATCGCAAAACGGGCTTTGGCAAACCCCAGCTTCTTGAGCAAACCGAGGCTTTCTTTGCTCAGCTTCTTGGCTGTCTTTAGGCGACTACCACGCAATTTTTCCCCGACCTCTAAAAGAGCCTGCTCTTGTTCTGCGATCAACGTCTCAAGGCGAGTAACGGTTCCCTCGATATCGGCCTGACTCCCCAGTTTTAAAGCCAGCTCATCTCGACGACTTAGGACGCTTTCGACCGTTCCGCCATACTTACGGCGCAGTCCAAGCCACGCTTCCATATCGCCTAAAACCTGAGTCGCCGTCTCTTCATCAAAATTCGAGCCTTCAGCCAACGCACCATACTCCTGCGCAAGATCCTCAGCTTCGAGGAGGAGAGACTCTAAGCGATCTGCAAGAGGGAGCGTCTGCCCATCGATCGAAGCCAACTCACGCGCCTGACCTAAACCAGATGAAATCTGCCCCGAGACACCGTCATCTCCATTGAGTAAACTCGAAAGTGCAGCGCCAGCCTCGCGCAGCGCCTGCCCATTTGTCACCAGTAGGTAATCCCGCTCTAGCGATTCAACGCGTTCAGCAGACAGCTCGAGAAGATCGATCGATTCGATCTGTATCTGCAGAAACTCCGCTTCCTCAGGCGCAAGCTGCTCCGCAGATCGTATACGCTCAAGCTCATCAATCGACGCTAACCAGGCCTCGTAAATCTCGGCATAAGAAAGCCGTAAAGACTTGTTCTTCGCAAACGAGTCGAGAAGAGCAAGCTGATGGCGCTCATGCAGTAGCTTCTGAGGTTCGCCGGGACCATGAAAATCAATCCACTGCTCCCCAATCACCTGCAAATTACCAACAGTCGCTAAGTTACCGTTGATGCGGATACGTGGTGCACGTGAGCGCAAAACTGTCCGACTCAAGACAAGCGTACCGTCCTCGCATGGCGACAATCCCAGCTTTTCCAAGGCTCCATCGACCACTTTTGAGTCTTCGAACCACAAGACACCTTCGACGGAGCACTCGTCATCACCCTCTCGAATGATCGTTTTACTGACTCGGCCACCAGCGAGAAGGTTAAAAGCACCCAGAAGAACGCTCTTACCAGCCCCCGTCTCACCTGTGACCGCCGTAAAGCCGGATTCAAATTCCAGAGAAACCTCTTTGAGCAGGGCTAAACCACGTATCTTGAGTAATTGGAGCATAGATTCTGATTATTAGCTTGAAAGAGATATGCGGAGGGGCATTTTTTCAACCCTTTCGTCTTAAGAGACGAAATCAACGGGAGATTAGCTCAGTTGGTTAGAGCGCTTGCATGACATGCAAGAGGTCGCTGGTTCAACTCCAGTATCTCCTACCATTTTCCCATCTAGCGGAAAATGGTGGCCCAATGAAGAGGAATCGCCCCTTTCCCTTGCCAAGGCTTTCGACAAAGAGAAAATTTTCGGCATGCAATATCGACGATTAGGTAGCACAGGGATTGTAGTTTCCGAGCTCTGCATGGGAACAATGACTTTTGGGTCTCAAAACACTGAAAAGGAAGCCTTTGCTATCTTGGATAGAGCCTTTGACGCCGGTATAGATTTTTTCGATACAGCTGAAATCTATCCTGTCCCACCTAAACCCGAATGGGTGCACACCTGCGAAGAGATTGTTGGGCGCTGGCTCAAAACTAAACCCCGCGATGCGATCTACATGGCAACAAAAGTCGTCGGGCCTGGCCATGGCTGGTTCAAGCCACCTGTGCGCCACGGAAAAACAACCCTCGATCGCCACAGTATCCGAACTGCGATCGAAGGCAGCCTGCGCCGCCTTCAAACCGACTACATCGATCTCTACCAGACGCATTGGCCTGATGCGGATTTCGGCTACGAAGAAACGATGGAGACTCTCACCGAGCTACAGCAACAAGGCCTCATTCGCGTCGCTGGCTCGAGCAATGAGAATGCGCAAAAAACCACCGCAAGCACCCAAGCGAGTGTGCGAAAAATGGACAGGCATTCTAGGTGCCTATATATCATATCCCAGTAGCCACATCGGCAGCAGAACGAAGCGGTGAACTTGAATCCGCACAAAGGTGCAGAATTTCACTCCATCTAAGGCTTTTACCTCCGCCATTGGCTAAAAATTCATCAAGGACGAAAAGTGACCGAACACTTGCTCACGACGATACCCATCGCATCCTCAACCCATGCCAGAAATTGAAGACGAACTGTCAGACATCGTGAGCAAAGCCCAACGGGGCCTTGGCATCTCCACGAGCCAACTTGCCGCGCGCACTCAGCTTGAACCCGCAGCCGTGCGCGCTGCCCGCACGGGAGAGCCTGACGAAGCCACCATCCGTTCGATTTCGCCCTTTCTAGGGTTGCAAGCCGACGGGCTGTGGAAAGTCCATCAGGGAACCTATGCGCCCAAAGTGGACGCCGTTGACGGGTTCACCCGCATCGACACCCCAGCGCCAACGCAAGGCTACGAGGAAATGCAGGTGAATGCGTTCCTTCTTCACCAGCCTGAGCGCAACGAGGCGGTTCTCTTCGACACTGGGACGAGCCTCAGCGCCATCCTAGATGCCCTCGGCGAACGGGATCTCAAAGCCCTCTGTGTAACGCATACCCATTGGGATCATATAGTCGTTCTTGAGGAGCTCATCGCTTATTTTCCAGAGATGGCCGTTTACGGACCTCCCCTAAGCAAGGCGTCCCATCAAACTACTTTAGAAGGCGTTGAAGTCCTCAACATCGCAGGACTCGATATCGCGGTAAAGCCAACCCGTGGTCATGCTCACGACGGCCTCAGTTATATCGTGCGAGGCCTCACCAAACCCATCGCGATCGTCGGCGATGCCATTTTCGCTGGATCAGTTGGGGGCATACCGGCAGAGGCCTACGAGGATGGGCTCAAAGCGATCAGCGAACACCTGCTTACCCTTGAACCTGAAACCATCATCGCCCCTGGTCATGCAGGACTGACGACGGTCGATTACGAAAGAGCTCACAACCCGTTTTTCTAGGGGCGGAGGGGATAACTTAGGACCGACTTAATGCTTGCGCTTGCAACATTCCCTGCGAGTGTCCGCCCCTTTCGCGGATTTGTGGGGCAACCCAATTAGCCGCATCCCTGACCGGTCTTCAACGATGAGAGAGCGCCTGGGGCTCCCTCATTTCATCGTGCCGCGAAGCTACTGACGCGTTTTACGCGCAGGCTTCCACCTTAAAAAGACCATAAGATGTCAGAAGTAACTTTTGCCGACCTGCAATTGGCCGCGCCAATTCAACGTGTCCTCGAAGAAAACGGCTACAAGAAGCCCTCTCCTATCCAGGCACAGGCGATCCCGCCTATCCTCGCTGGCCGCGACCTCATCGGCTGCGCTCAAACCGGAACCGGGAAGACAGCCGCCTTTGCCTTGCCGCTCCTGCAACTGCTCAATGAGCCCTACAAACTTGAGGACTATGAAATTCGTGCCCTCGTTATGGTGCCAACTCGCGAGCTCGCTGTCCAAGTAGAGCGAAGCTTCGAAACCTACGGGAAGTATCTGAAACTGCGCCGTGCGCTCGTCTTTGGTGGCGTATCAGCAGGCCCGCAGATCAAAGCCCTCCGTCGCGGAGTTGACGTCTGTGTAGCAACGCCCGGACGCCTCCTAGACCTTTTTCAACAAGAACACCTCGATCTCGATCGAACTCAGTATCTCGTTCTCGACGAAGTCGACCAGATGCTCGACATGGGGTTCCTTCCCGACGTGCGCCGCGTCTGCCGCGAGCTCCCGGGCCGACGCCAGTCGCTCTTTTTCTCCGCGACGCTCTCGCCTGCGATGAAGGAGATTGCTGATGGCATCGTCCACAAGCCGGTCACCGTTCGCATCGATCCGGAGAAACCGACCGTGGACCGGATCGACCAGCGTATCTGCTACGTTCCTCAGAAAATGAAGATCAAGCTCCTTGAGCACATCCTCAACGAGCAAAACGAAAACGACAAAGACTTCCGCACTCTCGTCTTCAGTCGCACCAAACACGGCGCCGACAAAATTTGCCGCTCCCTTGCCAAGGCTGGGCTCCGCGCCGATGCCATTCATGGGAACAAATCACAAAACGCCCGCCAAGCAGCGCTAGAGCGTTTCCGCGACGGCCGCTCCCCTATCCTCGTCGCGACCGATGTTGCAGCCCGCGGCCTCGATATCAAAGGCGTGTCCTTGATTGTTAATTACGATCTACCCGAAGTCTCCGAGAGCTATATCCACCGTATTGGGCGGACGGCTCGCGCCGAGGCATCCGGAATGGCGATCGCCTTTTGTGCTGAAGAAGACGGCGACCTTCTTCGCGATATTCTGAAGCTCACACGTAAGCCAATAGAGTCCTACAAAGAGCACCCCTTCCACTCAGCCTCGATCGAGACACGCACAGCGTCCCAACTCACCCGACAAGGCGGCGGTGGCGGTGGCAAACCTCGCCAAGGCGGCGGCTACCGTGGCGGACGTGGTGGACGAGGCCAAGGCGGCGGCGGTGGACGAGGCGGACAAGGTGGCTCTCGTGGCGGTGGCCGCGGTGGGAACAGCCGTGGCGGACGCGGCGGACGCACTTCAGGGCGCGGCCGGTAAGGCTAGAGACCAAGCAGCTTTCGAGCGTAGCTCGGAAGTATCACTTCAATAAAAAAGGCCGCCCCTTCCGAAGAAGAGGCGGCCTTGAAGTAATTATTTGGATACGTGTTCTATGGGCTAGTGCCGAGGCACTACATCATGCCGCCCATGCCACCCATACCGCCCATGCCACCCATATCAGGGGCACTGCCGCCGCCAGCTGACTTATCTTCAGGAAGATCAGTTATGAGGGCTTCAGTAGTGAGAAGGAGGCCAGCAACGCTTGCAGCGTATTGGAGCGCGCTACGTGTAACCTTAGCTGGATCAACAACACCGGCTGCAATGAGGTCGACGTATTCTTCAGTCGCTACGTTGTAACCTATGTTGCCTTCCTTGAGGAGGACTTCACGAACAACGAGGCTACCTTCGACACCTGCATTAAGGCAGAGCTGACGGAGGGGTGCTTCAACCGCGCGGGAAACAATCGACGCGCCAATCTTTTCTTCTTCATCGCCGATCTTGAGGGCATCGATCGCTGCGCGAGTGCGGAGAAGTGCGACACCGCCACCAGGGACGATACCTTCTTCAACTGCAGCGCGAGTAGCGTGGAGAGCATCCTCAACACGTGCCTTCTTCTCTTTCATTTCCGGCTCAGTAGCAGCACCGACGTTGATTACAGCAACACCACCAGCAAGCTTAGCGAGGCGCTCTTGGAGCTTCTCACGGTCGTAGTCAGATGAGGTCTCATCGATACCGCGACGAATCTGTTTCACGCGGCCTTGGATATCAGCCGTTGAACCAGCGCCTTCGACGATGATCGTGTTTTCCTTATCAACTGTGACGCGCTTAGCTTGACCGAGGTCAGAGAGCTCGAGGTTCTCAAGCTTCATACCGAGGTCTTCAGTAATGCACTGAGCGCCTGTGAGAACAGCAATGTCCTTAAGCATTTCCTTACGGCGATCACCGAATCCAGGCGCCTTAACGGCACAGATGTTGAGCATGCCGCGGAGCTTATTCACAACGAGTGTTGCGAGTGCTTCACCTTCGACGTCTTCAGCAATCATGAGGAAAGGCTTCCCTGTTTGGGCAACCTTTTGGAGGAGTGGGAGGAGGTCGTTGAGATTCGAAATCTTCTTCTCGTGGATGAGGATGTAAGCATCATCGAGGATCGCTTCCATTGCTTCCTGATCAGTCGCGAAGTAAGGGCTGAGGTAGCCCTTGTCGAACTGCATACCTTCGACAACGTCGAGAGTGGTTTCGATACCCTTAGCTTCTTCGACTGTGATCGTGCCGTCTTTGCCGACCTTGTCCATTGCGTCTGCAATGGTCTCACCAATCTCAACTTCCCAGTTAGCCGAAACAGTCGCTACATTCTTAACCGCTTCGCGGTCGTTCACAGGAATGCTAAGGTCTTGGATCGCTTTAACGCCTGCAGCGACAGCCTTGTCGATACCACGCTTCAGGTAGATTGGGTTTGCACCTGCAGTGACGTTCTTAAGGCCTTCGCGGAAGATTGCTTCAGCGAGAACGGTTGCAGTCGTTGTTCCGTCACCAGCGTTGTCACTGGTCTTGGTTGCAACTTCCTTAACCATCTGAGCGCCCATGTTTTGGAACGGATCAGAGAGTTCAATTTCCTTTGCGACGGATACACCGTCTTTAGTTACTGTCGGGCTACCGAATTTCTTGTCGATGACGACATTGCGACCCTTAGGTCCGAGTGTGACCTTGACCGCTTTGGCAAGTGTCTCAACTCCGATGAGGAGCTCTTTACGGGCATTTTCGTCAAAAATAATTTGCTTAGGCATAATAAGTTTTCTCTGTAGTTAAATAGTGTGTAATTCGCTGATTGCGTAGGATTAACCTACGATAGCAACGATTTCTTCTTCTTTAAGAATAGTGTATTCAACATCCTCATACTTTAAGGTTGTTGCACCGTATTTAGGAATAACGACTTGATCGCCAACGTTCACAGTGAAGCTGTAGTCTTTGCCGTCTTTTTTGCCGGTTCCCAAAGCGAGCACTTCAGCCGTCATCGGCTTTTCTTTTGCCGAATCTGGAATAATAATGCCGCCTTTAACTTCCTCAGAAGAAGTATCGGTAGCTTTTACGAGGACACGGTCTCCGAGAGGAGTAATTTTTACGTCTGTAGCCATAGGTGTTTTTGTATTAGATTTTTTGTGTAAGTTTTAGAGATACCGAAATCCCCCACCAGCTATGCTAAAATCTAGCGCAGCTGAGAGGGATCGGATAAAGGTTATTTCTTGTCTGTGACGTCTTCGACTTCAGCGTCGACCACGGTCGGATCATCAGAAGGCTTTGGCTCGGCTTGAGCTCCTTCGCCTGCGGCGGCCATATCTGGTCCACCTTCGGCACCGGCTGTCTCTTGATACATCTTCGCGACTGCCTGCTGCATCTTCTCATCGCCATTGATCTTCTCGATCGCAGCTTTGATTTGATCAGCGTCGTTGCTCTCTAGCGCCGTCTTACCTTCCTTCACGAGCGCTTCAATGTGCTCTTTGTCGGATGGATCGAACTTGTCGCAGCTCTCGTTGATCAGTTTCTCGGTCGAGAAGACGATGGTGTCGAGTTGGTTGCGCTGCTCAGCGAGCTCCTTCGCCTTGCGGTCGTCCTCAGCGTGAGCTTCAGCGTCCTTACGGGCTTGCTCGATTTCTTCGTCGGAAAGACCAGAGGCATTTGTAATAGAAATCTTCTGCTCCTTGCCTGTGCCTTTGTCCTTCGCGCTGACATGGAGAATGCCGTTCGCGTCGGTGTCGAAGGTGACTTCGATTTGAGGCACACCACGAGGGGCGGCAGGAATTCCATCGAGGCGGAAGACGCCGAGCTCTTTGTTATCCTTCGCCATCGGACGCTCGCCTTGGAGCACGCGGATATCAACCGCTGTCTGCTGGTCGGCGTAGGTTGAGAATGTCTGACCCTTCTTCGTCGGGATGGTTGTATTACGTTCGATCATCGCCGTCGCTACACCACCAGCCGTCTCGATCGAGAGGGTCAATGGAGTCACGTCGAGGAGGAGAACATCCTTCACGTCACCGGCGAGCACACCGCCTTGGATCGCAGCACCGAGGGCTACCACTTCGTCAGGGTTGACACCTTGGTTAGGCTCTTTGCCGGTGAGGCGCTTAGCTGTTTCAATCACCTTAGGCATCCGCGTCATACCACCCACGAGGACGAGGTTGGCGATATCGCCAGAAGAGATTTCAGCATCCTTCAAGCAACCTTCGAAAGGTCGGATCGTGCGCTGGAAAAGATCATCGGTGATCTGCTCGAGCTTCGCGCGGCTGAGGCTCACATTCAAGTGCTTCGGCCCAGAGGCATCGGCAGTGATGAAGGGAAGATTGATGTCCGTGTTCTGGGTAGAGCTGAGGGCAATCTTTGCTTTCTCAGCTTCTTCCTTCAGGCGTTGAAGCGCCATCTTGTCCTGACGGAGGTCAACACCGTGTTCGCTCTTAAAATCGTCGATGAGCCAGCGGATGAGTGCTTCGTCCCAGTTATCACCACCGAGGTGGGTGTCACCGTTGGTTGCTTTCACTTCGAAGACACCGTCGCCGATTTCGAGAACCGAGATATCGAACGTGCCACCACCAAGGTCATAGACCGCGATTGTTTCGTCGGTCTTTTTATCAAGGCCGTAGGCCAGCGATGCAGCGGTCGGCTCATTGATAATGCGGAGCACTTCGAGGCCGGCGATCGCGCCTGCATCTTTAGTCGCTTGGCGTTCGGTGTCGTTAAAGTATGCGGGAACGGTGATGACCGCCTGAGTCACAGGCTCGCCAAGAAACGCTTCAGCGTCGGCCTTCAGCTTACCGAGAACCATCGAGCTGATCTGCTCAGGTGGGAATTGCTTCTTCTCACCATCAACATCTACTTCGATCCAGGCGTCGCCATTCTTCCCCTCGACAACCGAGTAAGGTAAATTGGCGATCTCCTCTTGGACCTCAGTAAACTTACGTCCGATGAGGCGCTTAGCCGAAAAAATCGTGTTCGTCGGGTTTGTCACGGCTTGGCGTTTCGCTGCCTGACCAACCAAGCGGTCACCGTTTTTCGCAAATGCGACGATGGAAGGCGTCGTGCGAGTACCTTCACTGTTAGGAACGACGACGGGCTCACCGCCGTCCAGAACGGCCATGCAAGAGTTCGTAGTGCCAAGATCTATGCCTAAAATTTTGCTCATTTAGGATCTCTTTAGCATACGACTCTCCAAATTGCCTATGAAATCGCATCCTGTTCTTCTTCTGATACTTACAGATCATCCATCTGATTGAAAGGTGTGCCAAAAACCGTGACATGTCACACTTTGTGTCACACTTGAGTCACCTCACTGCACACCAGAACTCGAGATAAAGCTTTGCGTCATCACGCCAACCGACGTCCTCTTTTCAAATCACCACTGTTTGAGACTATGCCGATCGATTTCGAAGCCGCCTTTTTTTCCCGTCCGCCCAAAAAGAAAAAAAAGAAAATCGACTATGAGGCGCTGAATTCGCCTTTGAGTCGGATCCCAGGCCTCGATCTGCCGACGGTACGAGATCTTCTCGACTTGGGTATTCGTCACACCCATGAGCTTCGCGGGCGCTCTCCTGAATCCTTATTTGATGACATTCAGAAAGAACGGAAAAATATCCCCGCCGACCGACTCTGGCACCTCCGCCTTGCGGTCTATTTTTCTGAGAACGACGAACCAGATCGAAGCCTACTCCAAGCTTGGAAATGGAAAGATAGCTAGACTCGCCAACAACTTGCGTAAATCTCGAGAGCACTTATTTTCAACCTATGCACCTTGAGGTAAAGATACCGGACAAAGTTCCGGCCATGATACTGCAGCAGACTGTCTTCTTTCCGCAGGCAATTCTCCCGCTGCATATTTTTGAGCCTCGCTACCGACAGATGCTTTCCGACGTCCTCTCGAGCAACCAGCTTTTCATCGTGGCATGTCAGGACGAAACAAGAGGAACGAGCAAAGACGAGATCCCCTGTCGCGTCGCGACGATTGGAGTGATTCGCGCCTCTGAGATTGCTCCAAACGGCACCTCAAATCTCGTTCTACAAGGGCTTCAGCGCGTAAAGGTTAAAGACGTCGTGAGCCACGATCCCTATCCTCTGCTACAGGTCGAGCCTCTCTTGACCCCAGAAATCACTCAGCCCGACTTTCTTGCCTCGAGTAAGGCGAACATTGGAAAAATCTTAGCGCATGAACCATCTCTAACAAACGAGGTTCCAACAGAATTCATGAGCTTTCTCGAGCAACTCGAGGAGTATGAGACCTACATCGATCTACTCGTCTTCGCAGCGTGCTCCAAGGCTGACCTGAAGCAGAAGCTACTCTCTACGGCATCGGTTGAAGAACGCTACCTAACACTCCTTACTTATCTCCAGCGTGAACACTCCCGCTGCAATTTCGAACGCGACCTGAATTCTCGGCTTCCAGACGTCGATACCAGCCTGAACTAAAGGTCGCCATGGAGGGGTCCGAGCACATGCGTTGAACTTGGGTCGGAATAGAAAAGATCCGTTGGGACTCACAAATGCCTCGATCTACAGATTGCAGATTCTCATCTTCAGAAAAAATGGAAAACGTTATCATTCTCGGAACCGGCTGCGCTGGACTCACTGCAGGAATCTACACCGCCCGCGCGAACCTGAATCCCCTTATCCTCGAAGGGAGTCAGCCAGGTGGTCAGCTCACGACAACGAGCGAAGTTGAGAACTTCCCCGGTTTCCCAGAAGGCATCGACGGCTTTCAACTCATGGATAATCTCAGGAAGCAGGCCTCAAGGTTTGGTGCGCGCTACGAATACTCAAAAATCGCCAGTGCTGATTTTTCCGGCGAAACGAAAAAGCTTATCGCTGAAGACGGAAAGGTTTTCGAAGCAAAAGCTGTCATCATAGCAACCGGTGCCAGTCCCCGAACCCTCGGCATTCCCGGTGAACAAGAGATGTGGGGAGGCAAAGGCGTCAGCACCTGCGCTACCTGTGATGGTGCTTTTTACCGAGGAGATGAAATTATCGTCGTCGGCGGCGGAGACAGTGCAGCGGAGGAAGCCCTCTTTCTCACCCGTTTCGCGTCTAAGGTGACGCTAATTCACCGGCGCGACGCTCTGCGCGCATCTCAAATCATGGCCGATCGCGTTATCGAACACGAAAAAATTGAAGTCCTGTGGGACAGCGCGCCGACCGAAGTGCTCGCTGATGACGCGGGCAATACGCGCGCAGCGGCAGTGAAAAACCTCAAAACAGGTGAAATCACTGAAGTTCCATGCAAAGGATTCTTTATCGCCATCGGCCACATTCCGAACACTCAACCCTTTGAAGGCGTTCTACCGCTCGACGAGAACGGCTACTTCCTGCCTAAAGCAGGCAGTCAGGTTCAAACCGAAGTCTCCGGCGTCTACGTTGCCGGCGATTGCGCCGACCATGTTTACCGGCAAGCAATCACCGCGGCAGGCCTTGGCTGCCAGTCAGCTATCGAAACAGAGCGGTGGCTCGCAGAGGGGTGATCCGTTCAGTCATATCCAGCTGAATTCCTTCGGAGAACCTGAAAGCAGGCACGCTAAACCTGAATCCTAGGCATAATCACCTATTTCCAAAGCAGTCTAAGGTTTCATTTGGATCCTTTTTCGCTCCCAGTCTATTACACCCCTTTAAAAAGGTGTGTAAATCAGGCGTAAATCGAGCTCCATAGACCGTTGGACCTAAGTAATCCCTGGGCCGTCGTCATCCACTTCCAGCCGGATCTGGCTACCCATCTGAAGTGCCTCGACGCTAATCCGGCCCTCATTGTTCGTCGCATCCGCGGCATTCAGGATTAGATTGAGAATCGCCTGTGCAAATTCTGTCCGATTTGCCCGAAGATTGAGACTTTCGCCCCCACCAAAGTGTAGGTCACAGTCCTTCAAGCGCGGATGCAGGCGGGCGTAGGAACGCAACTCATTGAGAGCCTCTTCAAGAGGGAAGATATCCAGTGTCGCCTCTCTGTCGTGTAATTCTCGTTCTCGGCGCATCAGCTGGCGGTGCATATCTTCGACGCGGTCGACAGCCGTTCCCATCCGATTGCAAAGGGACGTAGGATCGATCTCCACTGCTGGATCCTTCAGCATGCTTAAGCCCGAGCGAATGACTCCGAGAAGGTTGTTCGTATCATGAACAACGGTATGAACGACCATCGTCGTCGCGAGCCGGCCCTCTGCTCCTTAAATTCTCTTATCCAGATCGTTCGCTTCCTGCTCCTTCTGATCCAGCCACCTTAAAGTACTATATATGATGCTGAAAAGCCCTAGGCTGCAAATCCCAGAAAAGATGATCCCGTTGCGAAGTTCGAGGTCATGAAACTCTTCGATCGTCGACGCGTGTTGGGATGCCCAAAAGGTCGATAGCGACACCGCTAAATAGGCCATGAAAAAGAAACCAGCCGACAAACATGCGGCGGAAGCAACGAGACGACTGACCTTTCTTTTGTCTTCCGACATAGGCTTCAACTTCGGTCTCAAGAACGGCCAATGAAGTAAAAACTGCCGTACAAACGAGGTTTTACATCTAGGTGCCAAAATTTCAGTCAAAACAAGCTTTTCTAGACCCCGTAAAAGTAAAAATAATGACGGCTGTGAAGGCCCTAAGAAGAAGAAATATCTTCACGATCAAAGAGAATGTTTTCGCTCTCTTTGAGATAGAGTTCGCGGGCTTTAACGATTGCCTCGTTCTTACGTAAAATCCGTTCGCGCTCCCCGAGTTCCTGTTTGCGCAAACTGAGCTCTGCTTCGACTTTATGAAGGCGTGCTTCGTCTTCGGGATTTACCTGAGAGGCTGAGGAGGGCTCTCCCAACCCCTCTGCACGATGTTCGAGTTCAGTCTCAAACTCCTGAAGCTGCTGTCCCTTATCAAAAAGTGTGTTTTCGCTGTGTTCGAGGAAGGCTTCTCGCTCAATCTGGCGAGCCTCACGCTCCGCCAGTGCATCTTCTCGAGCTTGCAGCTCCTCGCTGTTCCCGCCAACGGATGCTTCCGATGCCGCAACGGGTGAAGTACGTCAACATCCTCCATCGTCCGCTCGCACCGGGCCTCTTTGTCCTGAAGCAATTTTTCGAGTTCTGCGAAGCTCTGCTCTTTCGCCTCAAGCGCCAAACGAAGGCGGCTCAACTCTTCTTCATTCGCGTGTAACTCTTCCGTGTTGAGTTCGTTGGCCTCAGGTGCAGCAACTTCATCCGCGGCCCTAGGCTGAGTTGACCTCGCACGATAGGCCACCGCTCGCTCAAGGCTATCAGCAAATTCGCGCGCTCCAAACGGCTTCACAAAGAAATCAAAAACACCCAGACGGAGAGCCGCCAATAAGTCCGCCTTACGTTCGATCGCGGCCGTCAAAATGATCACCGCATCGGGATCAAAGCGCCGGACTTTTCGGGCGAGAACCAGTCCATCCATTTCGGCGAGGCGGAGATCTGAAACCAATACTGCCACATCTCCCTGCTGATAGGCCTCTAGGGCCTCTTGAGCGCTCTCCAAAAAGACCGGCGTCAGCCCACGCTCCAATACACTCAAGTAGGATTCGTGGGCCGCCTCATTACCAGAGGTTTCGACAATGACTGCTTTGGCGTTTTTAATCATAAATGCGTGAATAATCCATCCCCAATACATTGGTATAGAACATCTTATGTATCGCCGAAGCGATTACCCAAGCGTTCCACCTTTGGTATTGGCTAAGGTAAACATCGGACTACACGACTCACCTTTGATCGGAACTCCCCAATAAGTCGCATGCTCTTCCTCTTAGCGGGACCTAAGAGATGCTTCAGAGGCACAAAACGAGCCCTAATTCGAGCCTCTGGATGTCCAGCGGAAGGCCGAGTTGACCCTTTACAACCCAGTTGTTTCACACAGGCTGGCCCACGAGTAAATGACCGGTTGAACACCCTTTTCGTGCGCATTCACCTATCTGGATATCCATCACTCTATTTCGGCCGGCAAGCAAAGCCTCCTCCACGCTAGGACACATCGCCGGATCGTTTCATGTCGCTGATCATAAAGCCATATGCCTGAAAAGACCCTCTATTTTCAAAGCCCTCGCCTACTTTCAGAGCTCTTCGTCAAAGATGAACAAAATCTCCTCATCATCGACGAAGCCTTCGGCTTGGAAACGCTGACACGGGACGACTGGGTTAAGCTCTCCGGCGAGGAAGAATCGATCGAGAGGGCAGAGGCCTTCTTTAAGCTCCTCGATGCGGGCCGAAACTCGGGACTAAAGATCACCAAAGGTGACTTTAGCTACATCCTGAAGGCAGTCGTCGAAGGCAAGAACGCAGAGCTCGCCGAGGCATTTGCGGACAAAACCCGCATCGTGATCAAAAAAACGAGTATAGTTCCCAAAACGGTGAACCAGATGCGCTATCTCCAAGCGATCAGGAACAACGAAATCGTCTTCGGCATCGGTCCAGCTGGCACGGGCAAAACTTTCCTCGCTGTCGCTGCTGCCCTGGAAGCGCTGCTCGCTGGGTCCGTCGAGCGTATCATCCTTACCCGACCTGCGGTTGAAGCGGGTGAAGCCCTCGGCTTCCTCCCTGGTGATCTCAACGAAAAAGTCCGCCCCTACCTGCAGCCCCTCTTCGATGCGATCAACGACATGCTCGGGCCGATGGACGCCGCCCGTATTATCGGTGACCCCAAAGAACAGCGCCCCGGAAAAATCGAAATCGCCCCGCTCGCTTACATGCGCGGACGCACGCTGAGCAATGCCTTTGTAATTCTCGACGAAGCCCAAAATACCACACCAGAGCAAATGATGATGATGCTCACTCGACTCGGGCACGGGAGCCGCTACGTGGTCACCGGAGACAAAACGCAGGTCGATCTTCCCCGTCACAAATATTCTGGCCTTAAAGAAGCCGAAAAAGTCCTCGGCCATGTGCCGGGTATTATATTTCACCACCTCGACGGTAGCGACGTCGTCCGTCACCCCCTCGTGCAGCGAATCATCGAAGCCTATCAAGACTACGATGAGAAGACCGGTGCGCACAGCCCGCGCGAAGTCAGCGCCGACTAAGGCACCCCCTCAAAAACCACTATGGCAAACAACCGCAAATCTCGCAAGGACACCGTCGTCGCAACACGACGCAAGCGCGAGAGTGTCCTAGGAGAAGTCGCTCGGCGTAAGTTCGAGCCTTCGCTCTGGGTGAATGCTTTTCTTTTTGGCGTCTTCGGCATCTCGATCAGCTTCCTAGCCTTTTTCGGCCTCTCTCCCGCAAGCCCCCTCCTTCAGAAAGGACAGGTCTCCCGCGTACGGGTCATTGCCGAAGTTCCCTTCAATTACCAAAGCGACATCGAAACTCAGCGCGCCCGGGCAAAAAGGGCCGCCACAGCTCCCCCTGTCTACACGCTCGATCAGTCTACCGCGGAAGACTTTCGCTCCTACTTACTCGACCTCCATAAGAACCTGACTGAGTTCGCCGATATCCCAGATGGCGCGGAACGCAGTCGCTATGCCTTGCGGGCCGAGGAACTCAGGTTGTTTTTCCAAGACTACGCGGCGGAAAATCCTTACGGACTACGCGTTTCAGATCTTGTCGTAATTTTTAATCAACTCCCGCGGGCAATCCGAGAGAACACACTCCGCGAAGGCCTCCTTGAGCTTGACCGCCTCTATCGAACTGGGATCTATCCCGAAGACTCCGTCAGGACACTACCGACGCAAAACCTTCGGATTTTTCAAATCCAAAACAATGCGGGAGAGATTGAAGAGGTAAACCTTATCACTGAGGAAGAAGCCCTTCGCAGCCTCCGCATCCAGCTCGCCGCCTTTGACATTCCACGTGAGTCGTCGATCGCGCTTTTCCGTATCTTCCGCGAAGGCCTTCAACCAAATCTAAACTTTGATGAAGAGCGCACTCAGGCCCTCCAACAAAAATACATAAGTGAAGTGCAACCCGTCATCATCTCTGTCGATGAAGGCACGACGATTGTAGAGCCAAACGCGAAGGTAAATCAGGCCGCCCTAGAAAAACTAAGCGCCTACCAGAGTATTCTGCAGCAAAGTGAATCCGCTACTTTCGGTTTTGATGCGCTCTTCCGTGAGCGCACCATCCTGACGCTGTCTTTTATTTTCTGCCTTCTAATTTACTTAAAGCTTAGTGGCGTGCGACTCACCGCAAATCGTCGAACGATCCTCCTCGCCGGCAGTGCACTCCTCTTAAACCTTTTCATCTACCGACTGATCATCGAAGTCGGCGGGACGGAGACAGCCCAGCGGAACCCAATCCTGCTAGCGCTCATCCCTTACCTTCTTCCAGTCGCGCTCGCGCCGATGCTCATTTCGATGCTCCTCGGAGTCGGTTCGGGCGTGATATGTGCCGCGCTCCTTGCTCTGCTCAATGGCCTAATGCAGGGCAACTCGATCAGTATCTGTGTCGCCTCGTTCAGTGTCTCCCTCCTCGGGATCGTCTTTAGTCGTAACCTCAAGGTTCGCACACGCGTCGTTCGTGCCGGGCTTTTCAGTGGAATGGTTATGGCCCTTAGCGCTGCCTTGTTCGGATTAAGAGATTCGATGGAGCCACTCACAGTGATCTATCAAATGCTCACCGCGATCGGCATCGGCACCCTCACCGGTATCGCGCTGATCGGTTTCCTCCCCATCTGGGAAGGACTTTTTAAGACGACGACCGATATAACGCTCCTTGAGCTCACCGATTTCAACCACCCACTCCTCCGCCGTCTTCAAGTCGAAGCGCCCGGTTCTTACCACCACAGTTTGATGGTAGCAAATCTGTCGGAGAATGGGGCTGCAGCAATCGGGGCAAACCCACTTGTGTGCCGCGTTTGTTCGCTTTTTCACGACATCGGAAAACTCGTTAAACCCGAATACTTTACCGAAAATCAGCGAGACGGATACAATCCACACATCGAGCGCAACCCTTCTATGAGTGCACTCGTGATCAAGAGTCACGTCAAAGAAGGCGCCGTTCTCGCGAAAGAGTATAAGCTTCCAAAGATCGTCATCGACGCGATCAATCAGCACCATGGAACAAGTCTTATTCAGTATTTCTACTACAAGGCCCTGGAACGAAATCGCCTCGCTAAAACCGATGGCATCCACGATAACCAACTAGTCCCAAGCATCGAACTCGATAAGGTCAACGAAGCTACCTATCGCTACGAAGGACCCCGCCCGCAGTTCACCGAAAGCGCCCTCATCATGCTCGCTGACTCCGTTGAAGCCGCTGGACGTAGTCTCCCAAAGGTCACCCCTCAATCGATCGATGAATTGATTGAGAAAATCTTCCGCTCGCGGATTGAAGACGGACAACTTGACGAATCTCCACTCACCTTCCAGCAGCTATCTAAAATCCAAGAGAGCTTCTCTTTCACTCTCCTAAATATGCTCCACGCTAGGATTGAATATCCAAAGGAGGAGGCCATCGAAGCAGCGACGCGCAAGGAACGTCGCAACAAGAAGGGGAGCCGCGCGCCATTTGCGGAACTCGGCGAACGACTGGACCCAGCACTGGAAGAAGACGGTGCAAAGAAAGAAAAAACGGCGGCCGAAGAATCCAAGTCGAGCGATGCTCCGTCAAATTGAAGTTTTAGTCGAAGACGACGCCTTAGCCATCGATGTCGAATCGGTTGAAAAGCTTCTCCACTTTCTAGATGCTGAGGTCACCCAGTGGACCCTTCCAAGCGGTGACCTTTCGGTCGCTTTTGTTACCAAAGAGCGCTGCAGCGAGCTTCATGCTACCTTCTTCAATGATCCCTCGATCACTGATGTGATGACCTTTCCCGGAGACGTCGAAGACAAATATGCCGGCGACCTTGCGATCTGTCCGGCCCACGCAGCATCACAAGCCCCTGACTATGGGACCACTTTTCCCGAAGAGCTCACACTCTACCTTCTTCACGGCTGGCTTCATCTCGCAGGGCTTGATGACCGCTCTGAAAATGATCGTTCCGCGATGCGTGAGGCTGAAAAAACACTTCAGGCGATAACCGGAAATTCCGGTTATCGCCTGAGCGTAGTATACCAATAACTAAGAGATGAGAGTACTGCTTTTTCCGAGAAGAATAGTCGGTTCAGAAAAGTTTTAGCGGCGCTGACGGCGGCGAGCGATCATCCCGATCATCCCCAAGCCAATCCAGAGTCCAATTGATGAAGGCTCAGGAATCGACCCGCCGCTTCCAAATTGGATGCCAAATCCGCCATCTGCATACGACGGCGTCGTGAAGCTGAGTTCATCACCCAGATAAACAATCCCCGTAGCTATTTCCATTGCCGAGGCTTGAACGTAGTAGGTTGTTTCCGGTGGGAGATTCCAAAGATTGAGTGTCAGCGGTGCTGATGCACTCATTTGCTGCAAGGTTTGAAAGTTATAGAGCGTGTTCACGTCGATCACTTCAAAGACAGCGTCGCGATCACGAACATTGTAAGACTCGATGATGACGTTTTCACCAGCAATAGGATCGAAGACGAGTGATTTACCGTAGTCGTATCCGCTCACATGCTGATTAAGACTTCCCGAGGAAATCCCAAAGTCGAACATCTGAGCAACAAACCGTGTTCCTGGGACATCGCCCGACACAGTCATGTTTAAAAGTGCGCTATCGCCAGTTAAATCAGTTGCAGCAAGGGTATCAACGAAGAGCTCAGCTTGGAGCATCGATGCGATTGTGAACGCTGCGAGGGCGGAAATGGTTTTAGTATTCATTAGACAGTTTTCTCTCAAAAATTTGCGGTTACTTGTTTCTCTCTTTGTTCCATCCGTAAGAGTCTCTCACCTTTCTACGGGATCGATCAGCAGCCTGTAGTGGCTTTTGATGATTTAAATGGATAAGTATTTTTGCGTACTCGTCGAGAAAAAACACCTACAAAAAGATGTAAAATGCACAACGTAAATAGTTCGTAATGAACAACCAATGACAGATGCAGAAGCGTTTATAAAATTGTTATAAACAAATACAGAACCCTGCATCACGCAATGAGCTCACGTAGTGGCATCATGAATACACTCGAAGCCTTAGTTCGAAGTGCCGAAGCCTGATCTACTCATCAAGCCCGCACTTAGAGCAAAGCCCACGGCCGCGACCATAAAAGATCGTTTCTTGCCCACTGACCTCGAAATTACTCAGGGGCGCTATGTCTACGTCCGGCACATTTTGCGGGAAGGAAAAGATACGATCGCAATCCCGGCAAATATAGTGGGCTCGGTGTTCACCCGTGACCGCTTCATAACGCAGGGGCTGCCCTGGATAGTCGATGCCGACAATTTCACCGGCGGCAACAAGTTCCCGAATCTGCCTGTATACAGTTCTAAGCCCAAGGCTTGGAAGAGTCTCTACGGCCAGACCATGGAGCTCTTGAGGAGTGAGAGGGCGTTGGGCGGCCTTGAGCGCCTGCGAGATCGCCTCCCGTTGCCGAGTTTGGCGGATCATTTGAGTTTTTTGGATGCGCGGCGAATCTTCTTAATCTTGGAGTCGAGCTGCCGCAGCTCTCGCGTTTCCATGTGGTCAATGAAGAGAACCCCGTTGAGGTGATCGACTTCATGTTGCACCACCCGAGCATACCACCCACGCGTCTTCAAATTATGGAAAGCGCCATCTAGGTCTTGGAAAGTTACTTCGATCTCGTCTCCTCGGGAAACATCGCCGCGCACATTTGGAAACGATAGACACCCTTCTTCCTCCGTTGACGTCTTCCCTTCAATGACACGCACCACCGGATTCACTAAGGCCATAGGCATAATCAGATCGATCGGTGGACGCTTGCCATCAAACTCATAGTGCAGGAGCCCAGGATCCATGTCCGCGATATCAATGACACAGAGCTGAATCGCGATGCCGATCTGCTGGGCGGCGAGACCGATACCCTCAGACTCATACATCGTCTCGACCATGTCGTCGGCCAGTTTGACAAGGCCTTCATCATAGACCGTCACACGCTCCCCTTTTTGACGGAGCACGTCCTCACCATACTGAGTCACGCGTAGAACCATCTGCCAAAAACATTGCCACGCATGAAAACTGTAAAGGGTATTTCGTGGAAGCTTAAGCGGTGCGCCACTCGTTGTGGCTATTGCAAAAGGCACCAAATCATTACAAATTCGAGACAATGCGCATTCGGCCACTTCTGAGAGCTCTCGCCTACGGTGTCGCCGCCCTCCTCTTTGCGTGGGCCGGATTGAGTGTGCCCATCCATTTCCGCTCCGTGTCGCCTCTCATTCTCAGCGAAGCGGCTGAGGGAACTCCCAGTGCGGAATCGCTCGCAGGTGACTACCTCGATGTCGGCCAGATAGGCCCCGCCAAACTTATCCTCGCGTCCCTTCTCGATTCACCAGCGAAGTTGAATTTAGATATGACGATAGCAGCGATTGAAGCTAATCGCCCGCTCCTTGCTGTCTATGGAGGCCCGGCCTCACTGCTCAGCGCCGTCATGGAACCATTCACCATCGACGCATCTAAGAGCTCAAACACCGTCTCTCTCCTACTCCCTCGTGACCGGCGAGCTGCTTTAAAAAAGGCCCTCAGGCTGTCCGACAAGCCCACTGTCAAATTCCTCCTTCGCACCGCCTCACTTCAAAGCTACGAAACATTTCTTCCCGTGAGCTCGGACGCAGGCCAACCACTTGAAGCCATCATCCTCACGATTGCGCTGCTTGCGGAAGAAGCCGTCTGGGCTGACGTGATCGACCGCGAATTGCTCGATATGAGCACGGCGGCACTCAAGGATCCGGCACAGATCAAACCCCTCGAAGACACTTACACCGCGCTCCTGACCCTAGCCAGCCGCACCAACTGGTCTCAACTGACGACACTTCTAAAAATGCTTCCCGACCTCGAAGCACTGCGAGCGATGCACTCAGCAGCCCAACTCGCCGAGGATCACTTTACCCAGCTCTACACCGCCAGCCTACTCACTAGACAACCCGCTGCTGTTGCTACCTATGCCATCGAGCGCGGTGACGACGCATGGGTGGTTATGAAACTCGCAAACTCAGAAGGAGAAGGCGCTGCCATGGCCATGCTCCACTTTTTTCAGCCCCTCTACGCTGCTCCTAGTTACCTCCAATTCAATTTCCTCGAAGAATCCCAGCAAGAGCTCAAAAACTTTGCTGAGAGCCAGACCACACTCGCCAAAGCGATCAAGGGCGGCGCTCTCTGTTTAGCCGGCTTTTTTCTCACCCTCTCCCTCGGGGCCATTCTCAGTATAGGGCTCAAAGCCGACACCCGCATCCCAAGCGGTCGACTCGTCCACCTCTTTCACGCCTCCGCGGGCGTAGGCTTCGCCGCCCTCATCTGGATTCTTTCCGAACCAACCCTTCTCGATTTTGCTCCGAACGAAAACGGGCAACTCCGCATCCAAATAGCAAGCGTCCTCCCCGAGGGGCTCAGCCCAGACACCACTTCTACCATGTTTGATCAAGTCACCATCCTCGTCCTTCTCCTCTTCCTCGTCCTTCAGGGAATCGTCTTTGATCTCGGGCTCTACGTCGGCCTCGGTGGCACGGTGAGTTCTCTCGTCATGGTTGTGCTCGAATTCATCGATGCGTCCCTTATGGCAGCCTACGCATCCACCCTCTTTGGCATCGTCTTTGTCGCTGTGCTCAAGATTGGATTCCTCCGCCCTTATCGCCGTCGCCTCATCGTCGCAGCCGACGCCCACGCTCCTTCGCGATGAATAAATCGCTCCTTCTCATCATTTGCGACTTTCTCCTCATCAGCGTGCTCGCGCTGGTGAAGTTCGATCCTGCGCCCACGACCGATCCGGTCATTGCCGCTGAGATCGAGGAAGGCGTTTCGGAAGACCTCATGGAGTTGCTTCAAAACTCCCTCGAAATCGAAGCCATCAAACGAGCCCAACTTGAGGAAGAACGCACCGAACTCGCCGCCAACCTCACACTAACGGAATCCGCGCGATCAAAGCTTAGCGCTGAGAAGGAAAATCTCATCGAAGAAAAATCTGAGCTTGAGAAAGAACGTGAACGCCTCGCCCGCGAAAAAGCCGAGACCAGCATTACCCTCTCAGAAACGCGTAGCACCCTGGAATCGACCAGCGAGGAACTCGAACTCACCGCCCGCGAGCGTGAACGCCTTGCCGCTGAGCGGTCCGCTTTAGCCGAGGAAAAAACAACGCTGACTGAGAATCTCGCAAACCAAACGGCTGAGACCGCTGCGCTAAAGGCCTCCCTCGACGCCCAACAAGCCGAGCTGCACGCCGCCCAAGCCGCCATCAACGAAGCTCAAGCTGAAGCCACCCGGCTCGCCGAGGAACGCGCCTCTCTTGCGACCTCCCTCGAAGTCGCTCAATCCGAACGTGCTCAGCTCGACAAAAGCCTGCAATTTACTCGCGATGAATTGAGCCAAACCCGCGCCGAACGCACCGAAGCCGAACGCCGCGCAAGCCAACTCGCTACCGATCTGACGAAAATCGCCCAAAGCTCCGAAGCCATTCAAGCCGAGATCAAAGCCAACCAGCCCATCTCCTCGAACGAGATCTTTCGCCGTTACGAACAAAACCGTATCAATATTTCAATGACGGCCGACATCAGCGGGCTTCTCGGCACTCGATCACAAACCGCTACCCTCGACGCCGTTGCGATCAACTCGAATGGGAAACGCTACATTATCTTCGAAGAGTCACGGGCACCCTTCCGTATTAACAATTTGGATCAAGTCGTCGGCATCGATGGATCGATCATGAACAATGGGCGCCGTCTCCCCATCACTCGCCTCAGCTTCCTTGCCGCCGACCCGCGCCTCATCGTCATCGAACTCATGCCAACGCGTGATCCCGCGCTCCTGAGTGAAACCTTCAGTCTGAGCACGGAACCTTTTCGGTTTCAGCAGGCCGTTCTCATCTCCCACACCCTCGGAGCCTATGGCCTCACTGACTTCCGTCTTCTTCCGGGCGGAGAGGGGTATGTCGGAGTTGATCGCAATCTCATCAACCAGCTGACGGGTGAGTTCCAACCCAATCGTGGTGACTACATCTTTGCGCAGTCCGGAGAGCTCCTCGGCATCATGGTCGAATCGCAACGCGGCATCCTCATCAACGACCTCACGATCGGTGCCATCCTCCCGATCGGCGATCAGTTCCGCCCCGCCACCGCCAAAGCTCTTCAGCCAGAACTCGAAGCCCAGTTGCTGCGCTAGACGAAAAGCTGGGCGCTTCGAGAAACAAGATACGAGCACTCATTCACCACTCAAAATTCATCATTCGCCACTTTCCCCCTTTCCTCCTGCATCCCATCCAGCATTCTTTGAGCTATGAGCACTTCATCGGACCTTTTCGAGCGGGCAAAAAAGATTATGCCCGGTGGCGTCAACAGCCCTGTGCGCGCCTTTCGTAGTGTCGGCGGTTCTCCTTTCTTTACCGCAAGCGCTGATGGTGCGCGCCTTACGACCGCCGACGGTGACGAGCTTCTCGACTTTGTCTGCACATGGGGTCCGGCAATCCTCGGACACAACCACCCGAAAATTCACGAAGCAGTTGCAGCCGCGGCGCTCAAAGGAACCAGTTTTGGCACCCCCAATTCGACCGAAGTCGAGATCGCCGAGAAAGTCGTCGAGTTCGTCGAAAGCGTTGAAAAAATCCGCTTTGTAAACAGTGGCACTGAAGCCTGCCTTAGCTGCATACGCCTCGCTCGCGGTTTTACCGGGCGGAAAAAGGTGATCAAGTTTGCCGGTTGCTATCACGGTCACGTCGACTCGCTCTTGGTCAAAGCTGGTTCGGGTGCACTCACTCTGGGCAACCCCGACAGCGCGGGCATTCCGGAAGAGCTCGCAGCCCTCACCATCGTCCTCCCTTACAATGATACCGCCGCCCTCGATGCCGCGTTTGCTGAGCACGGCCCAGAACTCGCCGCCCTCATCGTCGAGAGCTACCCCGCGAACTGCGGCTTGATCCTGCCAGACCCCGGCTTTCTCGCGCACCTTCGAAAGCTCTGTGACGCCCACCGCACTGTTCTCATCTACGACGAAGTCATGACCGGCTTCCGCCTCGCTCTTGGCGGAGTACAATCGATCGAAAACCTCCGTCCCGACCTCACCGCGATGGGAAAAGTCATCGGCGGAGGACTCCCCGTCGGCGCTTTTGGTGGCCGCGCCGATATCATGGACTACCTCGCCCCGCTTGGCCCCGTCTACCAAGCAGGCACTCTTTCCGGCAATCCCCTCGCGATGGCCGCTGGCCTTGCCGCCCTCAACGAGCTCGAAGCCCTCGATCCCTTTGACGACCTCGACGCCAAAGGTCGCCGCATCGCCGAAGCTCTCCGCACCACAGCCGCCGAAAAAGGCCTACCGCTTCAAGTCCCGCAGACTGGCTCGATGTTTGCCCTCTTCTTTGCCGAAGAAACGGTGCGCAACTACGACGACGCCGTCGCGAGTAAGACCGACCACTTTAAGCCCCTTTTCCACTACGCCCTCGAACACGGTGTCTACTTGCCACCTAGCGCTTACGAAACCTGCTTCCTCTCAGCAGCCCATACCGACGCCGATATCGACAAAGCGATCGATGTCCTGACGAGCGGGCTCAAGAAGATCTGACCCATTATGAATGATGAATTTTGAGTGATGAATGGAAAAGCCGCACCTGCACGGTCATCATCATTCATTACTTCTCTTTAAACTAATCATCAGCGCGCCGACGATCAGCACACCGCCCGCTAGCAGCCGCACGAAGTCAACTTCACGATTCCAGATGAGAAGATTCACAAGTAGCCCTGCAGGCACCAAGGCGTTGTTCATCACAGCGAGTGTTCCTGCGTTCACCTGACTCGCGCCATAGTTCCAAAGGTAGTATCCAAGCCCACTCGCTCCCAGCCCTAGCCACACGAGAAGTCCCCACTGCAGGCCTGTTGTCGGATACTTCGCTTCACCCAGTAATCCATAGGCCACCAGTGCGACGATACTCGCACCGATAAAGAAGTATCCAAAAGTCTGGTACTGGGGCAACGATGGGCGCTCCGCAAAGACTCGCTTGTAGGCCACTTGCCCAAAGGCGAAACAGAGATTCGCTCCCTGCACGACAAGGAAGCCGATCCAGTAATCATTCGTCAGTCCACCCCAGCGTATCACCGCCGTCCCGATCACGGTCAAGAGCGCCGTGCCTAAATATACCGGCGAAAACCGCCGCGCCGCCAAATCGTGCATCAGGGTGACGTAGAGCGGGGTGAAGATGGTGAAGAGCAACACCTCTGGCACACTGAGCAATAGAAAGCTGTTGTAATAAAACAGATACATCATCCCCAGCTGCACCGCCCCGATGCCCATCAGCTGCAGCGCCAGCTTCGCCTCGACCCGCGCCCGGAGGACAAACGGTAGAAACGCGACCGCGGCCAAGACCAAGCGCATCAGCACCATGAAGTAGCTATCCACCTGCCCCGAAAGATACACCCCGATGAAGCTAAATGAAAATGCCCACAACACCGTCACTATCCATAAATAAACCATTCGCTCAACTTACTAGCATACAAAGGTGGAACCACAAAAGACACAAAACTCACAATACGACTGCAAAATTTTGTGTCTATTGTGCCTTTTGTGGTTTCAACTCCCTTCTAAGCATGCGGCCTACGCTCACAGACCTCTGGCGAATCCTGCCAACTATCCGCTCCTTCACTAGCACCGTCGCGAGCGGCCCTAACTCCAAGACTGGCTGGACGGGTGAAACGAACGGCACGGTCGAAGTTCAAAAGTCCGCCGACGGCGACCAAATCGACTTCATCGAAAAGGGCACTCTAACCACCGCTGAAGGTAAAACCATCGCCACGACTAACCACTGGCAATGGAACCGGGCCGAGAACAGCATCCAGCTCTCCCACCGTCGCCGCGACAAACCCGTCCTCCTCGCCGAACTCAAAGAGCCCGCCACCGGTCAAAGCTTTCACTCCCCAAGCCCTCACCTCTGCGGTGAAGATGTCTACGCGCTAAACCTTGAGATCGCAGGCACCACCCTTCGCCTCAATTGGCGCATCACCGGCCCGAAAAAAGACGAGAGACTTGTGAGTGTATATAAATCCGAGCACAATTAGGATACGCTTTGTCTTCTGAGCTCTGTCGCAGAAAAGACAACAAACCTACATTAAAAATACCGGAGCAACTTAGCGCAGGATGTCATCCCATTCTTCATCCGCTTGTTTGATCAATGCGGTATCGGTCACTTTATCGATGAGCATTTTATCCCATCTTTCTAATGTATTGCCCCAAACTCCGTTGTAGAAAACGAGCAGCCGTTGATCGACAATTTTAAATGTTTCTGGATCAACCGCAGTCTTCGATCCATCGAGCATAGCGTAAGCACACCAGCCGCCGTAAAGCGGTTCATAGCGCTGAGGGTCAGAACTGAATTCAGATTTATTAGCTTCACTTAAAAAGTAGTACGTAACCCCTTTGTAGTTCGTCTGGATCTGAGAAACCCCTTTCTTAGGCCCACCTTCCTGCTGATAGCTCACTACATCGTAACCGGCCAAGATAAGCTTCTTCTTCAATGAGAACTCTTTCTGTCGCACGGGATCGCTGATCTTGTGCTGAAATAAGCTAGAGCTCTCTGCTTGAGCAGAATGAACCGTAAGAAGACTGAAGAATACTATGAGCGTCTTGGAGAGTCGCATGATAGAATCTATTGCTTCTAAGTTGAAGCCTCAACCTATCCACTTATTGCACAAAATATAGCCTAGCCGAAAACAGAAGGATGAGTGTCTCAATCCTTTCGCGTATATAGAGACACACACGGCTGGTCGCGGCCTTTGCCGATGCTTTTCAGGAGCGTAAAGCCGGCGAGCTCGGGGATGCGACCTCCGGGGGTTTCGAGACAGAGGAGTCCATCCGGCGCGAGGCATGCCGTAGCAATCTCTCGGATGTGCGGGACGGCGTGGCGCAGATCAGGGTATGGGGGGTCAGCGAGAATGAGGTCGAAGGTGCCCGAGAGCTTTGACTTATAGAGGTCGGAGCGGTGAACCGTCGCAAGCTCGGTCGATTGGCCGAGACTACGGGCAACGTTCTCCAGATTGCGTTCCAGACAACGCACGGTCGCAGCGTGCTTCTCGTGCAACTCAACTGACGCCGCGCCGCGTGACCATGCTTCGAGGCCGTAGGCACCCGATCCGGCAAAAAGATCGAGCACGCGCGCGCCATCGATCCGCCCAGCTAAACTCGAAAAGAGCGCCTCGCGCATTCGGTCAGTTGCTGGTCGCACTTCTTTCCCTCGACCGACGACGAGTGGGATGCCTCGGGCTCTGCCTCCTGTGATACGCACGGGGTGAGAACAAAGCGCTTATTGTGCGCGCCGACAACCCTCTTCAGTCGTCCGTTTTAGAGATGAACTTTCGCTTTGCCATTGTCGCTTTTCGGACTGACGTTCGATGAATGCTTGAGTTGGATGTTGAGCACGAAAGCGAAACCGGAAATTTCGGCGAACGCCCGTGAGACATCTGACCGAGACGACTGTTTTTCCAACTTAACGATAATGCGGCGTTCACTCACCCTAAGCCTCCTCATCTGCATGGGGGTCTTATGTCGGACACCTGACTTGGAGGCGTTCACTGACAGCGTGGACAATCTCTGGCCAGGCCCCGTCTCTTTGCTCCTAGACGATGTCGGACGGGCGAACGAGCAGACGGCGCTCGGTCCTTTGTTCGGGCACTACGAAGTTCAGGGGGAGCGAGAAGTCACGACGATCCGTCCGCTCTGGGTTCAAATCGAAAAGCCTCAGCTCAATGCCCAGTCGACGCACATTCTTTATCCGTTTCTCAACTTCTATTCAACAGAGGGCGCGAGCCATTGGCATTTTCTCAACCTTATCCGCGGGAGCAAATTAGACGAAGGGCGGGTGCGGAAAAACGAACTATGGCCGTTTCTTTTCTATGAAAGCGATCCCAATACGGGACGCAAAACACGCGCATTTTGGCCTCTCGCAGGAGGCTTTGATGGTTTCTTTGGGCGTGAGCACGTCAACTTCGCCCTATGGCCACTCTACATCCGGACTGAGAAACGTGGCGAAGTGCGCTACAGCACGCCATGGCCTTTCGTGCAAACCCTGACAGGCGAGGCGCATGGTTTTGGCCTCTGGCCGATGGCGGGGAGCTTCACCCGCCCGGACGTTTACGAGAAACGCTACGCGCTCTGGCCTTTCATGTATGATAACAAGGATCTGCGGCCAGATCGCGATGGACTGCACCAGTTGGGCGTCCTTCCATTTTATACCCAAGAGACAGCCGATGGACTCTTCTCACAGACATTCGCCTGGCCTTTCTTCGGTCATACTCAGGAGTCCGACCCACGCCCAGACTACAAAGAAGTTCGCTACTTTTGGCCATTTTTCGTGCAAGGACGGGGCGAAGAACAGTATAAGAACCGCTGGATGCCTTTCTATAGTAACCAGAGCGAGCGCGAGCGGGAAAAATGGTGGTTTCTTTGGCCCATCCTGAGATACGAAAAAATCGATCTCAATTTCCTCACCCGCCACCGCACCCAAGTGCTCTATTTTATTTACCGAGGCGAAAAGCAGTCCAACGATGCCGGCTTCGTCGCCCGTAAACAGCACCTCTGGCCGCTCTTCAGTCACTGGAACGATGGTCAAGGCCATGTCCAGATTCAAGGTCTCGATCTGTTCACCATTTTCTTTCCGAACAACGAAAAGATCCAGGCCAACTGGACGCCACTCACTACGATCTACCGCTATGACCGCCAAGGCGAAGATAAGCGCCACTCGTTCCTGTGGAACTTACTTGTCCTCGAATCCGATGGCGAGGGGCGTGAACGCTGCCAGTTCGGTCCTTTCTATCAGCATACCCGCATGAGCGAAGACAACGTTCGTTGGAAATTTCTCCGCGGCCTCATCTCTTTTGAAAGTGAAGCGCCCCGCGCGTGGAGCTTCTTCTGGCAATCCCAAGGGAGTAAACAACCATGATCTCAATCGTGAAATCCTTTTTGAGCGGCGTCGGAGAGACGGTTCTACTCGTGATCCGATCTCTCCGCTACCTCCCTACTCTTCCGCGACAGTGGAAGCGCTGCCTCGACCACGCTTGGTTCATGGGCTACGCGACCGTACCGCTCGTTGCGCTCCTCAGTTTATCGATCGGCGCCGTGCTCGCGCTCCAGATCGGTGATGCCATGCGTTCAATCCAGATCATGGAATACATCGGCTCGATCGTTGGCGTCGCAATGGTCCGCGAACTCGGCCCCGTAATGACAGCCATCATGGTCGCCGGACGCGTCGTCTCCGCTACGACGGCCGAGCTTGCCTCAATGCGCGTCTATAAGGAAGTCGATGCGCTCGAAACAATGCGGATCCCACCCGAGCGCATCCTCGTGCTACCACGTCTTGCGGCGATTACCTTCGTAATGCCCTTTCTTGTTATCGTCTCGATCGTGACTGGCTGGATCGGTGGGCAAATCGCCGTCATGACCGTTCCATGGATCGATTTGTCATCAGATGCCTACTACGCAGCGCTCAAGCAATACGTTGATGCCGATGCCCTCATCGACGGGCTGATCAAAGGACAAGTCTTTGGCATCCTCATACTATCCGTTGCTTGTATGATCGGCCTACAAGCAAAAGGTGGACCGCGTGAGATTGGCCAAGCCGTGACGAAGGCTGTCGTTGTCTCGATTACTCTTATCCTCGCGGTTGATTACTTCATCACTAACATTCTCATCGCAACATGACCGCAACTGAAACTCAAGCCGCCTCGATTGAGGTGCGCGAATTGAAGAAGGCCTACGGCGATCAAGAGGTGCTGAAAGGCGTCAGCTTCAAAGTCGAGCCTGGCCAAATCTTCGCCCTCATGGGGCCAAGTGGCTCTGGTAAGTCTGTCCTACTCCGCCACCTCATCGGCCTTGAAGCCGCCGACAGTGGAGAAGCGCTCATCGCGGACTTAAACGCGGCTGATCCGGAAACGCACGACGAGATTCAAACCGCGATTGTCTTCCAGTCCGGCGCCCTCTTCAACTCGATGACGGTTTACGATAACCTCGCGCTCTACCTCCGCGAACATCGCCTTTGCAACGAAGCCGAAATCAAGCAACGGGTCGAGAGTGCGATGGAGGCACTCAATATCGCTGATACCGCAAAGAAGATTCCAGCTGAACTCTCCGGTGGGATGCGCAAGCGAGTCGCCGTCGCTCGTTCGATCGTAATGGAGCCGCAGGTCATTCTCTACGACGAGCCGACCTCTGAGCTCGATCCACTTACCGCTGCTACCGTCAGCGAGCTCATCCGCGACGTCCGCGACCGGACCGGCGCAACCACCTTTATCGTCACTCACGATCGCGAGCTCACTCAAGGGATCGCCGACCAAGCCGGCCTTCTAATGGACGGTAAACTTGTCTTTCTGGGTGCACCCGAAGACCTCGATAAGAGCTCCGACGACGCTGTCCACAGCTTCATGCACCCCGCCATTAAATCTTCTTCAAACCAAGCTTAACTATGAAAACCGGACTCCAAGCTACAGGGGTTGGCCTCTTCTTCCTCCTCGGCCTCGCCCTCACTTACATCGTCTTTTCCGTCGTCGGAGGCGGCACGCTTGCGAAAGAAAAGGGCTACGTCCTGACCGCAGGCTTTGACGACATTAAGACCCTCACACCTGGCTCAGACGTTCGCCTCGCTGGCGTGCGCATCGGTGTCGTCGAAATTACCCGCCTAAATGAAGGCCGCGCTGAAGCCACTCTCCTCATCGACGAATCGGTCAAGATCCCCGACGACTCGATCGCGAGCATCGCGATGGCCAGTCTGCTCGGGCAGAACTACGTCGACGTGAGCTACGGCAGCTCATCGATCTACCTCAGCAGCACCAGCCCGATCGGAACGACCGAATCAACTGACTTTAACGACGTCCTCAGTCAGGTCGGCGAAATCGGCGAGAAGCTCGGTGGCGCAATCGAAAGCTTCACCGGTGGCGGTGAAGGTGGCCCCGGCAACCTGATGGATAACATCAATAACCTCGTAGAGAAGAATGGCGAGCAGCTGACCGTCGTGCTCGATAATCTGGAAAAAGTGACCTCCGCCCTCGCTTCGACCGAAGGCACGCTCGGAAAACTGATTAATGATGACGAAGGCTACAACGAGCTCCTCTCCGCCGTGACTGAGATCAAAGCGGCTGCCAGCGAAGCAAAAATCCTCATGACGGACGCCCAGACCGTTTTCCAAAACCTCGAAGCGGGCGAAGGCTCGCTTGGAAAGCTCCTTTACGACGATACCATCGCGGTGGACCTACAAAAGACGGCCGAGAATCTCCGCCTCTTCTCCGAGCAGCTCAACAACGGCGACGGCACCCTCACTAAATTGATCAACGATGATGAACTCTACCGCGAGCTGCGCTCAATGCTACAAAAGGCCGACCAAGCACTCGACAGCTTTGGTGATGCGGGGCCGATCACAGCAGTCACCGGCGTCGCGAACGCTCTTTTCTAGAGGCCTATGTGAAGAAAATTCAAAAACTGCAGCTTTTCGAAAAGAATTTTGAACAAATAGCTCTTCGGGGCGTTCTACATAAGAGAACAGCATTTAGTTTCAGTAGTTTTTAGTTTTGTTAAGCACTTGAAAAGCCGTCCATGAAAATGGGCGGTTTTTTTGTGCCTCGAAGAGGCGCTTAAACACAGGGATTCCCTGCCCTCAAAAAACTTTTTCAATATTGTTGATAATTTTTTGAACACATCCGGCGTGACCTCACTCTACTTATTTGAACAGCAGAATTAGTTACAGTTAAGTTTTAGTTTGGTTAAGCACTAAGAAAGCCGCTCATGAAAATGAGCGGTTTTTTTGTTTTCGGAGACAGAGAACTGAGCGAGCGTGTCTAAGCACTCTTCATCAACCCATGCTTCGAACATTTCACCCAAATATCCCCGACTCTGGAACGATCACGCTTTCTAAGGAAGAAAGCCATCACCTCGTCCGTGTCCGCCGCGCTGCCGAGGGGCAACGCATTGAGGTCCTAGACGGCCGAGGGCGCAGAGCGTGGACCCATCTCGCTGACGCGGATGCCCGCGAAGCCATTCTTGAGATCACCTTTGCGGAAACAGAACCCGCTCCCAGTTGGTCAGTCGAACTGTGGCAATCGATCCCCAAGGGCAAACTCATGGATGGGATCGTCCAGCGAGCTACCGAACTTGGGGTGACTCGTATCCGGCCTATCCTCACTGAGCACGGTGACGTCCAACTAGACGCGGAGCGCGCAGCTCAAAAACAGCAAAAGTGGATGGCCGCCGCCGAGGAAGCGGTCAAGCAGTGCGGCAATCCCTGGCTACCTCGCATCGACCCGCCCGCCCGCCTGCTGGATTTGCTCTCCAAAGATTCCCAGCCAGCGGAAGGCAGTGCGCTCGTCGCCGCATTGACGCCAGCAAGCGTCTCCCTGCATGACGCGCTTGACCACGAGCGCTTCAAAACGACTCAGGGTGGTAAAATCCGCCTCGCGATCGGTCCCGAAGGTGACTTCTCAGCGGCCGAGTATGCCGCGTTTACCAGCTATGGCTGGACAGGTGTCACACTCGGGCCACGCATCCTGCGGGTCGAAACCGCTAGCTGCGCTCTTCTCGCTATCGTCTTACATACCTTTCGGAAGGACGTCCGATCTTGACCCTAGCTTAGGCATAAGCACTGTCCTATCTAACTTTTACAGCGTCCGACTTGCTGAAAGCCTCCCCTCATGGTCATTAAAGGAATTCTTCTTCGCTTAAGCCAGATTCTGCTCGCTGCTCTCGGTGTGTATTTCGTTCTCATCTCCGGCACATTCGTAATGAGAGGAGAGTTTGAAGACGCGAGATACTTTGGTCTTTTTGCTTTTGGCTTCTGGTTCCTATGGGGCGTTGCGAGTATTGTTATCTGGCGCAGTCCAATTGAACTCGTACGTGAAGTCGCGATCGTGGTCTACCCTCTGGGAGCGATCTTATCTCTCGTGCTGTCGGTCTATTTTGGCTATGAAATGCGAGATCTCATCGCAGAAAGAGAACTGGTGCCTCAGCGCGAAATTTGGACGTTCGTTCTAGGCGGTATTCTCATTGCAGTCGTCATGGTCATCCGCTGTTTCGACATTCAGTGGCTCCGAAGCTCCGAAGAGCTCAAACCCGAAGTTGCCCGCCCTGATCTCGACGAAGATTACGGCAAGCTGCACTAGACTTCGTCGGAAACAAACTCGCTGCCCGTTTTGCGAGCCCAGTAAAGTCCGAACAGACTCACGCCGCAGACGAGGACAAACCAGTCGCCCCAGCGCACGTAGAGTGTCAGGACATCGACGTAGGACGGGTTGCGGGCGATCCTCACAGCATCAGCCCCTTGGAAATAGACGGTGCGATCAGCTCCGAGAAGCACATGTCTGATTTGACCCCGTTCATCGATCCATCCACTCCAGCCCGCATTGCCGCTACGTAAGACCGGACGACGTGTCTCAACGGCCCGCAGGACCGAATGCGCCGCATGTTGATAGGCGGCGCCCTCTTCTCCATACCATGCGTCATTCGTCGCAACATAGAGAAAATCAACGCCCTTCTTCACTAGCTGGCGTGAGAGCGAAGGGAAAAGGTCTTCGTAGCAGACGAGCGGTCCCACTCTAAAGCGTCGCTGCCCGACGGGAAAAATCTGAACAATCGCTCGATCGCCCGCCGTAAACTGCCCCTCGATGGGAACGAGCTTATCTAAAAAAGGAAACCAGTTCGGCACGTACTCTCCAAAGGGAACGAGGTGACGCTTCGGAGCAAAGGTTGGCAAAACACCATCGGTCGGAGTGACCATAACCATTGCATTGAACCACTGTTCCCCATCGAGCTCGTCCTCGGTCTTTACTAGATTTCCGAGTAGAATCGGAATCTCCAAATCCGCCGAAAGCCCAGCCAACCAAGCTTCGGCTTGCGGGTGCCCCGGGGCAGGTAAAGGTGTCGACGCCTCCGGCCAAAGAATAACCTCTGCTCCGTCAAAGCGGGCATACTGCGCAACCAGTTCGAAATCCTCTCGTAACGCGGCATAGTTGTCAGGATTCCAACGATCCGGAGGCTTCACATAGGGCTGGATAAAACCCGCACTGAACAAACTCGTCTCTCGCGTCGTTGGGCGGTCGAGCGCCAAAAGAAGAACGAAGCAAATCCCCCCAAGTCCGAGATAGAACTCTGGACAAAAACGACGAAACCAGGCCCGTTGCCGGTTTTGGACCAAGTGCCATGCGTAGAGCGCCGCTCCTAAATTAAAGAGCACGAGCACGAACGAAAGACCCCACGCACCGGTCAGCGGCAGCACCTGGAGGAGGAGTGGACGCTGCCACTGCGAAGCCGACAGCGTGAGCCAAGGAAAGCCCGAAAGTATCCACGTGCGTATCCACTCAAGCACTACCCATGTTGCCGCGAGGCCAATCATGATGATGAGCCGTCGCAGCAGATCGGTCTTCTTCAAATCAGCCAATGCCCAACGCGCAACCAGCGCCCACGAAACATTGAACAGGGCGACCACTGCACTCAGGGCGGTAACGCCGAGATAGCCTAGCGCCCGTGGTAGCCCAACTTGGTCGGGAAAGAAACGAAGCCACCAGAGCAAAACTACCCACTGGGCGAAGCCGCCGATAAAGGTGAGTAAAGCGACCGAACGCCAGCTCGGCCGTACCCAGATAAACCACAAGAGCAACGGGATCAGCGCGACGTATGCCATCTCTGGCTCGTCGAACGGCGGAAAAGCAAAGATCAGACCCGCCGTCGAAAGACCAACTCCTAGACACCCCCAGAGAAGCCTCATCCAAGGGGAGAGCAGGCGTTCGCTCAAAGACTTTTCGGCCAAACTCACTTCTCCGAAAGCAACTGCCAACCTTCGTCCTTCACCATCCGCTCAGCCTTCTTCCACTTCAGTTCTAGCTCCTCTTCGCCGCGGCGGATTTTCACCGTTTCGTTGCGTCCAGGTGTATTCACAACTGGTGGTGGCGGGCGGCGTTTGATCTTTGGAAGGTTGATCGGCTTCCCATCAGGCGTGCGTGCGGCAGGAGCAGTTCCATCCTTGTCTCCATCGCCCGCTTCACTCGGACCCGAAGCTTGGGCACGCTGCTGATTACGCAGCATCATTTGCTCAAATGCAGCCAAGTTTACTATACTCCGAAAAATGCCCGTGCAGATGTCACCGCGGATCTGAGCCATGAGCTCACTGAAGACCTTGTAAGCTTCGTTTTTGTATTCAACGAGCGGGTCTTTTTGACCGTATCCACGAAGCCCTACGCTTTGGCGAAGGTCTTCCATCTCGGTGAGGTGCTCTTGGTAATGACGGTCAATCGTACTGATGATTACAATACGTTCGAGTTTGCGAAGCGCATCCGAACTACCGGCCTTTTCCTTGAGACTGTAGGCCTCGCGGACAGCCTCGAGAATCGCTTCCATTAGACCGCTGTATGTGACCGACGTAGCCAGCTTCTCCTCATCGATAACGATCGGGAAGCTCTGTTGCGCCCATGCAAGAACAGTTTCGACTGCCTCCGCGTGTAGTGCTTTCCCGTCTACACCACCGGCATCATCGAGGCGGGATTCGAGCTCTTCTTCAACGAGCTCAAAAATGATAGCCTTCGGATCATCCGAAAGCATCGCATCCTGACGAAGTCCGTAGACAACCTCGCGGTGTTGCGAAGCGACGTCGTCATACTGAAGCAGGCGCTTACGCATCGAGTAGTGATGCTGTTCGACCGTCTTCTGTGCGCGCTCAATCATCGGGTTGAGCCAACGGTGCTCAAGCGGCTCGCCTTCTTCAAAGGAGCTCTGGAGAAGTTTACCAGCACTCCCCTGCGAATAGAGGCGCATGAGTTCGTCTTCAAGGGAGATGAAAAAGCGCGTGCGACCGGGGTCACCTTGTCGGGCACAACGACCACGCAACTGGCGGTCGATACGGCGGGAGGTATGCCGCTCGGTGCCGATCACATACAGGCCACCCAAATCATTGATGCCATCGCCGAGCTTAATGTCAGTTCCGCGACCTGCCATGTTCGTGGCGATCGTAACGGATCCACGTTGACCCGCATTGGCTACGATCTCCGCTTCCTGGGCGTGATACTTCGCGTTGAGGACACTGTGATCGATTTTCTTCCGCTTCATCATACGGCTGAGAAGCTCTGAAGCATCAACCGACACGGTACCGACTAGACACGGCTGGCCGCGCTTGTTCGCTTCCTCGATCTCCTCGATCACCGCGTTGTATTTCTCGCGGCGCGTTTTGAAAATGATGTCGTTCTCGTCGATCCGGACATTGGGCTGGTTGGTCGGTATGACCATAACGTCGAGATTGTAGATATCCTTGAACTCGTTCGCCTCGGTCTCGGCGGTACCAGTCATCCCGGCGAGCTTTTCGTAGAGCCGGAAATAGTTCTGCAGCGTGATCGAAGCAAAAGTGCGAGACTCGCGTTCGATCTGGACGCCCTCCTTAGCCTCAACCGCTTGGTGAAGACCATCGGACCAACGACGGCCCGGCATAACGCGGCCCGTATTCTCGTCCACGATCATGACTTTGCCATCTTGCACGACATACTCGACGTCGCGCTCGTAGAGACTGTAGGCCCGAAGAAGTTGGCTGATGATGTGGATCTCTTCGCTCGTCTTCTCGAATTCGGACTGCGCATCGGCCTTCGATTTCGCTTTGGCGTCATCGTTGAGCGAAGCATCCGCGTCGATCTCCATGTAATGCGTCGGGAGGTCGGGAAGGACAAAGCCATCTGGATTATCCGGGCGGAGAAGATCACGCCCGATTTGCGTCAGGTCACTCGACCGCTGCTTCTCGTCGATCGTGTAGTAAAGTTGCTCCTTCAGGGCATACTTCTTCTTCCGATTGAAGTCTGCACCCATCTCGAGGTCGTGGCTCTCGAACTGCTTGCGGGTCGAAGGGTCTTCGAGGAGGCGGCGCAAGATCTTGTTTTTCGGCGCACCCCAGTGGGTGAGGAGCATCTTATTGAGCGCAAATTCAGCGTCGCAATCGTCGCCTTTTTCGATCTCGGTTTTCGCATCTCCCACGAAGCGGTTACAGAGCTGATTCTGATTCCGCACGAGGCTATCGATGTCTGGCTTCAGTGCGATGAACGGCGCCGAGGAGTCATTATCGACTGGGCCGGAAATAATCAGCGGCGTGCGCGCTTCATCAACGAGAACCGAGTCCACTTCATCGATGATACAAAAGAAGTGGTCCTTCTGCACGAGAGCCTCTGGCTGCGTCGACATGCCGTTATCGCGGAGATAATCGAAGCCAAACTCACTCGCGGTCCCGTAGGTGATGTCGCAGGCATACGCCTCACGTTTCTCCGCTGGCGTCATTTGATGGGAACCCTTGATTACGCCAACACTGAGGCCCAGGTAGCGATAGAGGTGCCCCATCCACTCGCCATCACGCTGTGCGAGATACTCATTCACCGTCACGAGCTGACAGTTATTACCCGAAAGCGCATTGAGGTAGAGAGGCAGCGTCGCAACGAGCGTTTTACCCTCACCTGTCTGCATTTCAGCAATCGTGTGCTGGTGGAGAGCCATGCCGCCCATGAGCTGAACGTCGTAATGGATCATGTTCCATACGTCCTTGGTCCCGGCATATTCAATCTCGGTTCCGCAGAGTCGACGGGCAGCGTTTTTGACCGCTGCAAAGGCCTCGGGGAGGATGTCGTCGAGCGTTTCGCCCGCCGTTATCCTGTCTCGAAATTCCCCCGTCTTCGCTTTGAATTCAGCGTCGCTGAGGTTTTGATACTGGGTTTCCAGTTCGTTGATGCGTGTTACAAGCGGTCTACTGGTTTTGTAGAACTTCTTGTAGTTTCGGCCTGAGAAGCGTTTTAAAAGTGATCCAACCATCTTATTTTAGAGGGCGAAAAGCGGGGAGAACAGCGGACTGGCGAAGAGATGGCAAGCCTGCCTGCAATCTAAGCAGAATCTCTACTATCGGCCCATTTCGTTCTACTCCCAACATAAACGGAAAACCGGCTCCCCCAAAAGGAGAGCCGGCAGATAAATTGACTAAAAACGAACCCTAGAGGTGGTCGTATTTACCATCGATAATTTTGTTAATAACGAAGTAGCTGATTTCGAACTGTTTCGAAGCTTGGTTTTTCGAACTTCCGCCGTTGACCGCGCCTTTGACGTCGTCGCGAATCTGAGCTGTGATCGTCGTACGCTTGCGGCGGCCTTCGGTTGCAGAACCTGTAACGCGAACACCATACTTTTTCATCAAAGCAATGACGAGAGCACGGGGAGTTGGATACCCACTTTGTTCGAAAAGTGATTGTAACTGTTTCTCAGCCTCAGCTTGTGCTTTGAGCTTTTCATTGAGCTCTTTTTCTTTATCAGCGAGGCGTGCACGCTCTTTCTCAATGAGCTTAAGTTCTTCTTGGATGGATGTCGTATGCATAGTTTTAATATAAAAGGCTGAGACTACTCTTCCTTCGGCATTCGACTGTCAAGAATTCTATATATAAATCTTAATGAAGAGCCAACTGCTAAGAACTAAGGAATTTCTCCATGTCGGTATGTTTCAATCCATTCATTTTTCCATTTAACAAAATCTCCCGCCTCGATGTGGGCCCTAGCACTTTCCATTAATGTAAGGAAAAAGTGTAAGTTATGAAGGGTAAGCAAAACTCCGCCTAGGGTCTCTCCTGCGACGAAAAGATGGCGGAGGTATGCCCGGCTAAATCGTTGACAGGTATAGTTTTGCATGCCTTCGACGAGCGAACGCTGATCGTCTTTATAACGACGATTCTTTAAGTTTAATTTTCCCCACGGTGAAAAAGCGCAACCATGGCGCGCCTCGCGAGAAGGCATCACGCAGTCAAACATATCTGCCCCTGATGCAATCATCTCGAGTAATTGGGGTGGCGTGCCCACACCCATGACGTATCGGGGCTTATCCTCAGGCAAGATGGAAGCAGTGACCTCTACTTGTTCGAGCATTTGCACTTCGGGCTCTCCTACACTCACACCACCGATTGCATAACCGGGAAAATCAATTCCACATAACACCTCGGCAGACTTCTCTCTTAAGTCCGTAAAGCGTCCTCCTTGCACAATACCAAATAACTGCTGACCGGTATTTACAAAATCCCTTAATAACGCCTCTTCTTTACAACGCTTCGCCCAACGCATCGAACGATCTACGCTTGTTTCGATCTCACTATGGCTCCCATCTGGAGATGGACATTCATCCAGAACCATTGCGATATCCGAACCTAAGTTAGACTGAATTTGCATTACTTCTTTCGGTCCTAAAAAAACTTTTCGGCCATCGAGATGAGAACGAAATTCAACCCCCTCTTCACTTAATTTGCGCATCGCTGAGAGCGAAAAAACTTGGAAGCCACCACTGTCGGTCAAAATCGGCTTCGGCCAATCCATAAATTTGTGCAGGCCACCACACTCGCGGACGAGATCTGATCCCGGACGAAGATTTAAATGGTAGGTATTGCCCAAAATAATTTGCGCACCGATCTCTTCGATCGAGCGGGGCATCATCCCTTTCACCGTTCCGAGGGTGCCGACCGGCATAAAAATCGGTGTCTGAATTTTTCCATGAGGCGTCTCCAAAACGCCGCGGCGGGCTCGGCTGTGTGGATTAGTCGCTAGTAAAGTGTATCGGGAAGCCTCAAATTCGCCCATCCACAAACGAAGACGTGCCACCGACTCACTGGGCAAGGATGAAACCGCGTCTTGACCAAATTCAGCCCGCAAAGCTTGCTTCAAGCACCATGTTACTGGTCATCGACAACTTCGATTCCTTTACCTACAACCTTGTGCAGTATTTCGGGCAGCTCGGGGTTGAGCAAAAAGTCTTTCGCAATAATGAGATCAGCGTCGCTGAGGCCCTCAGCCTCAAGCCCGACCGAATTCTCCTCTCCCCCGGCCCATGCACGCCCAACGAAGCCGGCTGCTCGCTCGACATGGTGCCAGCCGCCGCTGAAGCAAAGATCCCTCTCTTCGGCGTCTGCCTCGGTCATCAATGCATCGGCCAGAGTTTTGGCGGTAAGATCGTTCGCGCCAAAGAACTTATGCACGGAAAGACCTCCCCCATTCTTCACCATGGCGAAGATCTTTTCGCGGACCTTCCAGATGGACTCGCAGGCACTCGCTACCACTCCCTAGTGATCGAGCCAGCATCAATGCCCGCCTGCCTCGAGACCACTGCTCGCACCGAACACGGCGAAATCATGGGTTTACGCCACACCGAGCTTCCGATCTGGGGTGTTCAGTTCCACCCCGAGTCTCTCGCGACCGAACACGGGCTTCAGCTCCTCAAAAATTTCCTCAGCCTGCAAAAGTAGTTCGGTGCACGGAGGCAATGATAAGTCATTGACCTCCAATACCCAACGACTTGAATAAAGGTTACAAAGGTCGAAAATGCATTGCCCAAAATGTAACGAAAACGACACCCGCGTGATTGACTCCCGGGTATCCCGACAAGGCCTACTCATCCGCCGGCGACGAGAATGCCGTAACTGTAGTTACCGTTTCACTACTGCAGAGGAAATTGTTCGGGAGGGCGTCTTTGTAATCAAGAATGACGGACGCCGCGAAGAATTCGATCGCGGCAAAATCCTCGGTGGACTTCTCCGCGCTTGCGAAAAGCGCCCTATCGACATCGAACAGATCGATATGCTCGTGAGTGATGTTAGCTCCGCCCTCGAAGCCGAGTTCGATAATGAAGTCCCCACCAAAGCAATCGGGGAAAGAATCATGAATAAGCTGAAAAACATTGATAAAATCGCCTTCGTGCGATTCGCTTCAGTCTATAAGGACTTCCGCGACATCGACGAACTCGCCCGCGAAATCTCCGACCTTAAGGAGCAGGGGTAATACGGACTCCGAGGAATTTGCTAAATGGCATTGCATCCTCCACCTCTTCGCCGACGCCACCGAGCAGGACCCTGATCTAGCGCGCTACATAAAGGAAGCGATCAACTCTTCCCTACAATCGGAAAGGGAGGTCGAGCCGACGATTCAGAATTTTGCAGAAGCCGCCTTCCGGCTCGTCCGCGAAGACGGAAAGCTCAACTCCAGCTACGGCTTCTATCATCTCGATTTTAGCGACCAAGCCTTCGACCCTCTCTTTGCCAGAGAGCAACTATTGAAAGGCCTCAAAACGGTTGCCGGCTATCAGAACAGCCTCGTCCTCGTGACCGGACTGAAAATTGCCGTCCAGGGAACACGCCAGCGCTTCACCCCGCAGTGCAAAAAAGCCCACTCCGAAGCCATGATCTATATCGACGCCCTCGCGACGGAATGGACAACCGAGTTCACCGATCTCACCGTCATTTACGCTTAAGGGCGTATCCAAAATCCTATGAGTGCTTCGCCTACTCTCTTTGAAAAAATCATCGCCCGAGAGATCCCAGCCAAGATCGTTTTCGAAGATGACCGCTGCATCGTCCTTCACGATATCAGCCCCCAAGCCCCTACTCACCTGCTCGTCATCCCGAAGAAACCGATCGTTCGTATTGGAGAAGCGGATAAAAACGACGCCGAACTCCTCGGACACCTCCTCCTCACCGCCCGCGAACAAGCTAAAGCCGCTGGCCTTGAAAAAGGCTTCCGCATCGTCATCAACAATGGCCCCGACGGAGGCGAAAGCGTCCCCCACCTTCACGTCCACGTTCTAGGAGGCCGCGCCCTCAACTGGCCACCCGGGTGAGGCTTAGAATTGTCACAACAAAACTGACAGCGGCCTCATGATTGATTCAGAAACAGATAAAGGAACCGAAGCCGCTTATTTGCAGGCGCTCAAGAGCTTCAATGAGGGCGGTGGCCCGGTTGGAAGTTCGATTTTTATTGAAGGGGCGGTCGTTGCGGTCGGGCACAACAAGCGCTTTCAACAGAAGAGTAACATCTTACACGGGGAGATGGACTGTATTGAGAATGCGGGGCATGCATATGACCTTAGCAAAGCGACCTTGTTCACTACACTCTCGCCCTGTCAAATGTGCGCGAATGCTATTCTCCTCTTTCGCATACCGCGTGTAGTGATTCTCGACAACACGAGCACCACGGATTTCACGACGAACGTGGATTCCCTAATGTCCGAAGGTGTCGACGTGGTCATCAGCGATCGCCTCGCCTGCACACATCATCGCATTCCATTCAGCATCTGCCTTGATCAAGAACGAGCGTTCAAACGCGACCGCTTCTTCACAGGACAAGACTGATACAGTGAAGCTCACGGCCTCACTTTACCTCGACCAAGACCGCAACGGCCATCCCGTAATTACTCGTATGCGACAAGGAAACGAGAACATCTGAACCACCGACGGCCTCCAAGAGAGCCTGTCCTTGCGCGTCCAAGCGAATCCATGGTTGCTGTCTTTCGCCTTTGCAGACCTCGATTGATTTCCAGCCTAACTCTTTTCCAATCCCAGTCGTAAAGGCTTTTGAAACAGCTTCTTTAGCAGAGAAGCGCGCGGCGAGGAAAGGCACCGGATCTTTCATTTTCAGGCAATACTCCAACTCGCCTTCGGTGTAGACGCGCTTGAGGAAGCGGTCCTTTTGTCGTTCCCAGACACCGCGGATACGCTCGGTTTCAATCAGGTCTATACCAATCCCGCGAACGACACCGCCCTTGGGAATCTGCAAACCACCTAAATCTACCGGTATCGACATAACAAAAGATCAGGCTGGATTCATCAGTGCCTTCATATCACGAACTGCTTTTTCAAGCCCGTCGAAGAGAGCGCGCGCCACAATCGTGTGGCCGATGTTCATTTCGTGAATCCACGGCACTTCGCGCATCTCAGCGACATTAACATAGTTAATGCCGTGACCTAGGTTCACAACTAAACCAGCTGCATGCGCTTGAGCTGCTCCTTCTCGGAGTGTCTTCAGCTCTGCCTGACGTTTCTCAAGTTCGTAGTAACTATTCGCGTACGTTCCAGTATGGAGCTCAATAATCGGAGCGCCAATTTCAACCGCCGTATCGATCTGGGCGGGGTCAGGATCGATGAACAAACTCGTCTCGATGCCCGCCTCGGTCATGGAAGCCACGACACCGCGCAAGCGCTCTTTCTGACCGACGACATCTAGACCGCCCTCCGTTGTGAGCTCTTCGCGCTTCTCGGGAACGAGACAGACCGTACGTGGCTTGATCTCCAAGGCGAAGGCAACCATCGCATCAGTTGCAGCCATCTCCAGATTCAAGGGCACCTGTATGCATTCGCGAATCGCACTGACATCACCTTGTTGAATGTGACGTCCGTCTTCACGCGGGTGGACCGTAATGCCGTCAGCGCCTGCGCGCTCTGCAGCGATCGCAAACGCGAGCGGATCAGGCTCGACGACCTCACCTCGCAAGCGCGGATAGTCGCGGTAGCGGGCCTGGCGCACGGTGGCACAGTGGTCGATGTTAACACCGAGAAGAATGGGACGCTTGGCACTCATGACAATAGATTCATTTGAATCCCTCACCCATCTTCGACGCAAGGGGGAAAGCATCGTTTCGGTGGCTTGCTGAGTGGGGACATTCAAGATGGCTGCGATGAGCCCTGAGTTCCTTCGAGCTAAATTTGGAGGGACCGGCTCCCGTCGGTCCGAGGCACTCATGCGAGCTCTTCCTCTGGGCGGACCGACAGGAGCCGATCCCTCCAAATAAGAAATCTCCAGTCACTTTCGTGACTACGCAGTCTTAGTTAGCTTTCGCAGAAAAAGACCTCGGTGCTCACAGCAGGCACCCTGCTCAAGAATCGCCGACCGATGCATGGCAGTGCCGTAGCCTTTATGAACATCAAAGCCATAGGCGGCATGCTGCGTCGCCAATTCGACCATGAGCGCGTCCCGTGTCTCCTTCGCAACAATCGAAGCGAGGGCAATGAGCAGACTACGGCTGTCGCCTTTGACAAGGCCTTGATGAGTAAAGGGAAAGGGTTTCAGGGGACGACCATCGACCAAAATGGAGACCTCAACCGAAGGGCGCGGATTGAAGAGATCCTCAACCTTCTCCGCATTCGGCAAAACCAGCTCACCCGGGCAAGCGCTTTCAATCGCTTGCTGCATCGCCTGCCGCGTTGCGCCCAAAATATTTAGCTCAGCAATTTCAACAACATCGGCGAGGCCACTTGCCCAAAACAGAAGGCCACGCTCCCCTGCCTCTCGGATCGCCGCAAAAATCTCCTGACGCTTAGCTGGCTTAAGCTGCTTGGAATCGTTCACTGCTGCCCAGCGCTTGGCGAATCCTCGCTCCTTAAAAAATGCGCTCTGAGCAAACACCGCGCCAGCAACCACAGGGCCTGCAAGCGCCCCACGGCCCGCCTCATCAACCCCGCAGATCCAGTCAGCCGACTTCAATTTTACTAGATCAAATCGGCGAAGTTGTTCCATTATTTGGATACAATAGTCTAGAAACTGCGAAACCCCTACCGCTTATAATAAGTCTTCTTCGGCACGGGCAGGCCGAGGATTTCGTAGGCAGTTTTGAAGTGCACTTTGGCAAAGTCTTTCAGGCGGTGTGCGCCGAGTTTCTTAACGAGTTCTATGCCTTGCTCCTTAACGGCTGCGCTCGCGCCTTTCTTCAGCTCTTCGCCGAACTCGACGCTCAGTTTCTGGATCTGCCGAACAAACTCCGCCCGGGCGCAAATCGAGGCTGCCGCGACGACGGGGTCCGACTCCGCCTTGGTCATCATGCGGAGGTCGAAGTCGACTCCATCCTTCTTTAGCTCCTGCTGAGTGAGCGGCGTCTTAGTGAATTGGTCGAGCATGCCCCACTTAATGTCGCTGCGTTCGTTGAGGGCCTTTTGCAGCGCTTTGCTGTGATACCAAGCCATGAGATTGTTCAGGTTCGCATTGGGCTTCGACATGAGCTCGTTGTAGCGAGGCATGCCGGCAAACATCTTTTGCACGACGACGCCTTTCGTTGTCCGAATGATGCGATCAAGCTTCAGAATCGTCGTATCATTGAGCGACTTCGAGTCCTTCACGCCCTTCTCTTTCCACTGGCGTACCATATCACCATCGGCGATGACACAGCAGCAAACGAGGGGACCAAAGACATCGCCCTTGCCCGCTTCATCGAGCCCTGCATGTGGCTCATACCACTCTGGGTTGTGAAGTTCTTCATAACCGAGCTGCGCTGAGCCCGTGACCTCAGCTTCAACCGTATTCTGGACAAATCCCTCCGTCCCTTTGCCTTGGATGACTAGCTTACCGCTCTTGTAGCCGACGATGTTGACCGAGTCTTTTTTCGATTTAAAAGCGAAGAGGGTGTGATCAACGTAGCTAAACTCGTATAAACGTGCTTCACAGATTTCAGCCATCTTATCCATCTCGTCCGCAGTCAGCTTGACCGTGTACATAGTCAGTGCTTTTGGGCCGGTGTCCTCTTTTTTCTTGGGCATAAAGCTCAATAAGGCAGATAGTTCATCCTCTTGTCAGACGTAAAATCAGTATTCACGAAGGAACACACCGAAGCGCTTCGCAGCTCCTTGCTCGCGTGGTATGCGAGCGCGGAAAGACCCCTCCCGTGGAGAACCAAGTCGAGCGTCTACCGCACGGTGGTGTCGGAATTCATGTGTCAACAGACGCAGATCGATACCGTCCTGCCCTACTTCGAGCGCTGGATGGCGTCATTCCCCAGTTTCAGCACCCTCGCCGCAGCTCCAGAAGAAACGGTTCTCAACCACTGGGCCGGCCTCGGCTATTACGCCCGTGCCCGCAACCTCCACAAACTCGCCAAGGCCATCGCCGCTCTCGATGAACTCCCAACGACGGCGAAAGAATGGATCAAGCTTCCAGGCATCGGGCCCTACACGGCATCGGCGATCTGTAGTATTCAGTTTGGCGAGAACGTGGCGGTGGTGGACGGGAACGTCATTCGCGTGCTCTCACGCCTTTACGGACTTGAGACGCTTTTTCCGAATGCCCAATCAGCGGCTAAAGCCGTTCAACCCCTCGCAGATACGTTTCTCAATCGAGCAAAACCGGGCGACCACAATCAAGCCATGATGGAGCTCGGGGCCCTCGTCTGCACGAAGCACAAGCCCGCCTGCCTACTCTGCCCCGCAAAACGCCACTGTCGTGCACTGCAAAAGGGTATCGCGAGCGATGTGCCATGCATTGCTCGCAAATCTACCGTCAAGCGAACGGTGCACCGCATCTGGGCCGTCCGTGATGGAGCCATTGCCCTCGCAAAGCAGCCTGCTGGCAGCCGCCGACTCGCTCACTTGCATGAGCTACCACTCTGGTCTGAAACCGAAGGCCCTAAAGGAGCCCAACTCATCGCCCGCAAGAAACGGGGCATCAGCAACCAGATCATCGAAGAACATATCTGGGAGTTTGACCACGAGGCCACGGCGCTCGATCAAACAGAAGGCGAGATCACTTGGCAGCAAATCAACAAACTCACTGAAATACCACTTTCAGGACCCCATCAGCGCTGGATAAACGAACTCCTAGAGGTCGTTTAGGACGTGCTTCTCAACGTAGTCCTTCGAGGCCAGAATCGATTTTGGCGAGAGCTTCGGGCTGAGCTCGAGGATAACCAAGTGCTCAGGCTTGATGTATTTCTTCACCATCGGCCAATCGATGATACCCGTCCCAATCTCGGTGTGATCGCGATCCTTGCGATTAACGTCGTGAAGGTGAAAACCGAGCTGACGGTCCGCATTTTCTTTCAGCATCGTCTCGTGATCAAGAAGACCAAAATTGTGCTTTAGTTGAGCATGCCCGGCGTCGTGCCAATAGCGGAACCACTCTGGCTCACCGAGGCGCTCAAGGAGGTCTTTCATCTGGGTATCGACAGGGAGCTCTTCGATACCCTCACGATTTTCGACCCCAATTTTGAGGCCCTTCTCTTTCGCTGCTTCAAGGATGCTTTCGAAAGACTTAACAAGGCGGTCTATCCCTTTCGGTGCCTTGCGCTTGAGCCTGGAAAGGGTCTTTGCGCTCAACTTGTCGAAACCGGCCAATGTGGCTTCATCTGCCTCTTCGCCGATGATTTTATCCGCACGGTATCCCAATAGCTTTTTCTCCGGTGATCCGAAAAGAAACTTCATACTACCAGAGTGGATCACCATCGCCTTCGCACCGACACGGTGGCCAAAATCGAGTGTCTTGAGCGTGTTGCGAAACCACATCGCCTGCTCCTGATTACTCGAAGCGGTCGGCTGGTAGACATTGGGCGCAGCGACATTTACCCCAACAGGCAGTGGGCAAAAATTATGTACGCTCGAAATCTTGATCACTCCCTCGTCAACTGCCTTCAAAATGCCCGCAACGAGCGAGACTCGGACGCCATGCGAAAGCTCGACATACTCGAAGCCAAGATCAGCAATCTCCTTCAGCATGGCATAGCCATCTGTGTGGCGATGCGAGTTCCAGCAGCATGAGAGAGATAAGATCATAACCAAAGGTATATCGGATGATTACGATGCTTCAATCAGCCGAATTGGGCAATCATTCCCGACAAACAAAAAGCCCTGCTTTCGAGAAAACAGGGCTTTCGTTTAAAGAGGCAATCGCTGCCCCGTCAAAATATCTACCGGATTAGCGGTTTTCGTGGCGGGCACGGAGCATCGCAGTGAAGGCTTGAACCTTCTTCTTGCGGCGCTTCGTCTCGCATGGCTTCTCAAAGTAGCGCTTTGCGCGGACGTCGCTGATGACGCCTTCGCGATCGAGCTTCTTCTTCAGACGGCGGAGCGCGCGCTCCATTGGCTCGCCTTTGCGGATTTTGACTTCAACGGGCATATAAAAAATTTAGTGGGAGGGAAATTCGGGAAAAAGCGGACAAAATAGGAAGCTGTTAGGCTATAGGTCAACCCCTTTCATCAGCATTGCACATGGATTAAACCAGCCTTACTCCAGCGGGGTGCGCTTTAGCGCGATTCTGCTCATCGACAAAGATCAGGCGCGGGGTGTGTTCAGCGGCTTCTTCCTCTGAGTAATTGGCAAAATTCGCGATGATTACGAGGTCGCCGCGGTGGACGAGACGAGCGGCCGCACCATTCAGGCAAATCTCGCCGCTTTTGCCATGGATCACGTAGGTCGAGAAGCGATTGCCATTGTTACAGTTGTAGATTTCCACCTTCTCAAACTCATTCAAGTCGGCCTGCTCGCAGAGTACGGGATCGATCGAGATCGAGCCTTCGTAGTTCAGATCAGCGTCCGTTACGGTCGCACGGTGGATTTTAGATTTCAGTAGAGTACGTTGCATCTTAATTAACCTCTTAAAGTGGATTTGGATGTTTCGCGATTGAGCGCGAGAGCGCGCTGGAGTCCGCGAAGAACGAGGGCCGGTATGATCTCATCAAAGAGCCCCTCGTCGGCAAAAAGGTGAGCATGGCCCCCCGTCGCAATGACGCACACAGGCTCCCCGCTAAAGGCCTCCGATCGGAGTCCATCGACCATTTGGCGAATGAGCCCGATATGTCCAAAATAGAGACCCGATTGGATGTTCTGGATCGTCGTCTTTCCGAGAACGCCCTTGGGACGCACTAAGTCAACGAGGGGAAGTTTTGCGGTCTGCGTGCCGAGGGCGCGCATCGAGAGAGCAAGTCCCGCTGCGATCGATCCACCGAGGTATTCCGCCTGAGCAGAAATTGCGCAGAACGTCGTCGCGGTGCCTGTATCGATAACGATAAGGTTCTCGTTCGGGTGGCATTCGACTGCCGCCATGGCGTTCGCGATCCGATCGGCGCCAACATCCTTGGGCTCTTGCACGCGAATTTTTAGGCCCGTTTTGACCCCTGCTTCTAGGACGAGGACTGAGCGCTCGAGGTATTTCTCACACGCTCCAGCCACCGCATTGATTGAGTCCGGAACGACACTGGCCGCCGCCACTTCTCTAATATCGCCACTCTCGACGCCATGGGTCTGAAGGAGCTGGATGAGAAATATACCGAATTCATCAACCGTCGGGCGTATGCGGTTCGACTTACGAAATTCGAAGAGCATCTCTTTTCCGGAGAAAACCGCCCCGTGGACATCGGTGTTTCCGATATCAATGCAAAGTTGTAGCGAGCTCTTCATAACATAGGGGCTGGTTGGCGAATCTCTGAGAGATCCCAGTTATCAATCAAACGCACGCCTTCAACAAAGACCGCACCGAGACGGCGACCATCGCTCTCGGCCACGTAGTCGACTTGAAAGCCCGCCGCAGCGAGCTCTGCTACAGCAGCCTCGGGAGACTCTGCCTGAGTTAGAATCTGAGGGAAGGCACGCGCCTGTTCGCGACCTGCCTGACTTAGGCGACGATTGCGCGAACTAAGGGCCAAGCCATCTGTCTCCCGCACCGTAGGCACGGGCACAATTTTCATCGGCATATAAAAGGCTTCGACCATATCGCGGATCAGGCTCAGCTGCTGCCAGTCTTTCTCCCCAAAATAGGCACGTTGAGGAGCAACAATTTGAAGCAGCTTAAGAACGACCGTAAGCACCCCATCGAAATGCCCGGGCCGATGCTCGCCTTCATACGCGGTCGAGACCTGATCTTCAGTCACACGGAAGCGGTATTCATCCGCATAGAGTGCAGCGCGATGAGGCCTTAAGACCCCGTCAACGCCAAGTTCACGACAGAGCTCGAGGTCTTCCGCCAAGGTGTTCGGATACTTTTCAAAATCCGAGGCATCGTTGAACTGGGTGGGATTTACAAAGATACTGACAACGACACGGTCACTCTCGGCCTTCGCGGCCTCAATGAGCGCAGCATGGCCAGGATGGAGAGCGCCCATCGTCGCGACAAAGCCAACCGACTCATTCGTCGACGCTATACGCGCCCGCCAGCTTTGGCAGGCTTCGACTGTTTCCCAGCGGTGCATCAGGAGAAGCTTTCCTTTTTTGCCGGGAACGCCTGCGTCTTCACATCGCTGTCGAAACGAGCAAGGGCGTCTTTGACCAAGCCTGCTCCATCTAAATAGGTGCGTAGAAACTTCGGTTTAAACCCTTCGTTGAGGCCGAGCAGGTCCTGTAAAACGAGCACTTGTCCGTCACAATGGACACCACTTCCGATACCAATCGTAGGGATTTCAAGCGCTTCCGTAACGGCTGCAGCAAGCTCGGTCGGGATACACTCGAGAACGACGGCAAAAGCGCCCAATCGCTCTAAGCTGCGAGCATCTTCCAGCAGCTGATCAGCAGCCTCGGCATCGCGGGCTTGAACACGGTATCCACCGAGCTGGTTTACGCTCTGAGGCGTCAAACCGAGATGCCCCATCACGGGCACACCGCTTTCGACAAGACCACGAACGGTATCCTCGTGACCACGGACACCTTCGAGTTTTACCGCTTGAGCCCCCACTTTGAGGAGCTGGTCGGCACTTTTGAGGGCTTCGTTAAGACCCATGCGATGGGTCGGGAAAGGGAGGTCGGAGACAAGAAAGATTTGGCCATTCAGACCACGGGCTACCGCTCCCGTATGCGCCGCCATTGTTTCGATATCGGCGTGGACGGTTGAAGCGTGCCCACCCATCACCATCGCAGCTGAATCGCCCACTAGGACGACATCGATTGCGGTTTGAGCGATCAGTTGAGCGCTCCACGCGTCGTAAGAGGTCACCATCGAAATGGGCTGACGCTCTTGTTTAAATCGGGCGAATTCGAGAAGGCTCTTCACGTAGAAGCCTCCTCACTCGATGCGCTCTGTGGCGCCTGTGTATTTCCTTCAAGTACCTGTCTCATAGATCAAGTCCCGTAAAAATTTAGATTAATCGATTCTCTGCTCAGAAAGGTCAAAGCCGCCATGAGAGCGGTCTCCGCCATAAACAGAACCTAATATAAGAAACGCCCGATGTCACATCGGCAAGTGCAAAGCCGATCGATCGGAGTGGAATTCCCTACCTGTGAGCTGAACTTCCGAGTTTACGCGGAGGCCGAACCGCATTGCTGTGAACCATGCACCCTGTTGAAGGCACCAAATCGACCCGCCTCATGCGCCATATCGACGGTCACGCGTCGGAACACTGGGATACCCTCGCCGAAGAAGCTCCGCTCGAAATCAAGGTGTCCCATCGACATCCGAAAACGGACCTGCTGATCGAAGAACCTCTCGCTGTCACAATGCGAACCCCAGGAGCCGATCAGGAGCTCGCGCTGGGCCTGCTCATCGCCGAAGGCCTGATTGAAAATGTCGATGCGGTCGAAAGGATCAACAGTGCGCAAGACGACAGCAGCCGCATCACGCTCCACCTGAGTCACCCACCCCTTCGCTCATTAGAGCATCGCCAACGCGGGCTCTATGCATCTTCCAGCTGTGGCGTATGCGGAAAAGCAGACCTGGCGCAAATCGAGCTTCCTGAGAGCCCCACCCTCGATCCACTCGCCCCGACAATTGCCTCTGCCACTCTTCTCCAACTCCCAAACACCCTCCGGCTTCATCAGGGAAATTTCAAAGACACAGGCGGATTACATGCAGCAGCTCTCTTCGACTGTGATGGGACACTTGATTCGCTTTTCGAAGACATTGGTCGTCACAATGCGCTCGATAAACTGATCGGGAACGCGGCCAAAAACGGCGCCCTGCCCTTGAGCAATTCTATTCTACTTCTCAGCGGCCGCGTCAGCTACGAGCTGATCCAAAAGGCGGCCGTGGCCCAAGTCCCGATCATTGCTGCGCTGGGAGCACCCTCTTCCCTCGCGGTCGAACTCGCGCAACACTTTGGGCAGACGCTCATCGGCTTTCTGCGGGAAAATCGTTTCAACATCTACACCCATCCCCAGCGCATCCTCAGCTCAAATGAGTAAACCCAACACATCTAGCGAGCTCGGCGAAAACCCAGAAGAACTCGCCGACCTCAAACGTAGCAAGCCAAAGACTTGGGCTGCGGGTCTACCAGGCGTCACTGCCGCGATGCGACTCGTGGCCGAGGAGGCAGGGTTTATCAAAGGTAATCACACCCTCCTTAACCTGAACCAAAAGGGCGGTTTCGATTGCCCGAGCTGCGCATGGCCCGATCCGAAAAAGCGCAGCACCTTCGAATACTGTGAAAACGGTGCCAAAGCAGTCGCATGGGAAACGACAAAGAAACGCGTTACAGCCGATTTTTTTGCTAAACATTCTGTCGACGACCTCCTCAGCCAAACCGATCACTGGCTCGAAGCGCAAGGGCGACTCACCGAGCCCATGGTCCGCACTGTAGGAGCAACTCACTACACGCCAATTAGCTGGGACGACGCCTTCGCACTTATCGCCAGCGAGCTCAAAGATCTCCCCACGCCCGACGACGCGATGTTCTATACCTCAGGTCGGGCAAGCAATGAAGCAGCCTTCATCTACCAACTCTTCGTCCGTGCCTTCGGGACGAACAATCTCCCCGACTGTTCTAACATGTGTCACGAGTCTAGTGGCGCTGCGCTCAATGCCTCCATTGGCGTCGGCAAGGGGACGGTCCAACTCGAAGACTTCGATCAGGCCGAAGCGATTTTCATTCTAGGACAAAACCCGGGGACAAACCACCCGCGCATGCTGAGCGCACTGCAATCTGCAGCGCAGAACGGTTGCCAGATCGTGGCGGTCAATCCTCTGAAGGAGGCCGGCCTTATCGGTTTTGCCCATCCGCAGGAGATCAGCGGCATCCTCGGAAAACCTGTCTCACTGGCGACTCAATATCTCCAGATTCGAATCAACGGAGACCAAGCGTTTCTGCAAGGTCTAGCTAAGGCTCTGCTCGCGTTCGATGCGTCAGCTCCTGGCACAGTCCTCGACAAAGACTTTATCGCTCATCACACCGCAGGCTTTGATGCCTGGCACGATACGATTGAAAAGGTCTCTTGGGATGCCGTAGAAAATCAAAGCGGCCTCTCGCGAGAAGAGATCGAAGACGCGGCCAAAGTCCTCGCGAAATCGAAGAAAACAATTTTCTGCTGGGCGATGGGACTGACTCAGCACGCCAATGCCGTCGCGACGATTCAGGAGGTGGTCAACCTACTCCTCGCCCAAGGAAATCTCGGCAAGCCCGGCGCCGGTGTTTGCCCAGTACGCGGACACAGCAACGTCCAAGGCGACCGCACGATGGGTATCTGGGAGAAGATGCCGGACAGCTTCCTCGATGCATTAGGAAAGGAGTTCAATTTTGAAGCCCCTCGTCACCATGGAGTGGATACCGTCGCTGCGATCAGAGCGATGGCCAATGAGACAGGGAAAGTCTTCTTTGCCCTTGGCGGCAATTTTCTATCCGCGACACCGGACACTCATTACACCGCGCAGGCCCTAAAGAACTGCCGCCTGACTGCACAGGTTTCAACAAAGCTGAATCGCTCCCACCTCATCACCGGTGAGACGGCGCTCATCCTCCCCTGCCTTGGACGCTCAGAACACGACGAACAAGCAGGTGGCCCTCAATCTGTGACGATGGAGAACTCAATGGGCATCGTGCATCGATCAAAAGGAAAGCTCACGCCAGCATCACCGGACCTGAGGAGCGAAGTCAGTATCATCTGCGGCCTCGCTGCATCCACTGTCGGCGACGACATCCCATGGGAATCGTTTTGCGACAACTACGATGCGATCCGTGAACGCATTGCTCGGGTCATCCCTGGATGCGAAAACTACAACCAGCGCGTTCAAGTAGACGGAGGTTTCACGCTCTACAATGCCGCGCGCGAACTCGACTTTTCAAAGCTTGGCGGACAAGCCCTCTTTCACTCCCATGCGCTAGCACCGATAGACATCCCAGAAGGGAAGCTCCTCCTCATGACGATTCGAAGCCATGATCAATTCAATACAACGATCTATGGTCTAGACGATCGCTATCGCGGAATCAAAAACGAGCGACGTGTCCTCTTTCTGAATACAGATGACATGGCTGAGCGCGGCATTACCACTGAACAGCCCGTCGACATCACGAGTCACTTCGACGGGAAAGAACGCCAGGCGCACCTTTTCTTAGCAATCCCCTATGACCTTCCGCGCGGCTGCGCCGCAGCCTACTTCCCGGAGACCAATGTTCTCGTCCCGATCGAAAGCACAGCTAAAGAAAGTCACACGCCGACTTCGAAATCGATCATCATCAGCGTGAGCCCTTCGAAGGCTTAATTCACATAGGGAGGGACCTCTGTCCCTAGAGGGACGAACAGAGCAACTTGAGCGCACAGGCTAGTAGCGCCTTTGAGAATCGACTACGGCCGCTTGGGGACAAGCGGCCCTACCTTCCTCGTTGTTTGCCACAAATTCCAATCAGATTAGGGATCACCACTGGAGGGACCGGCTCCCGTCGGTCCGCTGAGCTAATCAGGAGCAGTGCACTCGTGGTGGACAGGCGGGAGCCTGTCCCTCCAATTTCACTCCTTAGCGTTTTAACTGAACCTTTGAGGTCAGAGCTGAACCGATAAAATCCAACTGGGTTTCGTCTCACCTTCCAATCGGATGTCGATGAGATCTGTATCAAACTTTTCACGACAGAAATCACAAAGGCCCTCAAAGTCAGGACGACCTGGGTCCGCAATCATAAAGCGTCGAGCGCCTGCCTCCTTCGCTCTCTCAACTAAGGCGCAGAGCTCAACCTTTAGCTCCTCACAATAACAGATTTCAGAGCCCACGATCAGATCCACATCAAGGGCTTCGTCTGGCAGATCCGCTAGGCCAATCGAGGAAAAGCTGAGATCAACGCCATTCAGCTCAGCGTGTTTCAAGACAATCGGTTCGAGCTTCCTATCCACATCGCTGCAAAGAACGGCAGCCTGATGCACGCGTGCCAGATGAATCCCAAGCAAGCCCCATCCACAACCGATCTCGAGAATACTTTTAACCGGCTTGTCTTCCAGATACGCCATCAGACGTAAGGTCATATCCCACACCTTATCGCCAAATTCGGTGGGGCGCTCCTTGCCTCGAAAGCACGCACGCACATCTGGATGAGACGCCATATAAACCTGCGTCCCGCGGTAGTATCGCAGCATCAAGGCGCGATCAGGCGTAAGAAGTTTCGTTACTCGATCAACCCACTGCGTGACATCGCGGTTGGCTTTCGGAGCGGAGGCGTTGAGCGGGTAGTCACACCCAGGAGCAACGTTATCAGGGGATTCTGAGCTCATAGTTTTGTAGGGTTTAAGTTTTCAATCACTAAGTCTTCCGGCCATGAAAAGCCAACATAACGCAAGCTATCAGGCTCGCGCCCGGAGCCCAAATAAAAACATAGAAAGCACCGTCCCGGAGGCCAGATAATAGCATGTTATAAGGAGCGGGCTCCATTCCTATTAGCGTTCCAATTAGCGAAAAAAGAATTCCCCCGATCAGCGCACCCGTCGCTACGGCTGCAAACACCATCCCGTGCCACAGTCGCACCCACGCAAATGCACGAACAAATGCTGACCACCGTCGCTCGCCCTCACGCCGAGTGGGATCGCTAAAAAGATACATACTAACGAGGAACACCCCGAGGTAGACTGCACTGCCAAAGGCATTCACAACGAGCCGTTCGTGCATCGCAACGGATGCCGGGACAAAGGGCGCGAACATTGCAAACAGAAGGATCAATCCCAGCGGGAGAACTCCGACCCAACGCAGCCATTTAACCCAACCATCCCGCCATACATTAGACGTATCCATTTTGCTGATCAGTTCTCGATCAATAAAACCATCGATCAGTCCTGCTCCGTTTGCAATGGAACATGCTCGGTAATTTCGAGCCCGTAGCTTTGCAGCGCGACCAAGCGCTTCTTACGAGAAGTGAGGAGACGAATTTTCTTTAATCCAAGATCAGTCAGAATCTGGGCGCCGATACCATACCGTCTGAGCTCTTTATCGACCTCTGCGAGCGCGTCCGTCGGAGCCGATTCTTCCAGTCCGGTGACCTCAGTGTTATCTCCAGCGAGGTATAAGAAGACGCCTTTCCCGGCGGAAGCAATCTGCCGGAGACCATCTTCAATCGTCCTAAAGCTATCACTTCCACTGGCACGAAAGACATCGTGCAAAACGTTCTCTACCTGCACGCGAACAAGGGTCGGCTCAAGATCCAGCTCACCGATCGAAAACGCCGAATGTATCCGGTGATCACTACGAGAGCGGTATTGGTGTAGGGTAAATTCGCCAAAGTCTGACGTGAAAGGCTTTGAGAAGAGGCGATCAACAAGGCGCTCGTCCGAGAGGCGATGCTCAATCAGCTGCGCGACTGAGATCATCGGAAGGCCGTGCTCCCGCTTAAACTCAGTCAGCTCTGGCAGTCGCGCCATGGAACCATCTTCACTGAGGATTTCGCAAATGACGGCGCATGGCTCAAGGCCGGCCATTTTCACCAAATCAATTGCGGCCTCGGTATGCCCTGCTCGCTCCAGCACCCCACCCTCACGCGAACGCAAAGGAAAGATGTGCCCCGGTTGAACAAGGTCAGTCGGCGTACTGCCCGGCGAGGCGAGAGCCAAGACTGCTTGGGTCCGATCATAGGCACTGATGCCCGTGGTGATCCCATGCGCTGCATCGACCGAAATCGTAAATGCCGTCCGGAAGGACTCGCGGTTCTGCGGAACCATATCGGCGATGCCTAGGCGCTCTAGGCTGTGGCCAATCATGGGCACACAAATCAGCCCGCGCGCATGCCGGATCATAAAATTGATCTGCTCAACCGTTGCTTTGCTCGCCGCCATCACAAGATCGCCTTCGTTTTCACGGCCCTCGTCATCGGTCACGATAATCTGCCCGCCCGAGGCCAAGGCTTCGATCGCCACATTCACAGAATCAAACACGCTCTCCTGATGCTCAGTCATTGTGGAAGACGATGCAGGGCAAGTCCCCGATCGGTCAACCTTTGGGCGTAAAAACCGCACAGGGTACCCTTGCCAGCCGGAACACGATCAGGCAGGTTTTCACATCATGGTAAAGACAACCTCGATTCTACTCCTCGCCGCAGCCTTCATCCTATCCGGTTGCGCAACGAAGTCTCCAAGCCAGCGCATCTCCGCTGATCAGGCTGTTTTCGACGGCTGGTCTGCCGAGGTCCAGACCGCGATTCAATCAGGCGAAATCGCCGTTGGCTTCACGACCGAGCAAGTCCTCATGGCATGGGGCGAACCCGATGAACGCACCACCGAGGTGAGCGCCGAGGCCGACGTCGAGCGCTGGATCTACCTCAAAAGCTCCCCAGCCTTCAGCATCGGGATTGGCGGCGGCTCATACGGCAGCAACGTCGGTATCGGCACCAGTGTCGGGACTACCATCGGCGGCGACACCCGCATCACCGGCCTCGTTCGCTTCATAAACGATCAAGTCATCTCCTTCGACCAACGGAAGAAGTAGCTAGCCCCCTACTCCGCTAGCTCGCGGTTGATTTCCGTTATCCGAAAGACCTCCACTGCAAGGCTGTCAGAGTCTTCTGGCGGCAATAACACAAAGAGGACGCGGCGGTTCGGATAAAAGCGCTTTCTCGACTGAAGTAGGACGCGATCACGGCCACTAAAACGGATACTAAGTCCGATCATCGTGCTCTTATCTTCGAGATAAGGTTCGATAGACTGTGCATCATTGAGCCCGTCGCCTAATTTGAAGAGTTCGTCACCTAGAGTACCGTCAAGCCCTGCACCCGTAAGATTCCAAAAAGCGATATGATCCCACGGCAATGACTGCAAATCGTCGGCGGTGCTAAAGAGGAGAAACTCAGTCGCTTCAGGGTCTACACCAAAAGCAGGATTTTCGATCACAAGGATTAAGGTTTCTGCCGTGCTAGGCGAGAGGGTGACCTTTCCAGCAAGGACGTATTGAGGCACACCATCGATCAACCCTGTCTGACGAAACAATCCATACTCCAAGCGCCCAGTGTAGTCATAGGACGCACTTCGGCGGCCATTGAACAAGTTGATCGTCAAAGAAGTGCCGGCCTCTTCGAAAATCGTAAGGTTTCGAAAATTCCCTGAGCCTCTCACGAAGAACTCTATTGTGCCAGAATAGGTCGGCACCTCTTGAGCACTACTTTGACCACACACCAAAACCGTCGTTGTGAAGAATGCGCAGGCGTAGCCTAAATATCGTTTGATTGATCGAGCCATCGGAAGGATTGGATTTTAAAACGTCTGCCGGCCACGCTACTGGTCGAGCTCGGGATTGAGTCTGCTGAAGAACCATCGAGAAAGTCCGGAATCCGCTGCAAGCGAGCTTCGAGCGCAACGGAACCTTCAGTTTCGCCAGTCACGGGATTCACGATCTCACTAGAAACACGAATAATAAAAACATCCGAGCGCACCGCCGGGGCCAAACTGAGCACTGCTGCCAAGTCACTCTGCCCAATGTAGCCGTTGGCATGAGGCATGAACTTCGCATTGATCCCCGAACCCTCAATCGCTCGATCCAACAGCCCGTTATTCAAGAAGTCGGAAAGAGAAGCAAATGGGATCTCCTGTAGTTGCAATTCCGATACTATTGCCTCGCTTAAGTCATCCAGGCTCTCCTCATCCAAAAGCCGAACTCCTTGCTGGAAATATACTCGCCTGCGATCATTGATCGACATGCCCGAAATCGTGACATCCGCCTCGAGATCCACCTGATTCATCGCCCCAAACGGATGTCTGAAAATTGCAGACACCCCTTGGCTTGTCGAAATCTCCCTCAGCTGACCCGATGGATCAGTGTAAGTTACCGGGTGCACTTCACTGAAAGTCTGATGAAGCGCTGCCTTCCAAGCCGAAGCACTTGTTGAATGCCAATTAAAGGCGCCGTCGAGAAAGAGATATTGGCCTACCGATTCTTCCAATGGATCAATTGAGGTAGGTGCGTTCGAAAAAGCAGCGATCCGGGCGTTATCAAATCCACCTACGAGGGAGGCTGACGGCGTTGATAAGAAGTAGCGGTCAAAGGCCGTATTCAACTCCTCTACTTCACGTGAACCAAGAGCGCTACCCAAGGCGTATGGCGGTAGACTTTTGTATGGCAAAAGCCGATACGATCCCAGGGTCAGAGCAACCCCAGTCGGCACATCGTAGAGACGCATATCGCCGTAGCTTCCATAGGTGCTATCGCGCCATGCACTATCTGCAAACAACTCTGTCTCTTGATGGATGCCCGTATCTGTATCCTGCAAATCTACTGGGTTTGTACTCGCCATCCGCACCGCCCCTTCACCCATCGGAAATACGGGAGTCCGAAGATCCGTTTGGCGAAGAAAGTCTACCGAAGCACCTGACTCCCAATCGAAGTCCCGACCGATCGCAGCATGGAAAGCTACCGTTTGTTCACCATTTGCAAAATCTGGGTTCTCACCTCTCGCATACTCACTGCTTAAGGGGGCAGGGAAGAAATACTGGAAGCTGTCAAAGGAAAGGTTGTTTAAGAGGAAGATAGGCTCAACCCCAACGGATGCTCCTTTGTAGACCGCAAAAGAGACTTTTTCACCTTCGTCAAAGCGAGCGGCCAAAGTGATGTTATCACCCGTTGTTTTGAATGCCGAACCTAAGCGCATCTCCGATACATTCGTTCGCTTTATCAGCCCTTGCGGATTTTCATCCGGGTCTCGGTCTCGAAGCCGATACACTTCACCAGGATTCAGCTTTGCTTCTCCACTATAATTACCCTCCGGAACCTTATCGAACTCAATCCACGAAGACGTCGCGGCAGTGCCAGAAGACATTTGCATCTTATCTAAATCATACGGACCAAATTCTCCGGGATTTGTTCCCTGGACTGTAAGGGTATAAGCGGGAAGACCCGATGCGTTGATTGTGAGGGCTCTAAAGTCAGACTCATCCAAGAGCAGACTGTATCGAAAAGGATTTGTAAACTCAGCGTCGAAGTAGTGGCGAGTCGTTGGCTCATTATAAGTATGATGATGAAAAAACGCCATGAAGAGAGTTATCTCTGACAACACTGGTGTCACATTCATATACGGCATTCCATCGGGAAGCACTTCATACGCGGGAACAGTAATGGGTTTCATCAGTAGATTACCACCGACGTCTGAATCAACCCAGATCTCTTCATCTACCCATTCGTCCCAAACTCTTGCTACATCGCCTTTGCCAAAGACATCATCGAAGCGGTCAACAGGGTTCGCCTTCGCATCTTGAATATTTAACTTCAGCCCCCCCCATCGAGCGGGTTCGTTAGGAGGCCATTATGGGCGAAGGTGATGTCGTGGTAGTGATCTTCAAATACAGTGTCATCGACATCAAAGCTGTCTTCATCCTCAAGCTGAGCGTAGGTAAGGAGTTGTTCGATGCGTTGAGCGGTCGTGACGTCATCTTGATCGACATCACTAAAAAGCGACTCCCAGCGAGGAGCAGGATTCGCTTGGCGCCAGACAAGGTCATCCACGATCGGATTCTCCACCGCCGTGAGGCTCGCCTTCACCCCTTCATCGGCGGTCCACCAGGCGATGCGGCCAGTGACGACGGATTGGCCTGCGGGATTGATCGTCATGAGTTCGAGTTGTGGGACTGCGACCTCTAAATCGGTTCTTCCACCTACCGTGCCCGAACCTACGAGTGTGATCGGATCATTGGGGGCTTGGGTTGGAACGGGGCGAGCCCCTTGTGCTGCGAGCGGATCTTCCGTCACAAGCCAGCGCGGCGTTGGTTCAGTTTCTCCCTGGGTAAAGTCCCAGACACCCGTCCAGTAGGGTTGAGCAGCCTGACCCTGCCCAAGGATCTCGGCGCGCGCGGTGATGCGCTGGTCATGCCCAGCGCTCTCCTGAAGCTGCCCGATCGCGAGGCCTAGGCCATAGAGAGCTTGCTGACGTGCAAGGGCTTGGGCTTGGCGAGTTTCAGCAAGCCGTGCCTGCACTCGCCCGACAGTCCCGATGCTTGCTACAAGCAAAACGATCAGTGCCATGAGCACGAGCGATACGATCAAAGCAAAACCTTGGCGCTCGTTCTTCTCTGGTCTGCGACGAAGGAGAGACATCTGTCCCTCTTTTAAAAAGCAATTCTAGAGCAAAGGGCGAGGAAATCTCTTATCAGCTGAAGGTGCTACTCTGCTACGTCCGCCTTGGGCCCCAAAATCAAAGAGACACCGAGGTTGGCTTGAAACTGGCTGGCAGCGTAGGTCTGAACATCGTTCAGGGTCAGCGCATCGAGACGCGCGTCATAGTCCTTCCACTCATTGATCGGAAGTTCGTAAAGGGCATTAAGGCTAGCTTGACTCGCGCGCGCTCCAATCGCCTGGCGCCCGGTTCGCATCTGTCCTTTAAGGCGAATCCTCGCCCGATCAAATTCCTCCGGTGTGAGTCCCTCCTCACGCAGGCGCTTCGCTTCGCCATGGAAAACATCCAAGACCTGATCCGCAGAATCCGGATGCGTCCCAGCGTAGAGGGTAAACATCCCCGTATTCAAACTCAGCGAACGGTGGGCAGAAACAAAATAGGCGAGGTTGTTCTCCTCCCGCACGATGCGGAAGAGCCGGCTCGCCATGCTTGCGCAAGCAGCGTTGAGAATCTGAGCGCAGAGCTCTTGTGGCGCCTTGATCCCAAGATCGGGAAATCCCAGAAGGACGACGGATTGCTCCCGTGCCACGTGAACCTCGTGGGCTGACTGCTGCGACGGGGAAAACGGAACTTCTTGCTTAGCAAATTGCGATTTAGGCAAGTCGAGGAGCATCTCCTTGAAGAGTTCCAAATCTCGATCGGGGTCAAAGTCACCAACGACGGTGAGGATGGCATTTTCGCCGACAAGCATGCGCTCATGATATGCGCGGAGGTCATCGATTGAGATCTGTGCGAGCGTCTTTTCCGTCCCTCCCGGCTCGATTGCGAGCGGATGGGAGCCAAAGAATTTTTCCCGCAGGAGCATGTGAGCCCGCTCAACATTGTCGTCCCAACGGTCCTTCACCGAAGCGATCAATCCCGCGCGCTCACGCTCCATCACATCGGGCAGAAACCGCGGCGCACGCAAGGCGTCGTGCAGCAGGGTGCGCGCGAGGGGGAGATCCTGTGAAAGCACCTCAAGCGAAAGGCCAAAAGAGTTGTTCCCCGCGAAGTCACTGAACTGCCCCCCGACGTGCTCGATTTCCTCCGAAACCGAGGCATGCGAACGTGCATCGGTGTCTTTCGTCAGCATCGCTGCGATCAAATCGGTGATACCGCGATGCTCAGCGGACTCGTAATGGGCCCCGCCGAGGGCGGCAAAACGCAGGTGAACTTTTGGCAGGCGCTGGTCGTGTTGCCAAAGCAGCTTTGCGCCATTGGGCAAATCGATCTGCTGAAAATCGTCCGCGCCCGAGCTCTGGGGGCGGCGCACGCTCGCACCCTCATCCGCTACCTTTTGGTTGAGCGAAACGGCTGTCTGCGTATTGCGCACGAGATAGCGTTTTGCGACCTCGCGGACAGAGGCAGGGCTTTGCTCCTGAAGCGTTTCAAGATAGGCCTCAGTGTAGCCGAGATCACCGACAACAACTTCAGCGAGACCGAGGCGCGAGGCCTGTCCGCTCACCGTTTTGCGACTATTCACCTCGCTTACCAATGCGCCGCGTTTGGCTTTTTCGAGCGCCGCTTTTTCGACGCCGTTCTCCACGACAAGTGCGATCTCATTCTCGATCGCGGCCTCGACGACCTCCCGCTTTCCGGGTTCACAAACATAGGAAATACAAAACAGTCCACCCTCCCCCGGATTCCATGCATGGGCCGAGATATCATGGAGCAATTCCTTGTCATCGCGCAGACTCCGCCACAGCTGCGAGCTATGACCATGTCCTAGACACGAGGCCAATAGGTCCAGCGCAGGCGCATCCGGATGAGCGATGCCGGGAATTCGATACGCGAGCGTTCCTCGGCAGAGCGTGACATCGCTCGATAAGCGACTTTCCCGCTTCGCCAGCTGCATTTGCTCCGGCGTGACAACAACGGGCGCAACCGGTTTCGAGGTGAAACCCTTTACGCGCTCTTCTAGAACAGTCTCAAGCGCGCCCTCTTCCGCATCACCGACGACAACGAGGACAGCGTTCGACGGATCGTAGCGTTCAGCGTGATAAGCGCGCAGGTCTTCACCTGTCAGCGCGCTGAAAAGATCCTTCCGCCCGATCACAGGCCAACAATACGGATGTTTTCGGTAAGCGGTGGCAAAGAGCGCGTGGGAGAGCTGCTGATCCGGATCGTCCATTCCCATATCGATCTCGCGAAGGATGACACCGCGCTCCTTCACCGCATCCTCATCGCGCAGGGTGGGCGAAAAGACCATATCGGTGAGCAGATCGACGGCAAAATCAAGATGTTCGGAAGGCAGGTTCACGTAATAGACCGTTCGGTCAAACGTGGTGTAGGCGTTGATCGAGCCACCCCGCTCCTGCACCTCGCGGGCGACATCACCATCGTCGCGCTTCGCCGTGCCCTTGAACACCATATGCTCGAGATAGTGCGAGATCCCCGAGCCTAGCCAGCGGCCCTCGTGAATACTGCCGGTCTTGACCCAGAGCTGAACCGAAATCAGCCCCGCGGCATGATCCGGTCGATGGAGAACGGTCAGCCCGTTTTCGAGCGTGGAACGTAAAGGCTGCTCTGCAAAGAGCGTCGCGCGCAGTTGGTCTCGTAAAGCTTTCTGGCTCTCTAAATCACTCATTTGATGGGGCTGTATCCTCATTCAACTCTGCGCTGCCGTCTCCTTGGCCATTCGGCAGAAACGGCTTTTCGAAGGCATCCTTAAAATCGTAAATATCGATAAAGTCTTCCCGGCGATCTTCCTCTTGGGTGCCAAAAACCTGCAATTCGACGAGATTATAAACGATTTCACCGAAATCCGCCGTTGCGCGCACTCCCCACGTTTCGAGAAGTTTCCCCGCCATGGGACCATATTGCTCCAGAGCGTAAGCTTTCGCCCCCTCGCACAGGTCGCGCCCCGAGACATGCTTTGTCTTGCTCGGCTGATCTGGCTGCAGCCCCACTTGCTTGACCGTATAGTCAAGCGCTTCGCGGACAAAATTGTAGGCTCCGCGATCGAACCGATCGTCCCGCTTGGTAATGAGGCTCACAACCTCGTTAAAGTCTTTTCCGTTCATTGATGAACTGGGCTATTAAACACTAAAAAATCGGCACACAGCTGGCGAAATTTGAATAGAATGCATTATTTAGCAGAATCACTCGCAAAAACTGGAAGATAACCGAGACTATAATGATGCCTAAACAAACTATTTTTAAACTCCTCCTGACGAGCGCCGTTCTCAGCTTCGCAAACAGCGCCCTCGCCAGCTTCGCCGATGACCTCGCGGCAACCCTCGTAAAACGTTCCGGCGAGGAGTTCGAAGCGGCCTCGACCGACGTCCTCGAAGGGAAAAAATACATCGCCGTCTATTACTCAGCGCACTGGTGCCCACCCTGCCGACTCTTCACCCCTAAACTTTCAAAATTTTACGACGAAGTGGTCCAAGCGCATCCCGAATTTGAACTCATCTTCGTCAGCAGTGATCGCGATGCCGCAGCGATGGCCGAATACATGAATTGGGCAGAGATGAATTTCTTCGCCGTCGATTTTGCTAAAACCCGCAGCACCCCCCTTCGCAAACACGCTGCTCGCGGCATCCCTTACCTCATCCTCCTCGACGCCGATGGAAACGTTCTGATCGAAAAGCCCGCTGACGAACAATGGGCCCACCCCGAAGACATCCTGCCACAGATCAGCAAGCTGCTCGAGGGATAGAGTAAGCGACAGCCGTCGCTTGAAACAACGGGGCGAACATAGGTAGCCCCTATTTGGATAAGACCGATGCGACATGCGACTCGGTCAATCACTGCGCCATTTAGCTGCACTCATGATCAACGTCGTAAACTGCAGCGACGCTTTTTGCCTCTACGTATTCGATCCGCTTTCTCTCACTTTGGCTTTGTAGCAAGTGCCGGGCGCCGGCATCACCATGGAGCGATTCTAATTCAGGGCGGAGCCAAGGGCCAAGAATGACCGGATGACCGGGCTGATCTTGAAAGGTCGGGATGCAGTGGTGCTCACCTTTGTGGGCGATGAAGTGATCAGCGACGGTTTTGATGTGCTCCGCTTTCAGATAAGGCAGATCGCCGACTGTAATGAGCAAACCTGACGCCGATGCTTTCGCTGTTCGGATTCCAGCGGCAAGAGAATGGCCCATCCCTTTAGCGTAGTCCGGCGCGAAGACGAACTTTACGGCGAGCCCTTCGAGCGTGTCTTCGATACGTTCACGCTCATGACCGACGACGACGATTGTCTGCCCAAAGCCGATGCTAGAAACAGCCTCAACGACGGAACGGATGATCGCTTTCCCTTCGTACTCAATCAGGAGCTTATGTCTTGGAAACGCTCGGCGAGAGAGCCCTGCGGCAAGGACGATAGCAGAGATGTCTTCGTGGTTCACAACGGCGGCTCCGCATCACTCGCACTATCGCGTGCTTGCCACTGCAAAATACCGGCAAGAATACCTGTCGCGATCCCGACGGCGTTTGCGCTGCCGAGATGAAGGCCGCAGGGGCCGTCGATACGCTCAAGGCGCTCGTCGCTAATCCCAGCATCGCGAAGTCGATCGCGGCGACTCTCGTGACTCTTTCGACTGCCCATGGCCCCAATATAGCCAACACGGGTATCAAGGAGCTCGATCAGGGCGGCGTCGTCAATTTTTGGATCATGCGTCAGAACGATAGCGGCATCGCGTGGACCTAGATTCAATCCATCGATCACCGTCTCCGGCCAGCCCTCGATGAGTTCATCTGGCATCTGCTCAAAACGACTGGCCTGCGTGTAAGCTTCCCTCGGATCGGCGACGAGCGTTTTCCAGCGAGCAATTTTAGCAAGCTCGACGAGCTTTATCGCAACCTCCACAGCACCGACGATAAACAGTCGAGGACGTGGCAGGATGGAACGAGCAAAGACATTTTTTTCATCAACCTCAATTTCCCGTGAAGGCATAGCTTCCGATAGAAGCGTGTAGGCATCCTCCATGATCGCATTCGACCAACTACCAGCCGGGCCGACCACATCCGTAGCGGTGATGGCTATATGCTCCAAATCGCTACTAAGGATTACACCCGAGCGGTCATTTTGTATCCAATTCCTTAACGCATTAACGACGGGTTCGTATAGTCCGCGCTGCGCCAGCCCCATCCAAGGTTCCAAGCGCACTTTAACGCGTCCCCCACAGGTCAGGCCATCATCCCAAAGGACCGTATTTTCAGGGCCGAAGTGGAAATAGCGAACACGTCCAAGCTCAATCACTTCATTCGCCGCTTCGATGACCTCGACTTCCAAACAGCCAGAACTGACGGAACCAATAAAGTGGGGTCCGACTGGATCGATCGCCATGACAGAGCCCACTTCGCGCGGGCTACTTCCTTCTGTCGCAACAACGGTTGCGAGGGCGAAGCGCCTGCCATTGTCGATCCAAGTTTCTATCTGGGGCCAGAGAGCATGCATCAGCTTACAGTATCCAAAAGTCTAGACGCTAAAACTCTGTGCACTGAGCGGCATTTGTCGGATGCGAGTGCCCGTGGCATCAAAAATCGCATTACAGACGGCAGGTGCGAGCGGCGGAAAGGCGGGTTCACCAAGTCCGGTGGGATCATAGTCTGTTTCGATCATGTGGGCTTCGACTTTCGGAGTAGAGCTCATGCGCAAAAGTGGGTAGCGATCGAAATTACCTTCTTGGACGGCTCCGTTTTCGATCGAGAGCGACTGTCCGGCCATCGCACTGAGGCCATCCATCACCGAACCCTCAATTTGGTTTTCAGCACCACTGAGATTGAGAACCATCCCCACGTCACCCGCGACAACCACGCGCTCGACTTTCACCTTCTTCACGGCATCGACCGAAACCTCAGCAACTTCGGCGAAGTAGCCTGAGTGACTGAAATAGAAAGCAAGACCACGACCTTTGCCTTTCGGTAGTGGCGCACCCCAATTACCTTCTTCTGCGGCCTTGCGGATAACGGCGGCGGCTCGGCCCGTGTGCAGGGAATTGTAGTTTCCTTCTTTCAGCCAACGAGGCTCTCCCATCAATTCAAGGAGAAACTCCAGATGATCCCGACCCGCAGCAGTGGACAGCTCGTGCAGGGTGCTCTCGAGGACCCATGCGAGTGAACAAGAACCGGGGGCCCGCCACCAGCCGCATGGCGTGTTGAGCTTAAACTGTGTCTCCGCGAGGCGGCTATTGGCTACCATCGGGAATGGAAAGAGACTCGGCCTCATCCCACCTCCGCGGACGGGTCGACCGCGCTCTGGATTTTCCGTGAAAGTGACAAAATGATCTTCGAAGGCTGAGACACTCCCCTTCGCATCGACTGCAGCTTTAATGTGATGAACCCCGCCAACGCGGTAGAAGTCATGTGCGGTATCCATTTCCCGTGTGGCAACGAGCTTGATCGGAGCCTTCACACGGTGAGCAACCGCAGCCGCTTCGGCTGCATAGTCATTCATCAGCCGGCGCCCGAAACCGCCACCTATACGTAGTTGATGAGTCACCACATTTTCCTGATCCAATCCAAGAACCCGCGAAACGAGGGGCCCTATTGATTGCGGAGTCTGCGACGGTGCCCAGATTTCCATTTTCCCGTCGTGGAACCATGCGGTGCAATTCTGAGGTTCCAAAGTAGCGTGCGCAAGAAATGGATACACATAAGTTGCTTCGACAGTTTGGGAAGCTTCAGCATAGGCGGCTGTGAGATCGCCTTGCTCCATAACAACTTTTTGAGGGTCGTTCTTCTTCGCTTCGGCTTCGGCAACAAAGCCAGACCAACTCTCGGTGTTTATTGAGCGATCCCACTGAATGTCGACGGCCTTGGCCGCTTCAAACGCAGCCCATGTCGACTCAGCGACGATCGCGACGCCAGTAGCAAGCTGATTGGGTCCACCGGAACCTTCGACGACAAAGGCATCTGTCACGCCTGGAAGCGCCTTGGTTGCAGCCAAATCTACCGATTCGATCTCGCCGTAGTGGGCGGGGTTTTTCAGGTAAACAGCGTAGAGCATCCCCGGCAGACTTTGGTCGATGCCAAAGAGTGGTTTCCCGGTGACAAGAGCTTCATTGTCCACCCCGCCAATCCGTTTACCGAGCAACTTGTAGTCGCTGCGAGACTTCAAAGTGAGCGAACCTGGCTCCGGCACGGGCAGCGCAGCAGCAGCGGTAGCGAGATCCGCGTAGGCCGCCTTTTGTCCGGACTGCAAATGACTGATAAAACCTGCGCTCGCTTCGCATTCACTCTCGGGCACGCCCCACTCTTTCGCGGCGGCAGACAGGAGCATCGCTTTCGCCGTGGCACCGGCGACGCGGAGGCCGTCCCAACGCGTCGGGACTGACCGCGAGCCACCAGCGGACTGGTTGCCAAATTCTTTTCCGATAGCCGCTTGCCGCACCTCGACACTTTCCCACGGCACATCGAGCTCCTCCGCGAGGATCATTGGAAGGGTCGTTTTCACCCCTTGGCCAATTTCTGGATTCGTTGCAAAGAGGATGATCGTGCCATCCGCCGTGATCTGAAGAAATGGGTTGGGAGCAAACGCCCCATCGCTGCCCGCACTCTCAGCGTCAGCCTCCGCTGCCACTGCTTGCGTTGGACGGCTGAGGCCTAGGGCGAGAACAAGACCGCCGCCCGCTAAACCACCGAGCTTTAGAAAATGGCGACGACTGAGGGCCGAAGAGCCCGCAGCTTGTCTGCGATGCTTCTCGGTAAGGAACTCAGGAAAATCAACCCCAGGGATACCGTCATCAAAAGTGCTGTTCTTCATACTGATTGAGCTCCTTTCTCGGCTGCACTGTGAATTGCTTTGCGGATACGTTGATAGGTGCCACAGCGGCAGAGGTTACCCGACATGGCGGCGTCGATATCGTCGTCAGTAGGCTTTGGATTACGTTCGAGGAGCGCTGCGGCACTCATGAGCTGACCTGCTTGGCAGTAGCCACACTGAGGAACGTCGTGCTCGATCCATGCCTTCTGTAGCGCGTGGAGTGTGCCATCCTCGTCGGCGAGACCTTCGATCGTAGTGATCTCTTGGCCTTGGGCGGCAATCACAGGCAGAATACAGCTGCGGACGGGATTGCCATTCAAGTGCACCGTGCAGGCGCCACAGAGCGCTTTGCCACAGCCAAATTTCGTTCCGACAAGGCCTGCCTCATCACGGATGACCCACAGAAGTGGTGTCGAGGGGTTGACGCCTTCGAATCGATGCGAGGTGCCATTGATAGATAGTTCTACAGTTGCCATAGGTGCTGTTGACATAGTGCCGAGCCGAACCGAGCCGGCAATAGCCTGCGGGTTACTTTAGGCAGCGGAACAAATCATTCGTCGTTCGAGGTATTTCTAGCCTAGAGCTCAGAGGTCTTCACCTGCCGTTGTGGTAGGCTTGTTTAGGTACAAAAAAAGCCGCTCCTAGAGCTCAAAAAGTCATTTATCTAGCTTGCGTCGTAGTTCAAACGACTGATGGAAAAAATGGGGTGATAGACGGGATTTGAACCCGCGACCCCCGGCACCACAAGCCGGTGCTCTAACCAACTGAGCTACTACCACCATCGTTTAAGGAGAACGTGAAGGCTGGAAATCCACCCCCCTACGTCAATGGAAAAGGTGAGGAAAAACTGGCGCGCTGAGAACCCGCTCTCACTGGGGCTCAAACTGACTGCTACAAGTTGCGTACGACCGACCGCGCGACGCCCTGTACCACGAGCTCCGCGATCGGATGCAGTTCAGGATAGTTCGGGTTCTCGGCCTTGAGGTAGGGCGACTGGCCGGGGCGATTAATGAAGCGCTTGAGCGTCGTCTCGCCATCAATCAGGGCTGCCACGATATCACCGTCATTCGGAGCGCTTTGTTCGATGACAACGGTATCACCGTCGAAAATCCCAACGCCCACCATACTCTCGCCTCGAACGCGGAGAGCGAAATTGCGGCGCGAACGCCGGATGCCTGCTGTCTGGGCGTCTATTTGGAGGCGACCGATCGCCCCCGCTGGCTCTACCCCATCAGGATAACCCGCCGCGATATGCCCATAGACGGGGATATCGACGACATCGAGGGACTCCTCCGGAACGCTCTCGTCGTCGAGCGCCAGATTGATCCGAAAGGTGCGCGCCTGACCGGGCACGCGGCTGATGTATCCTTTGCGCTCCAAGGCACGGATATGGCCCATCACGGCATTTGTGCTATTGAAGCCGAAGTGGGCCTTGATTTCACGAAAGCTTGGCCATGTGGCATATTCATTTTGGTGAAGAGTGAGGTATCCGAGGATCTCCTGTTGGCGCACAGTCAGCTCATTCATAGGGTTCAGATGTTTATTTGTTCATTTGTTCACTGTCAAGGACGAGAGCGAGGCGATCTGAAATAGCCTCAAAAATTTTCTTTGGTTTAATCACACCTCACACTTAGGAGGGGAAAAATGGAGCCGGCTGTCAGATTCGAACTGACGACCTGATGATTACAAATCAACTGCTCTACCAACTGAGC
>TARA_B110000037_G_scaffold96201_1_pt1 | contig 103835 bp, 91 predicted proteins | sample TARA_B110000037 | Tara Oceans TARA_B110000037 (sample SAMEA4397196) | marine metagenome | biome: Polar Biome; feature: [MIX] marine epipelagic wind mixed layer (ENVO:01000061); material: water (ENVO:00002006), including particulate matter (ENVO:01000060) such as... | depth 10-100 m | reverse complement strand
CTTAAATTTTGAGCGAAAAAGTTCATTTTTATTTGACTACATACATTTCACTATACAAATAAGGTTTTACCGAGGTATGTGAATTTGCACCCTGATTAAAAAAATAGTCTAACGATGCGTAATTTTGATGTGTATATGGTAAGTTTAACTCACTTTTATGTTCCAATAAATTCAGCGAATCTACTTTTAAAACTACTACCGCTTTTTCAATAGGATATTCTGGAATTATCTCCTCCTTTTCGAAATTATTCGACAATGGAATTTGTATTGGTAATACAAATTGCATCTCAATATTGTGATTGTTATAGGTCGCAGGAATAACTTCTGGTAGTTCTTTAAAAACTCGTTCAACTTCGGTCTTTAGCGATTTATATGGCGAATTCACATAGAGTAATTCAAACTTCCCTCCATCATCAACAAAAAAAACAATATTAATAGTTTCTTCAATACTATCCTTTTTTACATTCTCTGGTAATTTAATTTTTGAAACTATCGATTTTGTGACTTTGTCTTTAAAGCACTGTTTTAAAGATACTGCACTTACTCCTTCACAGCCCTCACATATTGGATACTTCTCGTTCTGAGAAAAACAATTCATTGAAACAAATAGCAATAGTAGGGTGAATCTAAATATTTTCATAGTACAAGCTCTCAGGCTAATTTAACAACTTTATTGTTTTTTAACTGATATTTAATCTTGCTCTCCTTACAAATACCTATTCCATTTTCATCAAAATTCAAGCGATGTCCATATTCACTAACCCACCCAATTTGCTTAGATGGATTCCCAACTACTAAAGCATAGGGTTTTACATTCTTGGTAACAACTGTACCTGCGCCCACTAGAGAATGCGCTCCAATAGTATTTCCACAAATAATGGTTGCATTTGCACCAATACTAGCTCCTTTCTTCACTAAAGTAGTAGTATATACATGTTTTCTAACAATAGCACTTCTAGGGTTTATAATATTCGTAAACACCATTGAGGGACCTAGAAAGACATCATCTTCGCAAATTACTCCTGTATAAATAGAAACATTGTTCTGAACTTTCACATTAGTGCCTAAGACAACTTTAGGAGATACAACTACATTTTGACCTAAATTGCAATTAGAACCAATGCTACAATCCGACATAATATGACTAAAATGCCAAATTTTAGTTCCTTGACCAATTGAGCAATTAGAATCAATCACTGCAGTGGAGTGGGCAAAATAGTCCTTGTCTTCCATTTCAACTTTAGGGTTATAGTCTATGTTCAAATTTACAAATTATTCCCTTAATACAAATATTCCTTCTAGCTCCTTTATAAAAATTAAATAGAACACCAAAAAAAAGGGTTCGCAATGCGAACCCTTTTTAATAGTATCTATAAAAGGTTTTGTGACTACTCAACATTAAACGAGATAGGCAACATATACGTTACGTTTACCGGACGTCCTCTTTGCTTTCCAGGAGTCATTTTAGGAATTAAACTAACGACCCTCCTCGCTTCTTTTTCTAATCTTGGGTGTGGTGCTCTTGCCGCAACAATTTCAATCCCTCCAGTTTTAGTGATTTTAAATTGAATATAAATCTTTTTCTTACCTGGCTCCAATCCTAAGTCCCCTGCCAAATCAGCATTAAACTTTCTCACTACGTGCTTTTGTAAAGATCTATTCAAACAAGCTTTCTTTTCTTTTTTTGTTCCCTTACAACCAGGATATACTGGTACATCTTCTATAATTGCAAATGGCACATCTTCTATAATCTCTTCTTCTTCAAATACCTCAACAATCTCAATCTCAATCTTTTCAGATTCATCGGTTTCAGTAGATTCAATTATTGTTTCTTCAATCTCCTCTTCATCTTCAATTATTTCAATTTTTTCTGGCGGCGGCGGCGGCGGTGGTGGCTTCACTTCTACAGGGGGCTCCATAAATACTTCTGGAATATCTTCTTCATCATCATGATCGGAAGTTATCAACGCTAAACCATTTGCACCCTCATCATATGTTTTATTTTCTATACCAACATACACCGTTAACAATGTCAGTACCAAACCTAGTTGCCAAAACAACTTTGTATAATTTTCTAAATTTGCCTTAGGGCTTTTTTTAATTTCCATGCTCAAAAATTTTGTAGTCCGCTAATCTAATACATTTAATTACACTTTTCCAACTAATATCATATTAAATAGTCTTGTATATGTGTAATAGTGGTCTAAAAAAGACTACTGCAATTACTATTCCAATTATATTAGCTACAATATCAAAATAGTCCAACACTCTGTTATCAGTAATCGTTCCTTGTAAATATTCAAGCAAAACACTTAATAATAACAAAAATAATGCTATTATAATTTTTTGCCTAATTCGGGTATGAGATGACTTAACAGCAAAGAACCAACTAAGCGCAAGTCCAAAATACGCAAACGAATGCAAGGATTTATCCGAAACCTTAACAACTGCTATTAAACTAGAAGTTTGACCCAGACTCAAAAACACAATTAATATTGTTAAGCCAATGGCAATTGAGTACGCATTACGCTCCAATAAGTGCTTTATAGGCTTCAGCATCTAACAATCCTTGTATTTCTGAATTACTTGAAATATTTACTTTTATCATCCAACCGTCACCATAAGGATCCGTATTCACCAATTCTGGCGCGTCTTCTAATTGTTCGTTAAATTCAATCACTTCACCAGATAATGGCATAAATAAATCTGAAACAGTTTTTACGGCCTCAACCGATCCAAAAATTCCATCCTTATCGATACTTTCGTCCAAGGTATCGACATCTACGTAAACAATATCCCCCAACTCTCCTTGGGCAAAATACGTAATTCCAATAGTTGCCATATTGCCTTCTATTCGAATCCATTCATGGTCTTTCGTATATTTTAATTCTGCTGGTACACTCATTTTATATGATTTAATTCCCCAAATTGTAACGGACCATAATTCCCGTGCTAAATGAATTACGAGGAAAATTAGTTGATATAGCATATCTCGATGAATTCTGATCGTAATATACTGAAGCTGTGAAATTACGACTCAGCGCATAATCTGCCAAAAATTTTAATGAAAATATATTCTGACCACCGGTTACTTGATCATTATCTTTATCCACATCACGTATCACGGTAATATCATCTCTTAATGAAAAATCTGCCCGTAAATTTAAATCACCCTTTATGCTATTATTCTTACCATCAAATTTAAAACGCATATTCACATTCTTAAATCGATAACCAACCCCTACTATGTATTCTTTTCCTCGCATTTCAGTAAGCGTATTATTATTAAAATTCAAATTCAACGCTCTATTTTTTCTAATTTCTCCTTTCAAAGAAAAAGAATTTCTCATTTTCAAATCTACCTGGATCAATGGAGAAAACTCTTCAATCACATTTACATTTGTGTAAATTATTTCATTAATATAATTTCCAGAAAGGTCTGCGTTGGCATATGGGTCTGAGTCATTATACAACAAATTATTCGTGAAATTATTAATAGAATACGCGGAACTATATCCGTGTGTTATACTAAAACTTTGGAAATTCTTTTTAAACCAATCTAATCTCATAAGACCTTTATAGATCATTGTCCAATTTGGAAGTGGTGTATCCCTAAATGCATTCATGTTTACGGAAGAAGCATCATCTCCAGAATAGGCAGCAACAAAAGCAGGTAGCATCACTTTCTGATTATTTGGCCCATACCCGTCAATAGGCACGTTATTATCAGCCGCTAAACGTTCGGAAATTATAGCTCTATTATCCTTAAACTGCTTAAAGGTTTCTTCACTATTACCTCCAAATGCCGTTCGAATCATATTGTAACTCATACTAAAATTACCATTCTGTGAAATAGGGTTGTCTTGAAAATAAGTTTCCAAAGTGAATTCATCGAAAACGGCATCTAACTGCTGCGTAACACTTTTTGTATATATCTTATTGGCGAAAATTTCTATTTCTAAATCTCGAATTGGCCGAACATTAAACATAGCATCAAACTTGTTATAATGTGTTTGAATATAATTTCGATTAAAATAAGGATCATCTTCTGTACCGTCTTGATAATTAATATTTCTAGATATAAGCCATCCATTTTCCAAAGCCCTGTTTCGTATATCCACCTGACTACCAAACACAAATCCCAAAGTCGGGGCGAGACTCCCAGAATAATTATCACGTCCCATAAACCCTATTTCTGGAATATATCCGGGAAGAAACACTCCATTATTCTCGGCATATGTGAAACGGGCTTTTTTAACCATCATCACTAAATCTCCTGCGGCCTGCTTAAAACTAAATTCGCTTTTTTTAGCAGATCTATTAATCCTTGGAGCTTCCCCAGGCTTTGATGGAACTGAGGCACGCGCTCGATTTCGACTACTTTTATTCTTTGAAAATAATTTTGTTAATCCAACAGACCTATATAGTTTTTCAAAATCAGAATCTACCGATAAACTTTGAGTATTCGCATTTTGAACCGCATTTCCTATTTTATCCACATAAGATTGAGAAGCTGATTGCCAATCATAATCTGCCGTAAATGCAAAATCTGATCGTAAAAAATCTAAGTATGGAATCAGATTAAGTGGAATTTGGTAGGTTCCATTCAAGGTTTGATGATAATGGTCTGGTCTTCCAATCGTAAAATAATTATCATAAAGCGTTAAATTATCACTATTTTCAAAATCATCGTAGACATAATCATTCAATGCTCTGAAGTTAAACTGTAATGATTCTGTTAAATTATAAGCAATATTATAATCCCAATTAAACATATAATTTCGCTGTGTCAAGGTCGGCAAATCAGGTAAATTATCTACCAAACTTCTCGATTTTTGTTCATTAAAACTTCTTACGATGTTAGAATTTACAGAAAATGAAGAAGGCAAATAACTAAAATTAAACTCTTTTAAAAACCTCAAATACTTTGTCTGCGATAAAAACCCGATATTTTTGAGGGGCTCAATACTCTTTGATTGAAATGCATAATTATAGTTTGCCGAAGTCCGAACGTGTTGATCTACAAACTTCTCAATATTATAGTTCTTATGCTTCATTTCATTATAGGCGTAAGAAATAGAGAGGTTTTCTACATCGTAAAAATGAGGTTCCTTCTGTTGCTCTGGATCCGAAGAAAATGTTCGTTCTTTCCTAACATTAATTAAACTTATACTTTTTCTTTTGGTATGATCTGTTGATTTATCACTATTTGGATTGATGTCTTTAGCATCTTCAAATAAAACATCTTGATATTGAGGGTCATATTTAGGATTGTGTATTTCTTCCGAAACACTAAAATTCAAAGGTAATTGAACTCCAATATTCTTAGGTAATAATTGTCCTACATTTACATTTGTCACCAAGTCATACAATTGACTGTTTTCTTGACTTCGCTCGTTCACTCTTTGCTCTATCCCACCAAAACCGATAGTTTCCATTCTTCCCGTTAAAGAAACATCTGCAAAATCCGCAAAATTTGCGTCAGCGCTTACTAAAGCTGCCCAGCCTGCATCATTGTCAAACTCAGCAACTCGCAATTCATTAAACCAAAGTTCTGCACTCTGCCTGTATGTTGTATTGTTTTTAACTCCCAATATTAATGTACGCGCATTAGAAAGGCTTGGATTTCCCTTCACTCTTATTTCATAACCTTTCAGCCCTTCTATAGGTGGTAGGACACCAATAGCAGGATATATTACATTGGGTGCGACTCCATCTTCATATCTCAGCAACTTCAATTCACCAAGGTGCTCTAGCACAATCTTCATATCATTTAACCAAATCTCTTCTGCAGTGCTAGCGGAAAATGAGGTGACCTTTAAGGGGTACGCTATTTCATAATAATTATCTACTAAATCACTTCCTATTCTAAGTATTGCTTGAAACTCATCATCTTGTAATGAAGCTTCAGATTGAATACCCTCGGCATGTACAAACATTTTCAGTTGTTTATACATTCTTAAATCCACGCTCGAATTTTTATAAACTATTCTTGTTTGACCTGGCTCCAAATTGTTAACTTTAACTGATAAGGACTGTTCATTTTGCAACTGAATTCTTGTGCTACCTTGCAATTTTTCTCTTTCTATTCCTGGTGGCACAACATACGGAATTGGTGTTCTAGATGCGTTTTGCTCAATACTTACAACACCCACTTGAAAATTTGATAATTGCTCTGCTGTTAAAACTGGTGGATTCATATTGTCAGTTTCATCAATAACTTTCGTATAGCGCCTCCAATCTCCTCGAACTAATTGTAATTCACCAAATCGTAAAACTACCGGCATTTTAAACTTAGTCATAAACATCCTCATAAAACGAATGGAATTAAAGCCACTAATCCCATTTATTACTTCGTCAGGAGAACCAATAGGAATTCTAAATTGCAACCACCTAAAATCCTTTCTACTTCCATCATCTAGTGTTATAGAAATGTTTTTCTCATCAACAATATTATTGTTTCCTACTATTAAATCACGAGCGTTTAAGGAAACTTTGTACTGATAATAACTTTCCACACTATTCATAGTTTGATCCTTATCTATATCTTCGACATCTGGATAAGTCGTAGCAGAAGTGGGATACGATTCATTTGACAAGGAAGCAGTAGGCGAATTTCCTTGAGAGTTATTGAACGACTTGTAACGATCTAGTATAGATGCATCCTCCGCATCGAACTGACTCCCTCTAAAATATCGATAGTTATCTGAAGATGGATCAGATCCAAACGCACTGCCAAACATGGCTAATTCCTCCGTATCATTCAATCCATCATATCCTATATCTTGATTAAGTCTTGCTGTGTCACTTATATCAAATGTATAGAGTAATGATTGTCCCGTTGGAATTTTACCCCAAATTGTTGGGTCCGTATTATCAAGCCCTCCCTCATCCGGAAATCCATTCTCATACATCTTTCTGCCGTCCTTTAAAACGTCTTCAGATACATTACCTAAATTGAAGTATAACTCTCCTACTTGATTGGTTGGATCTTCCGGATCAACACCATTTGGCAATCCTTCTTTTTGTGTAATAGAATAGTGCGGATAGGGATCCAACATCCAAAATTGGATATATTCTATATTTGCCTGTTCAAAATTTGTAACAGTTAATGGGCGTGTTATTCCAGCCCAACGTTCCTCAGGATCCGTAAATTTACCATCGCCTCCAACATTACTAATATCATAATTATAACTCCCTCTTTCTGATGGGTAATATGCTAAATCCAATGTCCTTACAACAGAAGATTGCGTAACATCTAAATCCTGTTCTGGAAATAATTCTTCATACCTCACACGCCTAACTTCTGCCCTAGACAACTCTTCGTCGTCTATATTTGAAGGCTGTAAAGAAGAACTTCCATAAAAAATTTGATCGATAATATACCATCCAAGTTTAGCTCTTTTCTTCCCATAATCAATGGTCAAATCGTCACCTCCAAAATCAAAATTCGTTTGACCTTGTGGCGTACTGGCTAAATACCAAGATAACGGAGTTTTTAATTCTAATGGAATTTGTGCTCCTTCAAAATCATCTAGATAAGACGTTGCTTCACCACCTTGTTCAACTTGTTTTGGTGAACCAGGGAGCAAATACGCAAAATCACCTCGCACTGAAAAATTAGAAGGCACATCTGTATCTATATTTGGAAGTTTATTCACCCATTTGGTGAACTTTGGAACTTCTGTACCGTAATCGGCACGCAAACCTAACAATGTATTATTAATAGGTTCAGAGTTGAAATTGGTTTTTTGCGTTAGAGGACGCTCATTTAAATTTAAGAACGTAGCACCACCAATAAATTTATCTGAAAACTTATGTTCTACATCAACACCAAAAAAGCGTTTCGATTGTAAATTAAATACAGAGTTATTCTCTACAGAAACTTCAATTGGGGCATTTGATGCTTCCAAAGCAGGATCTATAATTTGAACACGACCCGCTTGATAATCAACAACATAATCAACCCCTTCTACCAATTCTCTCCCTCCAGTGGTGACAGTTACCGAGCCTTGCGGTACATTATAGGCCCCCAATGGAATCCCTCCAGCTCCTTCCGACTTGTAATACCCTTTTAAAAAATACTTATCTTTATTTTGAAAGTTGTTCTTTGCTTGAGACTGTGTATTCCTATATAGTTCATCAAAAATATACACCTTATCCTCTGGATCTGTTAACACAGGGATTAAACTTTCACCGAAAGGTTCCACGGCTGGAAAAATAATGAGTCCTTGTCTAGAGTCTACAGTAATTCTTTCTACATAATCAAAATAACCATCTCCTTCAGGTACCACAAATTCATTTTGATCCAATTGATCTATCTTGAATACATTCATTAAAGTACGATCTGAAACATCTGGTGATTTTGCATTCTGAAGCATATTTGTAAGAACTCCATTTGCATCATCTCTATATAACAATTCAAACCTAAAACCTTCTTGAGACATTTGATAAGCTCCCAAAGAATAGATATTCTTCATCATTAAGTCCCATAAAGGAACTTCTGTGTTTATGATTTCACCACGCAATAATTTTACTACTAAATTATCTGGAGAAATTATCCCATCTGAAGTTAATTCACCTACTTTATGCACTTGGTCAGATCCGCTTATGGTATATTCATACGCAACCGCCAAAACATCAGATTCGCCCAATCTGCGGTTTAAAGATATATATCCCAATTGTTGATTAATCTCATATTCATCTGATCTCAATTTACGTGCATTTTCCAAAACAGAATAGTCTCGCCCTTGACTTACACCATATGAAATGAGCGAAGAAGATACCGTTGCTATATTACGAACTGGATCATTCAAGGTCATTATATTTACCAAATTATTTGCTTGGTTTGAAGGGTCTCTTTGCGTTCCAGAAGTCGGGTTTACATTAGATCCTCTAATATTTGTGGCATCTTTTTCTCCTAAATCGGCCAGCGCCACAATATTCCTGAAATCAATTGTTGAAGATTGCCTATTTGTTACCCAAACTTCAATTTTGGTAATATTTATATCACTACTTATTAAAGGTAACAATTCCAGCGCCTTATCATAATTATCTCTAAAAGATTGAGAGACAAAAAAGTGTCGGTTAGAATCATAATCTGTTGCTCTAAACTCAAACTCATTTAAGGTTGTCCCTCCCTCGGCTGCGACCGTTGTTGTTTGAGATTTCTGCTCTGCGAATACACTCGTAATCGTAGTCTTTCCAAATTGAAACTCCGTCTTTGCACCAAACAAACTTTGAGCTCCTGTAATCAAAGAATTTTTTATTGGCATACTTACATTCCCTATCTCAATTTTTCTAAGTATATCATCTTCCGTAGGAGTAAACTCCAATTTTATTTGATTTTGAAAATCAAAAGTTGATTGGGTATCATAATTGGCCATAACTCCTAACCTAGTTCCTACCTTTGCATTTATACTCGCTGTAATTTGCTGATCGAAATCAAACGTCGTATTCTTTCTATTACGCTCAGAAATTTGAGGGTTCTCTATTTTTTGGGATAAAATTCCTAGTTCTAATTGAATATTACCTTGAGGATTTACTTCGATGGAGTTTCCTCCAAAAAGTGATTCAAAAAAGTTAGAGTTTACATAATAAGTGGGCAATAAGTTTTTCTGAGCATCCTTCGATCCAGCTGTCCTTCCGCTCATTGCAGACAGTTTATCTTTATAATGATCCAACATGTCTTGATGTAACTTATAATTGGCATATTCCTTTGAAGTCATATACTTAGGTTGCCCCACAAAGTAGCCGCCTATTTTTTCCCGCACAATGTATTTTTGTGACTCAGAATCATACGTTACCTCAGCATTCTTTGGAGGGTTTAAAAATAAACTCCCCGTTTGAGAACTATTAAAATTGTACGGAATAGAATCTCGTCCTTTAACAGTTGTAGTATCTAAAATTGGTTGTATTGGGTTTTGTGTTGGTACGGATGGGACTTGAGTATATGCCTCTATTTGAGTACAGATGATCAATAGAAAAATAATCAAAAAAGTATATAATAACGTATTTTTTTTCAATATTTTACAAGTTCTTTAACGCTCTCTTAATTAGATCTTCTACTCCTAAAGAATTATCTTCTGTCAAAATCCTATCTAACACTTTATCAGATTGCTTTGAATTAAACCCTAGAACCTCTAGAGCTATTAACGCCTCATCCTTGCTAGTATTGCTTTTAATTACTGAAACTTCATCCAATCCGTAGGTCTTTATAATTTTATCTTTAAGATCAATAATTACACGTTGTGCGGTTTTAACCCCTATCCCTTTTACAGACTGAATAACGGCGACATCGCCGGAAGCAATAGACTGCTGAATTTCATGAGTAGACATCGAAGACAGCATCGTTCTAGCGATACTCGGCCCTACTCCAGAAACGGAAATTAATAATTTAAATATTTCACGTTCCAATTTCTCAGCAAAACCATAAATTGTTTGAGAATCTTCTTTTACAGACAAATAGGTATAAAGTAATACGGATTCTTCATCGCCAATTGTTGAAAAAGTATTCAATGAAATATGAGCTAAGTATCCAACGCCACCGCATTCAACGATAAGATATGTTGGGTTTTTTTCAATTAATTTTCCTCGTAAATGAGTTATCATTTTATAGCATTATTTGCTCAAATGTACTGAAATTATTATTTCTTTTTTGATTTATTTTGAGCATCAATGACTGCAATTGCAGCCATATTTACCATTTCATCAACACTCGATCCTAATTGCAAAACATGTGCTGGTTTTTTCAGACCTAACATAATTGGACCTATTGACTCCGCGCCATTTAGCTCCTTCATCATTTTATAACAGATATTTGCCGAATCTAAATTTGGAAAAATCAATACATTTACTTTTTTATCCACCAATTTCGAAAACGGAAATTGTTCTTTCAACATTTCAGGATTCAAAGCGAAATCGGCTTGGATTTCTCCATCAATAACCACATTTGGATAATGCTTATGCAATATACTCGTAGCTTCTCTCACCTTTTTTGCATCCTCATGATTTGATGCCCCAAAATTTGAAAATGACAATAGTGCTATATTTGGTTCAACCCCAAACATTCTAGCCAAATTACCTGTCATATGTGTGATTTTTGCCAAATCTCTGGCAGATGGATTTATATTAATAGTCGTATCGGCCAAAAACATTGGTCCTCTATTGGTTAGCATTAAATTGGTAGCTGCAACGCGCGTAACTCCTTTGTCTAACCCAATAGCTTCTATCATAGGCCTTACTACTGCTGAATAATTTCGAGAATAACCGGTTAATAAAGCATCAGAATCTCCTTCATTCACCATCATAGCAGCATAATAATTACGCTCATGCATTAATTTTCTTGCATCCAACAACTTTATTCCTTTTCGCAATCTAGACTTCCAATATTTCTCTGCATATCGTATTCTATTCTTTTTTTGCTTAGTTGATTTAGGATCAATTATTTCTACATCTCCTAAAAAATCAATTTCCTCCATTAACTCTAAAATAATATCTCTATTCCCTAATAATACCGGTATTCCAATACCTTCATCATGGACAATTTGAGCCGCTTTTAACACATCTAAATGATCTGCCTCCGCAAACACAATCTTCTTTGGGTCAGACTTTGCTCTATTGTGCAACATTCTAACTAATTTGTTTCCTGTCCCCAATCGCTCCATCAAAGAATCGCGATACTTATCCCAATCTTGAATTGGCTCCGTTGCAACTCCAGAATCCATCGCTGCTTTTGCCACTGCTGGCGGCACTGTATAAATTAATCGTGGATCAAATGGTTTCGGAATAATATAATCTTCTCCAAATGATAAACTCACCTCATCATAAACAATATTTACCTGCTCAGGAACTGGGTACTTGGCCAAATCTGCCAAGGCATGTACAGCCGCCATTTTCATTTCTTCATTAATTTCTGTTGCCCTTACATCAAGTGCTCCCCTAAAAATAAATGGAAATCCAAGTACATTATTCACCTGATTAGGATGATCTGAACGACCCGTGGCCATAATAACGTCCTTACGTGTCTTAATCGCTACATTATAATCAATTTCGGGGTTTGGATTGGCCATTGCAAAAACAATTGGCTTTTTCTCAGACATTGACAATAACATTCCTGGCGTCATTGAATCAGCTACTGATAGCCCAATAAAAACATCCGCATTTATTACTGCCTCTTCTAACGTGGTAATAGCTCTGTCTGTAGCAAATCTTTGTTTTTCTGGTGATAAATAGTCTCTATCAGTTCTGATAACACCTTTACTATCACACATAGTAATATTTTCTTTCTTCGCTCCAAGAGCCATGTATAAATGCGTACATGAAATTGCAGCGGCTCCAGCTCCATTAACAACTATTTGAACACTTGACATTTCTTTACCCGCAATTTCAACTGCATTTTTTAAAGCTGCTGCAGAAATTATCGCCGTTCCATGCTGATCATCATGCATCACAGGAATATCTAATTCTTCTTTTAACCTTCTCTCTATTTCAAAGGCTTCAGGAGCCTTAATATCTTCTAAATTTATTCCTCCAAAAGTTGGCGCTATTGCTTTTACAGTTTGCACAAAAAGATCGACATCTGTCGCATCAACTTCAATATCAAAAACATCAATATCTGCAAATATTTTAAATAACAACCCTTTTCCTTCCATTACAGGTTTTGAAGCTTCTGGCCCAATATTTCCTAGTCCTAGTACCGCAGTTCCGTTTGATATAACTGCTACTAAATTCCCTTTTGCAGTGTATTTGTAAGCGTTCTTCTTGTCTTTTTTAATCTCCAAACAAGGTTCTGCTACTCCAGGTGAATAAGCCAACGCTAAATCTCTTTGAGTAGCATATTTCTTAGTTGGCACTACTTCTATCTTCCCTGGCTTTGGCTTTGCATGATACAAAAGTGCTTCTTGTCGTAGTCTAGATTTACTCATAATTTGACGTCTATTATTACTAACAAATATAACTAAATTTAACCAGCAGGCTTAAGGAAACTTATTCTTTTAAGAAGTTAATATTTCTTTGTAAGCCTGCATATTTCGTCCGTTTTACAGCCGATTTTTTAAATACTTTTCTAAATATCTCCTCTGTAATTTCTTCCCAATCTCGTTTTGTCATATCTATTAATTCCGAATGCGGTTGAAACAAAGGTTCAGAATGAGATTTTGAAAAACGATTCCATGGACAAACATCTTGACAAATATCACAACCAAACATCCAATCTTCAAATTTTCCTTTAACACTCGTTGGGATTTCCTCTTTCAATTCAATTGTGAAATAGGAAATACACTTACTTCCATCCACTGTGTTATTTGGTAAAATCGCTTCTGTCGGACAAGCATCTATGCATTTTGTACATGTTCCGCAATGATCTGTTTGAAAAGGATTGTCATATTGCAATTCTAAATCCAGAATTAATTCCGACAGAAAAAAATAAGAACCCAATTCTTTTTGAATAAGCAATGAATGTTTCCCATTCCAGCCCAAACCAGCCCTTTCTGCCCAAGCCCTTTCCATTACAGGAGCCGAATCCACAAAAGCCCTCCCTGAAATTTCACCAATTTCTCGTTCAATAAATTGATACAACTCCTTTAATTTAGATTTTATGACATGGTGATAATCCTGGCCATAAGCGTATTTTGCCAATTTATAAGTATCATCGCCTTGCACTTCTTTCGGAAAATAATTGTAAGACAGCGAAATAACCGATTTTGCATCATCAACCAACAACCGAGGATCTAATCGCTTATCATAGTTATTCTCTAGATATTGCATATCACCTTGAAAGCCATTTTTAAGCCATTGCTCCATTCTTGGAGCTTCCTTTTCTAAAAACGTAGCTTTGGCAATACCACAAGATGCAAACCCTAAACGTTTTGCTTCGCCTTTAATATTTTCGCTATATTTTTCTTGAAGATTCACCCAGTTCTTTTCGTTCAAATATACTTAAAATGGTTATTTTTATTGAAAATTTTATCCATGAAGATTCAACTCTTATTATTTGGAATTACTGCTGATGTTATTGGCCAAAAATCAATAACATTAGAGTTGGATGAAAACGCTAGTATCGGTTTTTTAAAAGAAAAAATTCTTGCCGAAAATCCGAAATTAGGAAACTACAAAAGCTTTTCCGTAGCAATTAATATGGAATACGCAACAGACGAATCATTGCTGAAAAACGGAGATACTGTGGCTCTTATTCCTCCAGTAAGTGGAGGATAGAACTATTTGTTTCTCAAATATTTTTTATCAACATAAAATGTTCCGAAAGGAATAAGCGAAGCGATTAAAATAACAGAAAACTGTCTTGAATTCCATTTATACTCAGCTTTAATCATAAACGCCAAAATGATATACATGATAAATAAAACACCATGAGGCATTCCTAGCATTTTTACATATTGCGGATCGTTGCCTATGTATTTTACTGGTGTTGCAATAAACAATAACAGTAAATATGAAACGCCTTCTAAAAATGCAATTACTCTAAAAACTTTTTCCATCTAAATCTATTTTAATTTCGATGCAAATATACGTTTGAGCATTTAATTCTTTAAATTTGTAGTCATAAATCTTCTAGTTATTTTGAAGCAAAATTATTCTATAAAAATTACAGCCGACAAACTCAATCTTCAAGATTGCTATAACTTTGTACAAGATTCATCTTGTGGCGGAATTGCTTTATTCGTTGGAACGGTTCGGAACAAAACTCAAAATAAAGAAGTAACCCTTTTAGACTTTTCTGCTTATGAAGAAATGGCACTTAAAGAAATTGAAAAAATAGCCGTTGCGGCACTTGGAAGGTTTGATATTTTTAAAATTGCCATTCATCACGCCAAAGGGATGTTGAATATTGGTGAAATTCCGGTAATTATTTCTGTGTCATCTGCCCATAGAAATACTTCATTCGAAGCATGTCAATTTGCGATAGACACTTTGAAAGAGACCGTTCCTATTTGGAAAAAAGAACATTTTTCCGATGGTGAAGTTTGGGTAAATTCAACTCCATAATAAAATGAGATTTCGACTCCGCTCAATATCCAAATTACTGCTATAAGTGCTTAGTGCATTTAAATATATTTAATAAAAATGAAGGAAACACGCATCAATAAATATTTAAGTCAAGTTGGATATTGCTCAAGAAGAGCAGCCGATAAATTAATAGAACAGAATCGGGTCACTATTAACGGAAAAGTGCCAGAAATGGGAACAAAAATTACGGAACTTGATGAAGTTCGCGTAGACGATAAATTGATTTCTGAACCTCAAGAAAAACCTGTGTATTTGGCCTTCAACAAACCTGTTGGCATCGTGTGTACAACAGATACAAAAAGGGAGCAAAATAACATTATTGATTACATCAATTATCCTACTCGAATTTTTCCTATAGGTAGATTAGACAAGCCCAGTGAAGGTTTGATTTTTTTAACCAATGACGGCGACATTGTCAATAAAATATTACGGGCTAGAAACAATCACGAAAAGGAATACATTGTCACGGTAAATAAACCTATTACAGAGGAATTTATAAAACGTATGGGGAATAGTGTTCCAATTCTTGATACGTACACTCGTAAATGTCTTGTAGAGCAAATCGATGAATTCCGATTTAAAATTATTTTAACGCAAGGTTTAAATCGTCAAATTCGACGTATGTGTGAATTTCTAGAATATCGAGTTACAAAACTAAAACGTGTCAGAATAATGAATGTTTTGTTAGATATTTCTGTGGGTCAATACCGCGAATTAACAGCAAAGGAAATGAAGGAAATCAATCGATTGGTTAGTGATTCTTCTAAGACGATTTAATACTCTAGAATTCCACCTTCTAAACTATAGGCAACTGCATCGGAAAAATCTTCTATAATATTTGTAGCTGCAGTCATGCTCATAATTCCTTTATTACATACAAAAATATATTTTTTAGATTCCTCAAATCCTTCTTGAATCCAATCTTCAAATTCAGATAGCGGTACTTTTTCATCAACTACGAAAGGCAGTTTCTGCACTACGTTTTCAATTACAGAAACTACAGAGTATTCATTCTTTGAATTTTCCAAAATATCTTTAAAAACAGCTTGAGACATTTCGATTTCTTTATCTATTTCACAAGTAACTTGCTCATACGTTTCCGTTTTATAAATAGCCTGAACTTTTTCCTTAGAAAATTTAGCATTCAATTTCATTTGAAACTGACTATTCTCACTAGAATTATAAATCAACAATTGATTTATTAAGGGTTCTCCCACACCTGTAACGATTTTTAAAACTTCATTCGCTTGCAATAATCCAATAATTCCAACAATGGTATTGAGCGTTCCCAACTGAGAACAGTTAGGGATATTATCTGTAGAAATCTCTGGAAAAGCATCTCTTAAATTAGTAGATCGAGAACCGTCAGCATTCACATGATTAAAGGTAGCAGCATACCCATCAAACTTATACAAGGATCCATACACCAAAACTTTATCTTGTAACACACACAAATCATTCAGTAAATATTTTACTGGAAGCACATCTGTACAATCCAATACAATTTCTGATTCAGAAATAATCTCAATAGCATTAGATTTGGATACCGCATGTTTTGAATAAGACACCTTTACAAAAGGAGATATTTTTCCAATATACGTTCCTAGCACTTCAGCTTTAGATTTCCCTACATCGTCTAGCGTATAAAATACTTGTCGATGTAAATTACTAATATCAATCGTGTCAAAATCTACCAAATGTAAATTTCCAACTCCACTAGCCGCTAAATAAATAGCAGCAACAGATCCTAAACCACCACAACCAATAATAGTTACTGAAGCATTTTGCAAAGCCTCTTGTCCAGAATTTCCAATTTCTTGCAGCGTTGTTTGACGTTGAAATATTTTACTTTTAGTAACCTCAGACATATTATTCGAGTTGCATTAAATTCTTTATCGATATAAATAACAAAAACACACTTACTACTACAAATGCGATTCCTGCAATTAGTTGGCTCTTATCTTTTTTCTGATCTCTTACAAAAGAGAAATCTATAGAATTAAAAATAATTAGAATAAATCCGATTGCAAAAAATAATACTCCTATTGATAACATATATTTTTATTTTTATAACTGATGCTGAATCAGAAAACTTCTTACTTAATGAGTCCCTGAAACAAATTCAGGGTGACATAATATTTATTTTAATTCTTTCTTTACCGTATCAAACTCTTGTGGCGTATTGATATTTCTAATAATAGCATCATCAATTTCAACGATTTCTACATCAGAGTTTATCAATACTTTTCTTGGACACGAATATCCCTGTGACAAATAATTCAACAATACTGGATATGCTTTTGGTTCCCAAATCGTGATTAGCGGTTCTGGAAATTCTTTGCTCGCTCCTTTAAATGTTGTTGCTATTTTTGATGGATTCCTTCTAGAAAACAGCAATTCTAAAATTTCTTTACTTATAAATGGAACATCCGTTGCCACAACTAACCATGCCGTATTTGGATTCTCTTGAAAGGCAGAACAAATACCTCCAAAAGGTCCTAAGTCTTTAAATTTATCTATAATTGTATTTCCCGAAATATCTTGATGTTGACGGACGGAATAATAAACTCCTAATTGATCTTCATCTTTTCTAGGGAAAAATTCTTGAAACAAATTATACAAGTATTCACGTTGCGGAAGACCATGATAATTTAACAATCCTTTATCCGTTCCCATGCGTGTACTCTGACCACCTGCTAAAACCAACCCTTGAATATCAGGTTTAGAACTTTCTATAAGTGACGAGATATGGCTTCCTATTTCATCCAATGCATCAATCAAAAAACACGGTAGTGTTTTTATATTTGGAACTTGATCTTCTAAAAAATCAAAGTACTTAGAATCCGATTTCATTTTAATCACAAATTGTACATCCGTCAATTGTTGTAATCTCTTTTTAACCGAAGCCTCTTTCTCATTGTCTAAAATCAAAACTTGCTGCGCTCCTTGGTAATGATTTCCATTGATGCAAACTAAGTCATATTGCGACAATTGAATTCTTGCATTGAACTTATTTAACGCATTTGCTGCATTAACATCTAAATTTCCGGAATGATGAAATGTAAATACATCCATTATTGGCGCTTTAATCGCATCAGCATGACTTGCATCCAAATATGCTATTTTTGCTAATTTTTGATTTTTTTTAGCAATATTTTCGACCAAACTACTAATTATAGAGCATTTTACACCCAAAAACGAAATTTCGTTCGAAGCATAATTCCCGTTATTTCTCCGAGTTATTTTGGCGTGTTTTTGATGATTACCCATTGTTAATATCCGATTTTCCTCCGGTTTTAACCAATAACTTGGTTTCTTTAATTATCATTTCTTGAGAAATAGCCTTACACATATCATAAATTGCCAGCGCCGTGATCGAGACACCTGTTAATGCTTCCATTTCAACACCTGTCTTACCTTCAATTGAAACCGTACATAAAATTTCAATATGAGCATCATCTAGTACATGAATATCAATGTCTACTCCATTAATCAGTAACGGATGACACATTGGAATTAATTCAGCTGTTTTTTTAACTGCTTGAATTCCTGCAACTATCGCCGTTTGAAAAACAGGACCCTTCTTTGTGGTTAATTCGTCATTCTGAAAGTATGAAATTACTTCTTGTCCTAAATACATTTTAGAAACTGCTGTGGCCTTTCTCTTGGTAATGGATTTGTCACCAACATTTACCATCTTCGGCTGATTCTTTTTATTTATATGTGTAAAATCGTTCATCCTATTTTTATTCTGTCATTCCTGCGAAAGCAGGAATCTATATTTCAATTCGTTTGGATTCCTACCTTTGCAGGAATGACAAAACTATTTGGCTTTACCTGTATGGAATTATCGGAAATACCGCTCCTTTTTTAAATTCTATTTGATCAGAAGGCAACTCAATAAAAGCACCTGTTTTTACCAAACTAGCCAGATCACCCGATCCATTTCCTTTATATGGATATGCCTTTAAAACTCCATTTTCATTTTCAATTTTAACCTGCAAGAAATAAGTCATGGTTGGCTTAAAAACGATATCCTCGGCTAATACAGCAAAATTACGATTTATAAAATCTAAACCGATAGATTTTTGCAACCATGGCGTAAAATATTTTGCGCAACTTACAAACGTTGAAATTGGATTTCCTGGGAAAGCAAATACAACTTTATCTCTAATTTCTATTGGGCTCATTTCGATTTCGCTCGATGCCCACCCCTTTATCTCTGGTGACACTTTACGTCCAAACCAAAAAGGTTTTCCAGGTCTTTGAGCCACCTTATGAAACAACTTCTCTACACCTAATTCATCTAAAACTTCTGGAATAAAATCAAACTTACCTTTACTCACAGCACCACTAAAAAGCAATACATCATATTCTTTTAGATATAGTGATATTTTATTTTTAAGTCTTTCCTTATTATCGCTAATATGAGCTATTTGAGCCTTGATTTGAAATCGCGCTAATAAAGACACCAAGGTATGTACATTACTCCTTCTAATTTGATAATTCTCTGGCGTTTCACTCACTTCTACCAATTCATCTCCAGTAGAAATGATCATTACTTTTGGTAATTTAGCAACCTTTACTATCGACTTACCTACCGTTGCCAATACACCAATCTCGGCAGAAGAAATTTGAGTGTTCTTTTCTATAACAACTGCTCCCTGTACTTCGTCTTTCCCTTTGGTATGAACATTTTTAAACTGTACAAATTCATCTAGTGTAATTGTAGCAGTAATTTCTTTAATCTTAACTTGTTCATACGGAATGACAGTATCTGTACCTCTCGGGAGAACTGCTCCGGTCATTACCTCAATACATTTTATTGCATCTGAAAGTGTCAATTGTGCACTTCCGGCGGCTTGTACACCTTCAATTTCAAAATCGCGTTGCCCACTCTCAAAAGATTGAAAAGGAATTGCAATTCCATCCATGCTTACCCTATCAAACGGCGGAAAATCTCGATCTGCAAAGATATCCTCCTTTAAAACTCGACCTAAGGATTGATCATAAGAAACCTCTTCTATTCCGTAATCTTCGGTTTGATTTAGAATAATTTCTAACGCTTTTTCTGTGCTTGTTAGTTCGATATTTTCTCAATTTAGATTCCTACCTCCATTTCAACTCTGCTCAATGAGCATGAAGGAATGACATTTTTATATTCATTTACCCTCCAATACTCGACATGCTTTCATTCACTTTGGAGGCTCTATTTTTTTCCGCTTCAAACCCATTCTTCGGTTTTTTTGTTATAATGGATAAAAATAATTCCTTTAGGTCATCATCGCTAACTCCTTTTCTTAAAAAATCTCGAACATTAAATACGCCATCATCAAACAAACAGTTTTTAAACATCCCTGTAGCGGTAATTCTAATTCTATTACAATCACCACAAATGGTTCTTGTAAATGCTGGAATAATTCCAAAAGTACCTTTAAAATTAGGAACTCTAAAATTTCTTGAGGTAGAAGATTTTTTATCCACTAACTTTTCAACACTATCAAAACCTCTTTCAATATTTTTTAATATTTTTTCGTAGTCCCATACTTCATTTATTCGTTTTTGACCAACACCATTAAAAGGCATTTCTTCAATAAAGCGAACACTAATATTTTTATGTTGTGTTAAGGATACAAAATCTACCAACTCGTCTGTATTAATTCCTGATTGAACAACAAAGTTCAATTTCAAGTTTAAACTTGAATCTTCAAGTAATTCAAAAGTTTTATACACCTCGTTAAAAACATCTCTCCGAGTAATTTGGGCAAATCTATCTCTCCTTAACGTGTCTAAACTTAAGTTAATAGACTTTACCTTCAATTTTTCAATAGACTTGATATGCTGGCAAATCAAAGCGCCGTTCGTTGTAATATTAATCTCATCCAACAAATCATTAAAATCGAGCATTTCTAAAAACTTTATAAAATCGCGACGCACAAAAGGCTCTCCCCCTGTCAATCGAACTTTATTTACTCCTAACTCACTTAAAACTCTTGTTAACCGATACATCTCTTTGTAATTCAAAAGTTCTTTTCTATCTACAATATCAGCGCCTTGTGCAGGCATACAATATTGGCAACGCAAGTTACACCGATCCGTAACTGCCAATCTCAGATAAGATATTTGTCTTCCAAAACTATCAACTAACTTAGACTCCATTATAACGCTATTTTATTTATTACATACTTAAAAACCATCTTGGTTGCTCCCGTATTATTGACAATATAATCTCCTGCTATTTTCCCTTTCTTAGTTCTTAATACTGGATCTGACAAAAGCGAATTTAATATTTCTTTAAATTCAGTATAATTTTGAACTGGCATACACCCTCCCAATTTCACCAATTCTACGGCTTCATTAAATTTGTTGTAATTAGGTCCAATAATTATCGCACTTCCAAAAGTTGCAGGCTCTAAAACATTATGCAATCCTGTGGCAAAAGCACCTCCTACATAAGCCACGTCTGCATACTTATAAATTTTCGTCAACAAGCCAATGGTGTCAATAATCATAACATTTGCATCTTCAATGGCGCTATTTCCTAATTCAGAATACAGTACGGTTTCCTTATGTATCGATTCCTTTAATTTTTTAATCTCATCAGTATTGATATTATGTGGAGCTATAACAAACTTTGCATAATCCTGTTCACTTCCATTAATATAATCTACAATAATACTTTCATCTTCTTTCCAACTGCTACCAGCAACGAATATTGTTTTGTCTTGCTTAAAGTTAATCATAAAATCCAATTGAGAATTTTGTTCTTTTATTGAATATACGCGGTCAAAACGCGTATCGCCACTCACCGCCACATTATCAAAACCAATAGTGTTTAATAATTGCTTTGAGTTCTCATTTTGAACAAAAAAATAAGAAAAAGACTGCAATGACTGACGCATCCAAGAACCAAACCATTTAAAAAACACTTGTTCTTTTCTAAAAATTCCTGAAACTAAAATGGTTTCAATATTTTTTCTTTCAAGTTCTCTTAATAAATTTGGCCAAAACTCATATTTCACAAAAATAGCTATTTCTGGATGGACTGTTTTTATAAATTTTCGAGCATTAGAACGACTGTCTAACGGTAAATAACAAATAACGTCGGCCTCTTTAAAATTCTTTTGCACCTCATAGCCTGAAGGAGAAAAAAAAGTTAATACAATTTTGTGATTCGAAAATTTTTCTCGAAGTCTCTCGATAATTGGTCTACCTTGTTCAAACTCGCCTAATGAAGCAGCATGTACCCATATAGTTTTATCATCAGACGATATGACATCTTCTATCTTTTTGAAACTTTCTTTTCTTCCATCAATAAACAAACTCATTTTTTTATTAAAAAGAGCCACTATACTTAGAAAAATTTGAATGCCTAACGCAATTATGTTATAAATGAAATACATAGACGCAAAGATAACAAAACGGCACAAAAAAACTCCCAACAGTGCGTTGGGAGTTTTTATTATTTTATTCATAATTTCTTAAGCCTCAAAAGGAACTATAGAAACGTATGATCTGTTATTTCTTTTCTTTGTGAATTTTACAAGACCATCCACCTTAGCATGTAATGTGTGGTCTTTTCCCATATATACATTTTCACCTGGATTGTGTGTAGTACCTCTTTGACGGATTAAGATATTTCCTGCGATTGCCGCTTGTCCACCAAATATTTTTACGCCTAATCGTTTCGATTCTGATTCTCTACCATTTTTCGAACTTCCGACTCCTTTTTTATGTGCCATTATAATACGATTTTAGTGTGTTAATTAACTTAATGCTGCAATTAAATCGGCTTTCTTCATAGAAGAAATTCCAGAGACTCCTTTTGCTTTTGCTAAGTCTTTCAATTCAGCTACGGTCATTTTGCTAAAGTCTTGTGCTGCTGCATCATCTTTAACTACTTCCGATTTTGCTGCTGCTTTAGGAGTTGCTTCTTTTTTAATTACTGCTTTTTTAGCTACTACTTTTTTAGCTCCTGAAGTTGCAATACCTTCAATTTGAATTTCAGTAAGAGACTGACGATGTCCGTTCTTTACTCTGTATCCTTTTCTACGTTTCTTTTTGAAAACGATTACTTTATCACCTTTAAGATGACTTAAAATTTTGGCAGTCACTGCTGCTCCTTCTATAGCCGGGGCGCCAATAGTAATTGATCCATTATCTAATAGAAGAACATTATCAAAAGTTACTTTTGATCCTGCTTCTCCTTGCAAACGATGAACGAATACTTTTTGGTCTTTTGCTACTTTAAATTGCTGCCCTGCTATCTCTACAATTGCATACATACGATTAAATTTAATTTCGCTTGTTAAAAATTACACTTATCTTCATGATAAGCGGGTGCAAATATATTTCTTTTTTATTAAATGACAAAAAAATCAAGAAACAAATAAACAAGCTAGAAATCAACCTTTTATTTATCCCAAAAAAATAAAAAATTACCTCCTTATTAAACTAAAATAATCATTCTTAACACTAACAACACCTTGAGTATCGATTAACTCAGAAGAAAAACAATAATCATTCGCCTGCAGAAGTTCACCATTATACATGCCATTCCAGTTATCTAAACTAGAATCTATCTTCATAATAATTTTTCCGAATCGATCAAAAATATGCATGACTGCGTTAGAATAAAACTCATTAGTAACCCCTAATACTTTCCATGTATCATTTTGTCCATCGTTATTTAGTGTGAAAAATTTAGGGTAACCAATTACAGATCCCTCTATTTCCTTCAGGTCACAACCCCTCTTATCTCTTATAAAAACAGTATGAACTCCTAGATACACAGATTCAAAAAAATGCTTCGTTCTAAAATCCAAAATCTGGATCGCTTAAAGAAAATCCATAATTACCCGCTCCTAAATTATTATTTTTATTTTGTATATAAATAGTATTATTATTGGAATCATCAACAACATCTATATCTTCTAAATCAAAAGTTTTAACAATACCATTCATATCGTTTCCACTCTCTATATTATCACATAATGCTAAATTTTTATGAAAGGTAGACTATGTACAACTACGCAGAAAGTCGTGTTGGAATTTACACAGCCTCTGAGTAAATTTTGAACTCGTACAAAAATAGTTTGAGAATAGGGACTTAGGTCATTTGAATGGGGACTTGATAAAGAATTCTCTAAGGTATGATTCAACCTTGAACTATTTTCATTCGGTATATCAGTCCAACTATTCTAGTTATCTGTATGGTCACGAAAATCATCATTCCAGTCAGCACCGCCAGGGACAGCATCTTTACCATTCTTGATAATTCCATATTAGTCTGGCCCAAGACTACCTGTTTCAATATAAGTATATAAATCTATAAGCCTAAAATTAGGATGCACATTATTACGATCTTGATTTAAAGAAGGCCCCAATCTACTGCTTCCGCTACCAAAATCTTCTTCGAAGATTGAATTTCCCAAGGAACAACTTGACTGCGCAACAATATTAATACAAAACATCAACATACTTACATCATAAAACAGCTTCTTTTTGGAAATTAAATTAACAAACTAAAATAAATTTACAGTAGGCAAACATACAATTATTACCATATCGATTGAACTCATTATCAGTTAAATCAAGACGTCAAGAAGCCTTCATTTAAGAGATTGTTTATTTTAAAAAATTGACATACTAAAACAATTATCCGTAATTTTGTATTCAATTCATTTTGATTATGAGAACTTTAAAATATACTTTCCTGCTTTTATCCTTGACCTTATTTTTTGCATGTCAAGAAAAAATAACTAAGAACGAGAAGACTGAAACCGTAACTGAAAACATTCAAAATATTGAAGTAAATATCGAAGGGATGACCTGTGAAATTGGTTGTGCCAAATTAATTGAATCTAAGGTCCATAAATTAGAAGGTGTTACTTATTCCAACGTGAATTTTGAACATAAAATCGGTCATTTTTCGTTTGATAGTAATAAAATTTCAAAAGAGGAACTTGCTAAAAATATCAATGGAATTGCAGGCGGAGAACTCTATAAGGCAACCCAAATTACGCTTGTAAATGATTTTAAAACGGTACAATAATATTGTGATTTTAACAATCCTGATTTATACTGCTCTCTTTCGCATGGCATAATATAAGAACAGTAAACTCATAAAAAAAAGCATCCCTACTAACTGATGGGCAACCCCATAAAACAATGGGATTCCTGTCTTAATATTCAATAAGGTAAGCACACCAAGAATTACTTGAAAAACCACCAACAATAATGATAATCGCAACCATTTTCTCGCTAAACGATAAACTCTCGAACCATACCTTGCAAATATATAAAGGGTAAGTAACAAAATAAAATAAGCTAAAAATCGATGTATAAATTGAATCAAAGCTGGTGCAAAGAGATACGAGTCATAGTTTGTTAAATTATCTAAAGTCCAATTATTTACATCTAATAAAACTTCAGGAACATACGTACCATTCATATCTGGCCAACTAGGAAAATATAAGCCTGCCTTCATCCCAGACATAAGTCCTGCAAAAATCATCTGAATAAACGTGATAAAAATTAAAAATGAAAGTACTTTTAGACCACCCTGCTTATTCCCTTTACTTTTATAATTGTAAACATCCGCAATCGTTTTTACTAGCGCCGAAATACTCAGGACCGCTAGGATAAAATGCAAACTTAATTTATAAGCGTCTACCCATGGTCGATCAACAAGTCCGCTTTGCACCATAATCCATCCAGCAGATGCAGTTAAGGCAGCAAAAAAGATAACGACTCCTAATCTTTTAATTAAATACCAATTTATTCGCTTTCTCACGAGAAACACTAAAAAAGGAATTAAAAAGACAAACCCTAAAATCCTTACCCACAATCTATGTGCATACTCCCAAAAAAAGATAAACTTAAAATCATCCAATAAAAAATCTGAATTCAGTTTATGATACTGAGGTGTTTCTTTATACAAATCAAAAGCTTCTTGCCATTGAACCTGATTCAATGGCGGGATAACACCACTTACAATATCCCAACGCGTAATGGACAATCCTGATCCTGTAAGCCGCGTAATTCCTCCAATAATAACTTGACCCATAAGCATAACTAATCCGGTTATCAACCAAATTCTTATAACTCTATCGTACTTGAACCTTTTTTTACCCATAATTCTTTATTAATTTTGCCATTCTAAACTTTCCATTAAATTTCGAATATCTTTTTCAACATAATTTAAAGCGGGAAGAATTGAGTCGTAATTTGGTTTAATATTAAAATACAACGCCCCAATCAGCAGATTCTTTACACTATCTGTTACTTGAAATTGAATGTTCGATGCTACGTCACCTTCAATACTCACAATTTGTCCGTATACCTTTTTAAATTTATTTTCATAGGGTTGTCTAAATAAAATATTGTCTGCTTTTATAGTATGTTCGTAAGTTAATTTCTCCGCCTCTCTTAAAATCGCATTGAGATTATTATCAACTTGCCTATAAGTTAAATGGATGGAAGCATTGAGCGCTGAGTATTCAATTTCTGCCCAACAGTTATTTTTAAACTTTATATTCGAATTTTGAGAAATTTCAATTAAATACGAGCAATCACTGAACACTTTTTGATAATTATTTTCAGGATACTCCAATCTTAACTGCGCCTTTGGTTTCGGCAACACATCCTTTTCACAAGAAACAGTTAAGAGCCATAAAAAAAATAACATGAATACTCTAATCATCATTTAAAATTGGGTTAATAGTAACCTTTATTTGCCTTACTCGCCGTTTATCCATACCCTCTATTTTAAAAGACAAGTTTTCAAAACTTATTACTTCTTTTACTCTCGGAAATTTCCTAGAAATCTCTAAAATAAAGCCCGCCAATGTCTCCGTTTCGCCTTTTCTCTCTTCAAACATTTCTTCATCAACTCCAATTACCTTAGAAAAATCCTTGATTGATGTTTTCCCTTCAAACACATAATTTCTTTCGTCAATTTTAGAATAAGACAAATCATCATTACCAAATTCATCTGTAATATCTCCAACAATTTCCTCTATAATATCTTCTAAAGTAACAATTCCACTGGTACCACCATATTCATCAACTACCACTGCTAAATGAATTTTTTTTTCTTGAAATTCTTTTAACAAATCGTCCAATTTTTTATTCTCTGGAACAAAAATAACTTTACGAAGTAAAGATTGCCAAGCGAATTTTTCCTTATTCAAGTGCGGCAATAAATCCTTTGCATAAAGCACTCCAATTATTTCATCAATATTTTCATGATACACCGGATTTCTCGAAAACCCATTTGTTGTGATTTGAGTGACTACTTTTTTAAAACTGTAATCATCAGAAATTGCAAAAACGTCGATTCGAGGTTTCATAATTTGAATCGTTTCCGTATTTCCAAAATTAACGATTCCTTCAAGTATTTTTTGCTCCTCATCTGTGGTTGCATTATTAGATGTTAACTGAAGGGCTTGTGATAATCTTTCTATTGAAAACTTAGTACTTTTCTTTCCCAACCTCTTTTCTGCCAAATTGGTCATTTTCATTAGTGGAGTACTTATAAAAGTGAATAAAACATTTAGTATCTTAATGGGCATAACCATAATCCCTGCAAACTTCATCGCATTTCTATTGGCATAAACTTTGGGCAAGACCTCTCCAAAAAGTAAAATTAAGAATGTAACCAGCCCTACCTCTAAAAGAAACCGTAAAGGTAACTTAAAATAATATAAATTAAGTGAATACGTAAAGTTCCCAAACAATTCTTCTGCCAAATAGGCAAAAATCAAAACGATTAAAATATTGATGAAGTTATTTGCAATTAAGATAGTTGCCAATAGTTTTTTGGGTCTCCCCAGTAACTTTACCACTATTAATTGACGCTTAGATTTTGACTGAGTGGCTTCATCCAAATCTGTTTTGGAAAGCGAAAAAAATGCAACTTCCGCTCCAGAAACAAACGCGGAACACAATAGTAGAAACATAAGTGAAACGATTTTTAAAATCAATATTCCTGAAAAAATTGCTCCTGTATCAGTCAGTAAGTTCGAGGGTTCTGGATTCAATTAAATTAATTTATATTTTTTAATATGGTAAATCATCATTTTCTGCTTGAGGAATTACTTGATTTTTACTTGACGGTTGATTTTGTTGGTTGGGTAAAGATGAGCCTGTATTTAAATCTTGTTTTGTAGACAAAAAGGTCATTTCCACTACATGAATTTCCGTCGAATATCTTTTAACTCCGGCCTCTCCTTCCCATTGTTTTGTTTTAATTCTACCTTCACAATATACCTTATCTCCTTTACTCAAATATTTCTCGCAAATTTCTGCCAACTTATTTCGCACAACTAAATTATGCCACTCTGTAGTTACAACTTTTTCTCCTGTTTGCTTATTTGTATATGACTCATTGGTTGCAATAGAAAATCTACCTATTGAATTTTTATCATCAAAATAGTGCATTTTAACCTCATCCCCCAAGTGACCAATTAACATTACTTTATTCAAAGTTCCAGCCATAATTATCAATTATTATTCAAAAATACTAAAAAGTTCAGTTTGTTTTAATTCCTCCACAAAATTATGAATTAATATGGGTACAGGAAAATTATCTACTTCATTCCATGGGATTTCTTTGGATAAATTTCCTTCATATTTTACAATCCAAAAAGTACTATGCAAATGTTGGTGCGATAATTTATGAATCTTCTCAATTGGATTAAAACGTTTTAATGTTAATGACCTTTCACCAAACAGGTTTTGAAAATCATTATGATCCAATAATTCAAGCTCTTCTATTTTCATTTCAGTTTCAATTAATGGAAATTCATATAGATTCTGCCAAATTCCTTTACCTGTCCTTTTCATTAATATGGTATTAGCATCCGGAGATATCGTAGCTAAGTAATTAAAATATCGATGCTTTATTTTTATCTTATTTTCTTTCACCGGTAATTCTTTCACCTTCTTTTGCTGAAGGGCAGCGCAAGAAGTGTTTAATGCACAAATGGGGCAATCGGGATTTTGAGGTTTACACAGCACGGCTCCAAATTCCATAATGGCTTGATTATGTTCACCAGGTTTAGAATGATCAATAAGTTCTTGCGCCAATTTTTTAAATTCTTTAATTCCTTTTGAAGAATTAATGGGAGTATTAACACCAAAGTATCTGGACAACACTCGATACACATTTCCATCCACCACAGCTGTAGGCTCGTTATAACAAATTGAAGCCACTGCAGAGGCCGTATAATCACCAACCCCCTTTAACTTTAAAAGTTCATTATATGATTCTGGAAATTCACCCTTTAAGTCGTTCATAATATACTTAGCAGAGAAGTGTAAATTTCTAGCTCTTGAATAATAACCAAGTCCTTGCCAAAGTTTTAAAACCTCCTCTTCAGTCGCATTTGCGAGGTCTTCAACCTTTGGAAAAACTGCAATAAATTTTAAATAATACGAGGTTCCTTGCGCTACTCTTGTCTGTTGTAATATAATTTCAGACAACCATATATAATAAGGGTTTCTGGTAATTCGCCAAGGCATAGCTCGCTTATTTTGTAAATACCAACGAATGAGAATGTTAGAAAAGTTCATCTATAAATTTAGTTCCACAAAGATACATTAATAATCTGCTTAAATTTTAATTGCATAACCTTTTGAAGTTGAATTTATTGTCATATATTTGCCACCTTAATTTAGAACCCAAATAAAAAATTATACTTAAAATGACAAAAGCAGATATCGTATCAAAGATTTCAGAAAAATCAGGTATTGAAAAAGGAGATGTTTTAGCAGCAGTTGAAGCATTTATGGATGAAGTAAAAGATTCTTTAGAAGGAGGAGAAAATGTTTACTTAAGAGGGTTTGGAAGTTTCATTATAAAGGAGAGAGCTGAAAAAACTGGAAGAAATATTTCTAAGAATACAACAATTAAAATTCCTGCTCATAACATTCCAGCATTTAAGCCTGCAAAAGTTTTTGTTGAAGGAGTAAAAAGCAAAGTATCTGTAAAATAACTACAGTAAATTAAAAACACAAACACCTACATTATTATGCCAAGTGGTAAAAAAAGAAAAAGAGCTAAAATCTCTACACACAAACGTAAAAAGAGAGCAAGAGCCAACAGACACAAGAAGAAAAAGTAAGATAATCTTACTTTTTCTTTTATAAAAAAGAAACGTTCTTTGAAAACGAAACACTGTTTTTTAACAGGTTTCTTCAGGTTAAACCCCTGTGTAATTTATTAACCCATCTGCAATCTTAATTTCTTTAAAGAAGACTAAGTTGTAGAACAAAACCAATTCGGAGTGAAAACAGAATTAATTATTAGATCCGGTTCCTCTGATATTGACTTTGCCTTATTAAAAGAAGGTAGACTTATTGAATTAAATAAGGAAACAAATGACAACAAAATTTCAGTCGGTGATATATTTCTAGCAAAAATAGGAAAAACACTTACTGGTTTAAACGCAGCATTCGTGAATGTACAATATGCCAAAGATGGTTTTTTGCATTATCACGATTTAGGCGCACAATTGTTATCCTTATCTAAATTCATAAAGGGAGTAAACACAGGCAAACAAAAAGATTTCACTTTAAAAAATTTCCATATCGAGAAAGACATCGATAAAAATGGAAATGTAAATGATTTACTTAAAACAGGACAAGAATTATTGGTTCAAATTGTAAAAGAACCAATCTCTACCAAAGGACCTCGCCTAAATGCGGAGTTATCTATTGCTGGTAGATATTTAGTTTTAGTTCCTTTTTCAAATAGAATTTCAGTTTCTCAAAAAATTGAAGATCCTGCTGAAAAAGACAGATTAAAACGATTAATTAAAAGTATTAAACCTAAGAATTTTGGAGTTATTGTAAGAACTGTTGCTCAAGATAAAAAAGTAGCAGATTTAGACAAAGACCTCGAAACTTCTCTGGAAAGATGGGTGACTATGTGTAAACAGATCAAAAGATCTAAGGCACCCACAAAAGTTTTAAGTGAATTAAACAGAGCATCTTCTATATTAAGAGATGTTTTTAATGATTCTTTCAGCAATATTATAGTTGATGATGAAGCATTATTCGTTGAAATAAAAGATTATATTCAAGAAATTGCACCCTCAAAAGAATCTATAGTGAAACTCCATAATCCCAATGTTCCAATTTTTGAAAAGTATGGTATCGAACGCCAAATTAAAACATCTTTTGGAAAAACAGTCTCTATGAGTAGAGGCGCGTATTTAGTAATTGAACATACCGAAGCATTACATGTTATTGATGTAAATAGCGGAAATCGTTCAAATAAAGCTAAATCACAAGCCGAAACCGCATTAGAAGTTAACTTAATTGCTGCAAGTGAAGTTGCACGTCAATTACAGTTACGCGACATGGGAGGAATTATTGTTGTTGACTTTATCGATATGCACAAAGCAGAAGATAGACAGAAATTGTATGATCACATGAAAAAAGAAATGTCTTTTGATCGTACAAAACATAAAATTCTACCTCCAAGTAAATTTGGATTAATCCAAATTACGCGTCAAAGAGTTCGACCAGAAATGATCATCAAAACACGGGAGCCTAATCCGAATAAAAACGGAGAAGTAGAGGCCCCAATTATATTGATTGATAAATTCGAAAACGAACTTGATAAAATTTTGAGTTTAAAGAAATATAAAAAAGTGAGCTTAAATGTTCATCCATTTATTGCTTCGTACTTAAAGCAAGGTTATCCTTCGGTACAAGCAAAATGGTTCTTTAAATACAAAAAGTGGATTAAAATTTTGCCTCGTGACTCATACCAGTATTTACAATTTCATTTTGAAAGACAAACTGAAAATAGTAAATCTAATTAGCGCACACAATATCAAAGAATTAAAAAAGACTGTCTATAAAGACAGTCTTTTTTTTTGAGTATAATTTCTGAAAGATTTATCAGAAATTATTATTAAGAAACTAGTACGATTGAAAAAGATCTGTTCTATTTAAAAAGATTACTTGGTTATTCGCATTGACTCACTTCGACTGCGCTCAGTGAACACTTCTCGGTGACAAATTCTAATAAGGTTAGCCTACAATATTTACAATTTTACCTGGAACAACAATTACTTTTTTAGGAGCACGTCCTTGCAATTGAGCCTGAGTTTTCTCATCTGCTAATACTGCTTTTTCAATATCTTCCTTACTCATATCTAATGAGAATTCTAGCGTAAATCGCATTTTACCATTGAATGAAATTGGATAATTTTTAGAACTCTCTACCAAGTGACTTGCATCAAAAACCGGAAACTCTGCGGTAGCAATAGAATCTTTGGAACCTAATTTACTCCATAACTCTTCAGCAATATGCGGTGCATAAGGAGAAACCAACACTACTAATTTTTCTAAAATTTCCCGCTTGTTACATTTTAAAGCCGTTAATTCATTAACGGCAATCATAAATGAACTTACAGACGTGTTGAAAGAGAAGTTCGCAATATCTTCATCTACTTTCTTGATAGTCTTGTGTAATACTTTGAGTTCCTCTTTGGTTGCTTTTTCATCAGAAACTAAGAATACGCTCTCTTGATCTCCCTCAACGGAAGCATCTATAACGTGGTACAATTTCCATAATTTCTTTAAGAAAGAAAGCACTCCCGAAATACCTGATGTTTTCCAAGGCTTCGATTGCTCTAAAGGCCCTAAGAACATTTCGAACAAACGCAAACTATCTGCTCCGTATTCTTCACAAATAGCATCTGGACTTACTACATTGTATTTTGATTTAGACATTTTTTCAACCTCGCGACCTACTTTAAATGTTCTATCTTCTTCAAATATAAATTCAGCGTCTTTATACTCCTCTCTCCAATTTTTAAACGCTTCAACATCCAATTCGTCAGAAGCATTTACAAATACTACATCTGTATGAATTGGAGACATTTGTTCTTCCGTTTTAAGTAACTTATGATTTTTCCACTTTGCGTTACTTGAAGATACCTTTTTACTTATGGTCTCCGAAACAAATGAGAATTTCTCATCATCTATCACATATTGACCAGAATCGTTCTTCTTTAAATAGTCAAAAGATATAAAGAAAACGGATCTCTCAGTGATTTCGTCTTCTGTATCATTGTTATAAGCTGACTCTGAACTAAACCGATATGCAAAAGCACTAGTACCAGTAATCATTCCTTGGTTGATCAGTTTTTTAGCAAACTCTTCAACAGGTACAATTCCTCTATCGAACAAGAATTTTTGCCAAAAACGTGCATATAATAAGTGTCCCGTTGCATGTTCGCTACCTCCAATATATAAATCAACATCTTGCCAATAATCCAACGCTTCTTTACTTGCAAATTCTTCGGTATTCTGAGAATCCATGTATCTACTAAAATACCAAGAACTACCTGCCCAACCAGGCATGGTGTTTAGTTCTAATGCAAAAACGGTCTTGTTATCAATTTTATCATTGCCTACTACAGCATTCTTATTCGCATCCCAAGCCCATTCTGTTGCGTTTCCTAAGGGTGGTTTTCCATCTTCGGTAGGTAAATACTTTTCTACTTCTGGTAAAGTAATTGGTAAATGTTTGGCATCAATCATTTGCGGCATTCCGTCTTTATAATATACGGGGAAAGGCTCACCCCAATAACGCTGGCGACTAAATACAGCATCGCGCAATCGGTAGTTTATTTTCCCATATCCAACACCTCGTTTCTCCAATTCGAAGATAATTATTTTCATGGCTTTCTTATAGGGTAAACCACTTAAGAAATCAGAATTTGCAATCTTTGTTCCTTCTTTACCCTCATGAGCAACTTCAGAAATATCGGCTCCTTCAAAAACATTCGGAATTTCAATATCAAAGTTTTTTGCAAAATCATAATCACGCTGATCTCCACATGGAACAGCCATTACAGCACCTGTTCCGTAGTTTGCTAACACGTAATCTCCAATCCAAATCTGAACTTTTTCACCCGTAAAAGGATGCTCAGCATACGCGCCTGTGAAGACACCCGAAATGGTTTTTACATCTGCCATACGATCGCGTTCGCTGCGTTTTGCAGTCGCTTTAATATATTTGTTTACAGCCTTTCTTTGCTTGTGCGTTGTAATTTGAGACACTAATACGTGCTCTGGCGCCAAGGTCATAAATGACACGCCAAAAATAGTATCCGGTCTTGTTGTAAAGACATCGATTACTTTTACTGGGACTGCTTTAATCTTCTTTTTAGCGACTTTCTGGATTTCTGCAATCTTAGGAAATTGCATTCCGTTGTTGATTTTAGAAACGACACCATGTATATTTTCTAGCACTTCTTCTTCAGAAATATAGGTTACACTATACCCTTCAGTCGCGAAGAAATTGGCTCTTTCGATTTCATCTTTTTTTCCAGAAAACTCAACAATTGCCTTTTTATTAAAACTTACAAAATCGGTAATAAAATCGCCTAGAATATATTGCTGTCTGAATTTTACAGCTCCTTTTTTCTTTCTTAACACATCCCAAAGCAAACTACTTGCTTTAGACGTGTTTAAACGCAATTCTTTAATTTCTTCAATTGCTTTATAAGAAATGGTTCCTTTTTCTTGGGTTACTTCGTTTGGTAGCACATTAAAAGAAACCATAGCGCCTTGCGAGCGACCAATCCAATTGGTTTGAGAATCTTTTAAGGGTTGTGGCCAATCTATATTTTGCAACCCGTCCAATAGACGTTGAGAATATGCAGAAATACGCATAGACCATTGGGTCATTTTTTTTCGAACTACAGGATGTCCGCCACGCTCTGAAACTCCATTTATAATTTCGTCATTTGCCAAAACCGTTGCTAATGCCGGACACCAGTTTACTTCGGTATCAGATAAATATGTCAATCGGTATTGTAATACTATTTCTTGTTGTTTCTTTTTAGAAAATTTCTTCCAAGCAGCCGCCGTAAACGATCGGATTTCATCATCACAAACAGCATTTACTTTTTTACTTCCATCTTCGGCAAAGATTGCCTCCAACGTAGCAATATCTTCTGCCTTGTCTGAATCTTTATTATACCAAGAGTTGAATAATTGGATAAAAATCCACTGTGTCCATTTGTAATAATCTGGTGAAGAAGTGCGCACTTCACGAGACCAGTCAAAAGAAAAACCGATACGATCTAACTGACGGCGGTACGTTGCAATATTTACTTCTGTTGTTTTTGCAGGATGCTGACCTGTTTGAATGGCATATTGCTCTGCAGGCAATCCAAAAGAGTCGTAGCCTTGCGGATGCAATACATTGAATCCTTTATGACGTTTGTAACGTGCATAAATATCTGACGCAATATAACCCAGGGGATGCCCAACATGCAGTCCTGCCCCCGAAGGATACGGAAACATATCTAATACATAATATTTTGGTTTGTCTGAATTATTGCTTGCTTTAAACGTTTCGTTCTCTGCCCAAAATTTTTGCCAGTCGTTTTCTATTCTCTTGTGATCGTAATTCATTGTAACTACTTGCTAATGTCATTAAGAGCGGTTCCTGAGCGGAGTCGAAGTAATCAACCAAGTAATCTGTTTTTGATTTACAGATTGCCTCTTTGCCTTTAGCGCATCGAAATGATGAATTTTTAAGTTCGCCAAGTTACTGCTATTCTCGTTAAGAATAAAGGATTATTTTACTCCTCTTACGATTTATTCTTGAGGTAATAAACAACTATAAATAAATTGATTAACCAGAATTTTAATTCTAAGTTTCTCACCTTATTTTAAAGATAATTATTAATCTGCAAATACATCTTTTGGAGTTACGGTCTTGATTTTTTCTTTTTAAAATACGTTCAAAAATTTCATTGTCTATGGTTCCAAATGTTTTCCACGGGTAATAAAACCAATATTATTCTCTGGGTGTTCTAGTTTGTTTCAAAATATCCGCCAACACCTCAAGCACTAAAAAAAATAATTTTAATTCTTATCTATTCAGTTTTTCATATTCGAATAATATTTTTAACAATTCTTTTTTTGCTAAAAACGTGTCAAATTGAACATCAATATTTTGATTGGCACTTAAAATAGCAGTTAGAGGATAATTCATTTGTCCGTCCTTATCTCCTAAGTTTTCAGCAAGTTCATGAATACCTGTATTCAGTCCTGTAGGCTTAAATCTAAAAGTTTGATTATAAAAAACGATATCTTTTTTATATTCAGCATCTAACATTATAAAATAAAAAGAGGTGTTTAATTTCTGTATGATTTTATTATCTGTAAAAGTATTTTTTTTCATTGCTAGACAAAACTTGCACCAATCAGTATGAATAAAAACGACAATAGGTCGCTCCTCAATTTTTTGCAGTCCCTCTATTTCTTCAAAAGTATAGGTATTAGGAAGCAACACACCTTCTTGAGAAAAAGGAAGTGTGAGTGAGATACAGAGTAGAATATTTATAATCGTTTTTAACATTTAAAGTATTTTATATCGCAACCCTAAAAACGCTCTAATACCTTGATTCGATGCATAGACATACGCGGGATCAAAGGCTCTTTCTGGATATGTATCAACATCTACGCCTACATCAAAAGGATTGTCTGAATTTAAGATACTATTTGAAGCTGGCGTAAAGTTTAATAAATTTTTAACCCCTCCAAAAACTTCAAAAGTATTATTGAATGTTTTAGATAATTGAATGTTTTGAATACTAAACCAAGGAGATTTTGATGCACGTGGGTCATTTTCACCCAACAAAGGTAATTCCATTGGTGCATAGGCGTTCCCTGTATAATCTATCTTTAAATTTAAACTCGGGATTTTGTATGAAACACTCCAAGTTCCACTAAAACCTTCCGTTAAAAGTTGTCTTTCTTTTACACCATCCTCTGTTGTAGAAACATCCATTAAAGTTGCTCCTGCAATTATAGAAAGCCCATTTCTAAAATTAAAATCTGTATTTAAAGAGAACCCTTTAGAAACAGCATATCCATCTAAATTACTATATATAATTTTGTTTGAATCACTTTCATAATCTGGTATGATTTTATTACTAAAATGGGTGTAAAAAGCACTCGCATCTAAAGAAATAATAGCGTCTTCTTTTGTTACAATAGTTCTTACATAATTAATATTTGTATTCCACGAGGTCTCCGGGGATAGTTCTCCATCAAAAACCACATCTCTAGCTCCAGTAAGTGCCGCATGATCTTCGGTAAAAACATTTGCAACTCTAAATCCGTTTCCAACACTAATTCTTAGAACATCTTTATTGTTTTCTGAATTCCATTTATAATTTAAACGTGGCGTAAAAATATTCCCATGCAAACTATTATAATCATAACGTGCTCCTAGTAACAGTTTATTATTCTCTGCTAATCGTATTTCATCTTGCACAAAGATTCCAGGCAAATGTGTAATTGATGGTTCATTGTTTATATCGTTTCTTGTTGCAAAAGTATTATCATCATAAGAGGTATACCTATAGGCAGCCCCTATTAATATATCATGGTTTTCCCAAAAATTAGTATCCCAAGTTAATTGGCCAAAACCTATATATTGATCTGCATTAAAAGAAGTATCTCCATAAAAAGAGTTTTGATTATGTCCATTTGCGCTAAACTGAAAATTCAATTTTTCGGTAGTTGGTAATTGATATGTCCCAAAAGTTTCCCATCTACTTGTATAAATACTTTCACCATAAACTTCGGTTCCTCCTCTATATTTTTTCTCCCAATTCATTTCTCCTCCCCATCTATCTTCATAGATATATCTTCCTGCAACAGTAAATATGCGATTATTTTTTCGATTAAAGCTAAACTTGTTAAAAATAGAAATACGGTCTTGTAGCGTTAAATCTGTAAAGCCATCCTCATTATTATCAATAGGATTTTGATAATTAAAATAATTAACACCCAATAAGCCTTGACTTTTTCCTACATTATACTTTACACCAATATCTGTATTTATTTCTCCCCAACCACTTCCAAAAGTTTCTAATGAGAATAATGGTGCAGAGTTTGGTTTTTTTGTAATGATGTTAATAATTCCACCTAAAGCTTCAGAACCATACAGCGAAGAAGCAGGTCCTTTAACAATCTCCACTCTTTCTAAGAGTGCTTGTGGGATTCCTGTCAGTCCATAAACAGTTGATAACCCACTAACTATTGGCATTCCATCTATTAGCACAAACGTGTAGGCCCCTTCTAAACCATTTATATGAATATCTCCTGTATTACATACACTACAATTTACTTGAGGGCGCACACCATTAACATTTTGCATTGATTCGAAAACAGAAGGTGCCGGGTTTTTTTTAAAAAAGGAAGGTGAGTATACTTCTACAGGAACCGGACTGTTTGATTTTTTTACAGGTTTTAAAGTTCCAGAAACAACAATTTCTTCCAAATAATCTTCTTCTTCAATTAAATCAAAATTTAAATAAATTGTTTTATCAGGTAAAATCGTAATCGTTTTTTGTTGAGTCTCAAATCCTACAGAAGAAATAATTATTTTTTGTTTTCCTAAGGGAAGGTTCTTTAAAGTATAATGTCCTTCATCGTTAGTTGTGCCGCCAATAGCAGTTCCTTTAACTAAAACGTTTACAAAAGGTTCTGACCCATCATTAAACATTACGGTGCCCTCTAAAGTTCCGTTTTGAGCATAAAAAATCGTCGGGCATATTAGTACTAGATAAATTATTGACTTCATAAGATGATTTATTTAAAATATTATTTATTTGTGCAAATATAAATATATATTTAGATTAATCTAAAAATATATTTTAAATAATATATTTGTGGATATTAGTGTAGTCTAAAAAATACTAATATTAGTCAATCAGAAAAAAATTATATAAAAGCAATCTATCATTTCAGTCGTACCTTTGAAAAAGGTATAAGTACCAATTCTATATCTCATGTTATGGAAACAAAGTCATCGTCTACTATTGATATGATGAAAAGTTATGTTGATCTATAAAAAACACCAAGAAGTAACTTTAACAGATTTTGACAGAAAAATAGCGGAAAATATTATTCATAAGTATCGATTATAGGAAGTTTTTTACAGAGATGAAACTCTCTTGGGATAAAATTTAAGAGGCACATAGTAAACAGCAACTGCAAGTATCCTTTTCGATAAATTGGAATTTATTTTATAAGAAAATATTAATAGACAACCACAAGAAGAATTTCTAGCGCAAAATTTACTGTCTTCAATAAAATAATTCCATTAATATTCTTGTCGGCTTATTCTAATTTTCTTTTATTTATTCTTCTCTCTTCGACCCACTCAGCCACCAAGACTCATTTTTTCAATCTTATTCCATGAAATTACTGCCTTCGCAGGAATGACATAATACTATTTCTGTAACGCAACAAATTCAAATTTAGAACCACTAAATAATCCTAAATCAGACAATTTTAAATCTGGTATTACGAGTAAAGCCATAAAAGATAACGTCATAAATGGCGCATTTAATTGGGAACCCAATTCTTTTGCCATGGCATCTATTTCTTGATATCCTTTAGCTGTTTCCCAACCATTTTGATTACTCATTATTCCCGCAACTGGAAGCCCTAAATAGTTGTATTTTGTATTATGGACCGCACAAATTCCACCGCTGTTTTCAATGATGAGATTCACGGCATTACAAATTTCTTCATCAGAAGTTCCAACTACGACAATATTATGACAATCGTGTGCTACAGAACTTGCTATCGCTCCTTTTTTTAATCCAAAGTTTTTAATAAATGCTATTGCTGGTTTTGTATCTTGATATCGATTTACGACAGCCATTTTTAAAATATCATTTTGTACATCTGAAATCAAATTTCCATTTACTGACAAACTAGATACCTCTATTTCATTGGTTATTAGCTGCCCCTCCAAAGCCTCAATAACTCTAATTTTAGTACCCGCTTCTTGAACCGAAAAATCTGACAGTAATTTATTTGAAACATTGAAATTATTAGGAGTATCAAAAGGTATTACATCAATGCAGGATTGTCCGTTTTCTGCAACTAGTTCTCCTCTTATATACGTTTGAACAACATCAAAATTCACCAAATCTTGTACTAGAATAAAATCTGCAGCATCTCCTACTTTCAACAATCCAACATCCATATTATAATGACCTACAGGATTGATACAAGCAACTTGCAAAACTTTAAACACATCCATTCCTTTCTCAACAGCTCTAGCACATAATTGATTAATATGCCCTACTATCAAATCATCTGGATGCTTATCATCTGAGCAAAACATCATATTTTTATAATGCTTGGGAAGTAACTCAATCAAAGCCTCAAAATTCTTTGCCGCACTGCCCTCACGAATTAAAATTTTCATCCCATAAGACAATTTCTCTTGAGCTTCTTCAAAAGTACAACACTCATGATCTGTGGAAATTCCAGCACTTATATATTTCTTTGCGTTAGCACCTCTCAATCCAGGTGCATGACCATCCACAGGTTTATTAAAGTGCTTTGCCCATGCAATTTTTTTTAACACCTCTAAATCTTCATATAAAACCCCAGGATAATTCATCATTTCTGCCAAATAATTAATATTCGGAGAGGATAATAGTTCTTTAATATCATCAGAATCAATTACGGCACCAGCAGTTTCAAAAGAAGTAGCAGGCACAGAAGAAGGAGCCCCGAAATAGAACTTAAAAGGTACCTTTTTTCCGTTCTCAATCATAAAATACACCCCCTCTTTTCCAAGTACATTCGCAATTTCATGTGGATCAGAAACTGTAGCTACAGTGCCATGTACAACTGCTAAACGAGCAAATTCTGAAGGAACTAGCATAGAACTTTCTATATGAATATGCGCATCTATAAATCCGGGTAGTATAAAATTCGGATTTGAGTTTTCTTTTTCAATAATGGAAGTAATTATTCCATTTTCAACAGTAATCTCAGCGGCATAAATTCGCTTATTTTCTATGTCCACCAATTGCCCTTGTACCTTCTGCATATAGAAATGATTTAGATTATTTTATAAACAATGTTACAAAAAAACGATTAATAAAATGGTAAATTTGAACCGTTTAAAAAACTAGAATATGGCAAAAATAGAAATGACATGGCAGGATAAAAATTTATTCGAATCTGTACACAACGATGGAATAATTATGGTTGACAATGCTTTGGAAGGTGATGAAAAAAGAGGGATGCGTCCGAAAGCTATGATGTTGACTTCATTGGCCGGTTGTTCTGGATTGGATATTGTTTCATTACTAAAAAAAATGCGTGTTGAAGTTGATGCCTTTAAAATTCATGTGTCAGCCGAATTAACTGATGAACATCCAAAAATCTATAAGGATGTTGTTGTTACCTATCAATTTTTTGGATCAGATTTTAAAAAGAGTAAAATTCAAAAAGCCGTTGATTTATCAGTAAATAATTATTGTGGGGTGATGGAAATGTTTCGTAGTTTTACTGAAATAAAAGTTGAAGTCGCGTATCACGAGGTGTAACGATGATACTGTTTTCGAATCGTCACTTCGAGTGCACACCTTAAGTAGACGTATATAGAAGTAACTGTTATGAAAAAGTTATTTATATTCGTTTTGAAGTGTTCCGACAACGCTTAGTATACTGGATTAACTTCTGACGTAACAAAGCGTAATCTAAGAAGATCATTCTGGACGCTTTAAGAAGAGTTATATGAATTCTCAAAACTCTTGCAATTGGTTTTTTACGCTGAGTTTACAGATATCAATTTAGCGATTAAGAAAGAGAAACAAATCAAAAAGTGGCCGAGACTGAAAAAGGAAGTATTCATTAATAATCGTTTTGATCTATTAGCTAATTTAGCAAAAAAGAAGTTTAAATAGGTCTCGATACAATGCTTTGGCATTAGTCGACCTGATGAAAAAATTGCAATAAAAAGAAATAGATTCCTGCCTTCATTTCGAATCACTTCGACTCCGCTCAGTGACCACCAACGAATGACCGCAAAGGAATGAGAGTAAAAAATTATGCGCTGGATTATCCAAAAACAACCCCCGATTGAAAAAATCAGTCAACTTTCTAAAGTTTTAGGAGTTGATAAATTGATTGCGTCGTTATTGATTCAACGTGGAATCGAATCTTTTGATGAAGCAAAACAATTTTTCCGCCCAGATTTAAATCAGTTACATGATCCCTATTTAATGAAAGATATGGCTACCGCTGTATCTAGAATTGAAGAAGCAATTTATAAAGATGAGAATATCTTGGTTTATGGCGATTATGATGTAGATGGAACAACAGCTGTCTCGCTAATGTCGTCTTTTTTAAAATCTATATATCCGAATGTTGCAACCTATATTCCCGATAGATATGGTGAAGGATACGGAATTTCATTTCAGGGAATAGACTTTGCGCACGATAATGATTTTTCATTAATCATTGCATTAGATTGTGGTATTAAGGCCATTGATAAAGTTAAGTATGCTAATGAAAAAGACATCGATTTTATCATTTGTGATCACCACAGACCGGGCAACGAGCTTCCCAATGCAGTAGCAGTATTAGATCCTAAAAGGGAGGATTGTAATTATCCTTATGATGAATTATGCGGTTGCGGTGTTGGTTTTAAACTAGTTCAAGCACTTGCGAAAAATCACCATCAAACCATTGAAGATTTGGTACCTTATTTAGATTTGGTAGCTACAGCAATTGCCGCAGATATTGTTCCAATCACGGGAGAGAATCGCATATTGGCTTACTACGGATTAAAGGTTATAAACAAAGCGCCAAGAATTGGTTTTAAAGCAATCATTCATCAGTTAAACAAAAGTGAATTAACCATTACCGATGTTGTATTTGTAATTGCTCCGAGAATAAATGCTGCAGGAAGGATGAAACATGGTTTGCATGCTGTAAATCTTATGACTGAAACAAATTTCAAAGAAGCCGTAAAAATTGCAGGAGAAATAGAAACGTACAACAGCGACAGAAAAGAACTTGATAAATTAATAACCTATGAAGCACTTAAACAAATTGAAACAACTAATGAACAACAGGACTTTTCAACTGTTGTTTATAGCGAAACTTGGCATAAAGGTGTTATTGGTATTGTGGCTTCTAGACTTATAGAAACCTATTACCGACCCACCTTAGTATTTACAAAAAGTGGCGATAAATTAGCCGCATCGGCGAGATCTGTAAAAGGATTTGATGTATACAATGCTATAGACCAATGTGCTGAATTTGTAGAACAATTTGGCGGCCACAAATATGCCGCAGGCCTCACTTTACTCCCAGAAAATTACGAGAAATTTAAGGCGAAGTTTGAAAAAGTCGTAAAGAAAACCATTCCTGAAGAACTTCGAACTCCTGAAATTAGCGTGAATTCAGAAATGAATTTGTGTGATATCAATCAGAAATTCTATAGAATATTAAATCAGTTTGCGCCTTTTGGCCCTCAAAATATGCGCCCTATTTTTGTAGCCAATGGTTTACGAGACAACGGTTTTGGAAAATGTGTTGGTGAAGATAAATCGCATTTAAAACTGAATTTAATCGACGCTACTGATAAGAAAACCTATAATGCTATTGGGTTTGGCCTAGGCCATAAAAAAGAAATTACTTCTAATGGTAATTCTTTTAAAGCGGCATTTAATTTAGATGAAAATAATTGGAACGGAATGACTTCTATTCAATTATTGTTGAAAGACATAAAGCCCGAGTAACCTATTTCTCTTTAATCACAAACATATAAACAAGATAATGACCACTGGATCCAGCAGTAAATTCATTATTATTTGACCTGCTTCTAAAAGGACACCCTTTGTTCTTTCTCTTTTAAGAATGGCTACGGTTAGTATCTAAAATTATATTTTTTGAGTCTTAGAATCGTTTTATATTCCTCTAATTAGTGATTCCGAAAACTAACTAAAAAGTCTAACTTGTTTTTTATTCAGCAGTTGAGTGAGAATTTAGGTTTTTATTTTTCCAATAATTAAAGTACCGTTTTGCGGTGGCTATCGTTCAACCAATCATTAACATGTAAATCATTGCATACTTTTTTTGAAAAAAACTTTCAGCAAATAAATCAGTTGTACTCAAAGTCAATAATACGATTCCTAAAGCCCTAAAAATGTAAATAAAAGCAAATTTTTTTTCGATGGATTTTTCAGGAAGTTTCTTTTAATTGTTTCCATTTATTTGTTATTTAGTTCTGTTTTTTTTGCAGTAAAGCTAATGGTAAATTATATGAGTAGTGTCAGATTTCGTAGCACATACTTTTCAAACCGTGATGATGTTTGAGCAGATTACAAACCTTAATATTTAGCGTTTTCCCTGCCATTACGTATACAAAATGTTAGCAATCTTTTTATATACAGTTTTCTTTATATAAATCCATATAATCAAAAATAATAGATATGGCATCTTCTTTCATATCTCGATTCAACGTTCCATTTATGCGAACTTTATGGGTCAGATTGTAAACTTCGCACCAATCAGAGCCCATCGCCTTTTGAGCTTCGATAAGAGCATAAATGATATTAATTGTGTAACTGCTTTCATTCTTAGATTTTGCCCTTTTTGCATATCTAATTGCATCCTTCACGTCAGAATAATTGTCCAAAGCTTTTAAATATGCAAAACAAATTAGTATGTCAGCACTAGCTTCATTAATATTCTTTAACTTATTTTTTTCTTTTAGAAATTCATAAAATATGTTTGAATTATTTTTGCCATCATAATCCCAACCTAATTCATTTATTAAAGCTATTTTCAATTCAATTGGATTTCTACTTTTACTTAAATAATTCAACAATTCTATTGATAACTTTCCTTCGGCCATAGAGGCTAACTGTATTATCTCTGAATCTTTATAAGCATTACTAATATTGGTTGAAGTCAAAGGAGAATCTGCAAATAGATTTTGACTAAATAACAGTCCTATTATTAGAATAATGATAAAATTTGTTTTCATAATTGTCTTTTTTTATTCAATGCTTCCCAACGGCATTATATAAGATTAGTACGACTTAAAACCCTCAGGGTTTTCAGCCTAGTCCAAATGTTTATAGGTTGTTTTTGGTTTTATAATTTCTCTTTAAAGTTAGCATAAATTTTATATATTGTTGCCATTTCGTTGACTTGAGGTTTTCCTTTTCCATTTTTGATTACGCAAACTTGAGTTTCCCGTTTCTATATTAAACTCCATAAGTTTGAGTAAATTCAGTAAACGTTTTATTCCGTAAATATTGTTAATTCGTGTTTTGGGTATTTATGATATTTCAGCCATTATATTACTCCGCAAACAATCTCATTCAATTCTGCTGATTCTAATTTTGTAAGAAATTCCTCTCTTTATTAATAACAGAATTATAAACTGGCTTTAAGAATCCTGTTATTAATAAAAAATGCAATTATTAAAATGGCTAAACTTAAAATCCAAATTAAAGCGATGGTTATTAGTTTTATTTTTTCGTGTTAAAGTAATTTTTTTGTTAAAAAAAGTTTTGCAATGAATGGCAACGCATTATATCTTTACTGTATATCCCCGTCAAAATTATAGGATAACGTAAATTTTTACTACTTGTATCCAAACACCGTTTCATCCATATAAATACATGCATCCGAAATGAATGCATTACTATTTAGTACGATTTTGTGCATTGTAACAACCGTAATTATAAGACGTGAGAATTATTCATAGCATCTCAAATATAGTAGAAAAAATTCAGGAACATAACTTCCATACAACAACTCTTAAAAGTACTATAACGGCAAACCAACAATGAAATATTTAAAACTTTTAAGATTGATAAATCAGAGCGAAAGTATTCCTATTGAAAAAATCGAAAGATTGCTGGTTTCATAAATTATGATTACTAAAATAAAACACTTCATATTCGATACTGAACCTTGCACTTGGGAAATTGTTTTTGGCATTATGTATGCTATTACTATACATTGTAATTTATTATATCAGACAGTATCTAATTTTATTCGGCGATAGAATTTAAATATAATTCTTTAAAAGAACGGATGTCCGTGAGAAATCTAAGTCTTATTCCAACTGGATTTTCAGATAAATTGAATTTTAGGGGTAACAAAATTACTCTTGTGTTGATATAGTATTGTAAACACATAAGAACTATAAAAATACCTATTATGACAACTAAATTATTTTTATTCGCAACATTACGTATTACAACAATTACTTTTTCACAAGCATCTAAAAAAGAGTATAACTACTACAAGGCTATGTCAGACGTTTCTAAAAGTCAAAAAACGAACAAAGGAGAATTAGTTGATGCCACTTCTAAAGATAACAGAATCGGATTTGGAACAACTTCTATTTCTAAGAGAGCTATTAAACGTACCCAAACTATTACAGATATGAGAAAGAAAAAAAGTGAAAGTTGAGGCATACGGTGAAGTACTACAATCCGTAATTGGATTGTGCATTCTGGTATAATTGATGAAACATAAAGTAAATTCTAGTGGAATCTCTAAAAAGAAACATCAAATTCAAGAACGTCATTATTCTTTTACTAAAGTATCTTCTATAATATGGTGAGATAAAATAATTTGTATCCTCATTTGTTTTTTCTTTAGTAAACAGCGGAATTAAAGATGAAAGCTGAATAAGAATAGCATCCTATATAACCCAATAATAAAGTTAATATAATCTAAATCTTCCAATTTATTTTTGAAATTATCAGTCATTTTCAAAGTAGCTACAACGTATTATATTTTTATACTTTATGTGTTTATCCCCATCCAATTTAGGGGATATCATTCGTTTTTAATGCTTGTAACTAAACATCATTTCATGCATATAAATAGATGCATCCGAAACGGATATATTACTATTAAATACGATTTTTTGAATTGTAACAACCACAATTGTAAGACGGAATAATTATTCATAGCATGTCAAATATAGCAAAATTTTATTTCAGTAAAATAACTATTTTGAATGCTCCGTATACTATTTATTTTTCCAATTTGTAAAGACATGATCCTGTTATATTGAGTTGTGAATCCAATTCCATTACAGATTCTGAAGTCGTATTTAATGAAAATGTAAGCGGTGATGATAAAAAATTTAAATAGAAAAAATCTAGCATATATAAAGCCAGCGGCGTACAGTAGAAATAATTGGAATGGAATAACTTCTATGCAACTGCTCTTAAAAGAGATATAATCCGCATACCCTATTTTTCTCTAAGCACAAACATATAAACGGGATAATGATCACTGTATCCTCCAGTAAATTCATTGTTATTTGACCAACTTCTAAAAGGATACCCTTTATACTTTCCCTTCTTATTTGTCAAATAACTGGGATTGTAAATACCTGCTTTGTAAAAAGAAAGACTGCTATAATCCTGATTTTTAGCAATCCAGTTTTCACTCACCATAATTTGATCAAATAGATGCAATCGATTTTGATACCCCAAACTGCCAAATCCTTTTTTATATAATTTATCAAACGGATTATATAGCCTATCTTTTTCTGTATTTTCTTTTGAATCTGATGTTTTCAAAATTTCCTTAATACTAGTATCCGTAGGGTTATCATTAAAATCACCCAAAGAAATTATTTTTGAATTTGGGTTTTCAATTCTTACTTCTTCAATTATTTTTAGGTTTAATTTTGCAGTTTCCGCTCGTAAATGAGCTGTTTTTTGTTTACCGCTCAATCTAGAGGGCCAGTGATTTACAATGACATGAATTAATTCGTTTTCCAAATAGCCAGAGACCAATAACTGATCACGTGTTTTAATACGATACCCTTCATGGTTAAATGCTTTTAATTGAAATGACTTATAAGCAACAGGTTCAAAAACTCCCTTTTTATATAATAAAGTAACATCTATTCCGCGCCAATCTTCAGAGTCTATATGGATATAATCATATCCTTCTTTTTTTAAAATATTACTTTTAATGAGATCGTCCAAAACAGCACTGTTTTCAACCTCAGCAAGACCTATAATCGAGGGACTATTATGAGTCGTCTCTTTTCCAATCTCAGCTAATACTTCAGCCATATTCTCAATTTTTGAAACGTATGCTTTCGATTTATCAAAATTCGTTTTTAATATTGGACTATACTCATCTTTTGTTTTTGGATCGTCAATAGTGTCGTATAAATTTTCGAGATTGTAAAATGCGATTGTATGAATTTTATATGCTTTTTTAGTCTGTTGACCAATAGAAATAAAACTCAGCAATAGAAAAAAAACCAAAATTTTATACCTCTTTTTCATGTGTTTATCTTTATTTTTTTTTAATGGTCATACTTCGACTGCGCTCAGCACAGGTATACCGTTCGCTATGAATCATTTTATTATATGACAAAAATTTTAACTTGCTCGTTTCATTGCAAAATATTTATTTTACCTCTCTAATCAAATAAATATAACTAGGAAAATGATCACTATAGCCCCCTGTATACTTTCCATAGGAAAAACTTCTTTTCGGATAACCTTTGAACCGCCCATAGTTGTTAATTAAAAATTTAGGGTTAAATATATTTGCCTGATACAATTTGTAAGAAGCGTATTGGCTAGTGATTGTAACAAACTGAGAACTCACTATTATTTGATCGAATAAATTAATATTATCTCTGTAACCAGCAGTATTTAGCCCTCGAGCATACATGCTTTCATAAGGGTTATACAGGTCATTCTTTTGCAACTCCTCCTTTTCACTTTTAGTTTTTAAAATTTCTTTAAAACTTGGTTCTATAGGGTCGTCATTGAAATCACCCATGGTTATAATTTTTGCCAAGGGCTCCTCTCTACGCACATCTACAATAATCCTAAGATTTAATAAGGCTGCTTTTTTTCTATATGGAATACTTTTAGACCCTCCTCGTTTGGAAGGCCAATGATTTACAATAACGTGAATGAGTTCGTTATCTAAATATCCTGAAACTAATAATTGATCTCTCGTAAAGATACGCTTCCCTTGTTTAGAAAAAATTTTTAATTCGTAACTCTTATGATGTATAGGTTTAAAATACTTTTCTTGATAAAGTAACCCAACATCAATACCTCGTTCATCGGGAGATTCATAGTGGATAAATCTATAGCCTTTATCTTTTAAAAAATCTCCCTTAATTAAATCGGATAGTACCGTATCATTTTCAATTTCTACAACGCCAATAATGACTGGGCTATTACTTGCTTTTTCAACGCCTATTTGAGAAAGAACTTTTCCAAGTTTATCAATTTTATCTTTATATACGGCTGATTTGTTTGTTCGTAATTCCATTATCGGACTTGCTTCATCATTCTTACTCGTATTATTGATCGTATCAAACAAATTTTCCAGATTGTAAAACGCTATCGTTCTAATCTGAAATTGTTTCTCTTGAGCAAAGGTGAAATTCTCGAAGAGTATAGTGGTTAATAAAACCAATATCATTCGATTCATAAGTCTAGCAATTTTAAACAATAATACAAAATAAATATAGTAATTACATAACTACTAACATATTAACCAATACTTTTTACGTAATCGCATTATAATATTTTGTACTTTTATATTCGAAAATTGCTTTTCAAACATTTTGTAACGCTAAAACAGCATGAAAATTATTATAATTTCATTGCTCTGTTGGTCATTGGTATCTATTGGATCTTTTGCTCAATCATTGAGTAATATTAAAGGAATTGTTGTAGACGGTTCTTCCGTTGAACCCATTAAAGAAGTGTCAGTTTCTTTAATAGGAACATCTTCCTATGTAATAACCGATAGCAAAGGTGGGTTTGATTTTCGAAACATCCCTACAGGAGAACAAATCATTCAATTTCAACATAAAGACTATCTGTCACAAAGTTATCCTATTAAAATGATAGAAGGAGAGGGAATAAATTTAGGCCAAATTCTTCTTTCTATTAAAGTGATTACGCAAAGTGATCTAAGTGTTATTTTGCTTTCCGATGAAGAACTGAGTGATGATGAAGGAGGTGCCGACAATACTGCCGGTCTATTGCACTCTTCTAAGGACGTATTTCTGAATGCCGCTGCTTATGAATTTAGTTCCACTTTTTTTAAGGCGAGAGGTTACAATTCTCGATATGGTAAAGTTCTAATAAATGGCACAGAGATGAACAAAATCTTTAATGGAAGACCCCAATGGAGTAATTGGGGAGGACTTAACGATCTTCAAAGAAATCAAGAATTATCAAATGGACTGGCGCCGTCAGAATCTAATTTTGGAGGTATTTCTGGTACTAATAATATTATTATGAGAGCATCAGAATACAGTGAAGGTGGGCGTATATCTATGGCTTCTGCTAATAGAAGTTATAGAGGACGATTTATGGCGAGTTACGCATCTGGCTTAACTAAAAATGGGTGGGCATATTCTTTCTTATTCTCAAGGAGGTATGGTAATGAAGGATTCAATGATGCAACTTTGTACGATTCTAATTCATTTTTTACTACTGTTGAAAAACAAATTAATGACCGTCACAGTATAAATTTCACTGCTTTCTACACCCCAAACAGAAGAGGTAAATCTTCTCCTAATACCCAAGAAGTATATGATTTAAAAAACACAACATACAATACTTATTGGGGGAACCAATCCAAAGACCAAAGAAACTCTAGAGAGCGTCAGATTAAAGAACCTGTTTTTATGCTTAATCATTATTGGGATATGAATGAAAACACATCATTAAATACAAATGTTGTTTTTCAAAAGGGAAAAATTGGAAATAGCAGATTAGATTATGGTGGCTCAGATTTAATTACAGACACTTCGGGAAAAGAATATATTGTAGGAGGAGGTAGCAATCCAGATCCTACCTATTATCAAAAATTACCGAGTTACTTTTTACGTGATACCGATAGCCCCGATTATGAGGGAGCATATCTCGCTCTTCAAAATTTTAAAGACAACGGTCAAATAGATTGGAACGCCTTATATGAAGCCAATGTAAATACGTCATCACTTGAAGGGAATTCTACATATGCCCTTTACGAGGATAGAAACGATGATACACAATTATCAATTAATGCTATTTTTAGAACAACTTTAAATGAAAATAATACGCTAAATACATCCCTGTCTTATCGTGGATTCAAATCAGAAAATTATGCCTTTATGAAGGACTTATTAGGGGGTACTGGTTATTTAAATGTGGATTCCTTCTCAGAAACAATCGATGAAGCTCAAAATGATCTCCAAAACCCAAATAGAATTGCGCTAGTAGGAGAAAAGTTTAAATACAATTTTGAAATGGATGCAAGTATCGTAGATTTCTTTGCTCAAGGACAATTTCAATATGATAAAATTGACTTTTACCTTAGTACTAAAATCGCTATAACAAATTATCAACGCAATGGTCGTTATGAAAATGGTCGTTTCCCTGGAAATAACTCCTATGGGAAAAGTCGAAAAATTGATTTTATAGATACCTATATGAAAGGCGGATTAACCTATAAAATATCTGGACGACATTTAATAGATTTCAATGTAGGTTATCTTAGTAAAGCACCAACTATTAAGAATTCCTTTTCCAACCTGAGAGAAAATAATGACGTTGTAAGAGATTTAACCAGTGAAAAAATAATCACTACAGATGTAAGTTATATCCTAAGAACTCCTAAAACGCAGGCGCGCTTTACTGGGTACTATTCCAACTTCAAAGAAGGTTCAGAAATTTCTTTTTATTATGTTGACGGAATTTACGGCATCAATAACTCTGAAACTTCTGCCTTTGTTCAAGAAGTATTAACTGATATAGAAAAACAAAATATTGGAGTAGAAATAGGTGTGAGTACTCAAATTACTTCCTCCATAAAATTGAAAACTGCCATTGCATATGGAGAAGCTATTTACAATAATAATCCTAACCTCTATTTAACTTCAGATTCATTTGATGAACCCTTAGATTTTGGAGCATCGTATTTAAAAAATTATCATGTCGCAGGAGGTCCTCAAACAGCAATCTCATTAGGGTTTGAATATAGAGATCCTAATTATTGGTGGTTCGGCATCACAGGTAATACTTTCTCAAATGCCTATTTAGATATTAGTCCGCTGGCCAGAACAAGCAATTTCAATACAGATCCAACAGACGGTCAACCATTTAATGATTACGATCCAGAAACTGCCCGTGAACTATTAGCTCAAGAAGAATTTGATACCTATTTTTTAGTTAATGTGATCGGAGGAAAATCATGGAAAATTCAAAAATATTATTTGGGTTTTTTTGTATCCGTTAGTAACATCACGAATACGAAATATAAAACTGGTGGTTTTGAGCAATCGAGAAATGCCAATTACAGAACTTTAAAAGAGGACAAATCACTCGATAACCCAGTATTTGGACCAAAGTATTGGCATGGATACGGAACAACATATTATGCAAATATTTATGTGAGATTTTAAATAAAAGTAAAACAAGATTGGAAGTAAAAAATTGTAAAAAAGAATCATATGAACACACGTACATTTTTAAAATATTCATTGCTGATAGGAATACTGCTTTTGTTTACTAATTGCGTAAAAAACGACGACTATAAAATTCCAGAAACAGAAATTAACGAGCTAAATATTCTAGTAAACTCAAGTATTGAAGCGGTTAAAAATGCTTGGATTCAAAACTACAATGCAAATGAAGAATCAATTTACACTTTTGATGTAACTACCGATGGATTATTTTTCGAAGGAGTGGTAGTATCCTCCGATTTTTCAGGAAATTTCTACAAAAAACTAATAGTTCAAAATGCCTTTGAAAACGCCAACCATGGAATTGAAATCTTAATCAATAAAACATCCTTATTTGAATCTTTTGAAATAGGAAGAAAAGTATTTGTAAAGTTAGACGGTTTAAATGTCTCCTACGATGATGGTGTTAATAACGACCCTACAGATGCCAACCCAGGGCGCTACATTATAGGCATAGAAAAACAAAGTAGGGTGGATGACATTCCAACATCTCTCTATCTAGATCACGTTATCCGATCATCTGAAATTGGAGAAGTGATCCCAAATGTGATTTCAGTGATGGAATTTAGCGAAAAATACATCAATACTTTAATTCAAATCAAAGATATTCAATTTGAAGTGAGCCAATTGGGGAAAACATTTGCCGGAGAGGCAAGTGATGAATTTGACGGATTTAGAAAACTCATAAGTTGTACCGATCAATCTAAAGTTCCATTACAAACAAGTAGCTATTCTGATTTCAAATCATATGTGATTTCTGAAGGAAGTGGGTTTATAAATGCAATACTAACAAAGGATTTTACTTCGAGTTATTTTGTACTCGTTGCAAATGCCCCGAATAATATTGATTTTTCCAATCCGCAAAGGTGTGATCCTATTTTATTGAGTTGTGAACCCAATTCGGTTACAAGTTCTGAAGTCGTATTCAATGAAAATTTTGATACCACTTCAAACTCCAAATTAGCATCGGCAGGTTGGACCAATGAAAATGTAAGCGGTGGGAGTGAAAAGTTTGAATTAAAAAAATCAAGCGGGAATGGATATATGCAGGTAGCGGCGTACAATACAGATGAAAATCCAATGGAGGTATGGTTGGTCAGCCCAGCAATAAATTTAGACAATTCGGAAAACGAAGTATTGACCTTTAAAACACGAGCAGGATTTTATCAAGGAGACGCCTTGAGTGCATATGTATCGACAAACTATTCTGGAGATGTAAAAACTGCAACATGGACGCTTGTTCCTGCCGAATTGGTCGACGGACCGCCATCGGGTTATGGAGGAACATTTATGTCATCTGGATCCATAAACATATCTTGTTTAGAAGATAATGTGTTTGTAGGCTTTCGATATTTGGGTGCAGACGGTGTAATTACAACCACTTTTCAAATCGATACTTTTAGAGTAACGGGGAACTTAGATTGATTCAAATAATTCTAGTTGAATTCTTGTGAATTAGATTCACTAATATATTGTTAGTTTTGTTCGAACGATTTTAAATTATTTTTAATGAACTTTTATAAAATATTTCGAGTTTTAGTACTATTTGTTATTTTAATCAATATCTGTATTTCTTGTAATCAGAAAAGTTCACCTATCGCTTCAAAACCAAATATTATTTTAATTCTTATTGATGATTTGGGTTATGGAGATATTGGGTGTTATGGAAATAGAGTGAACGCTACACCAAACATTGATCAATTGGCAAAAGAAGGAATTCGATTCACAGATTTTCATACCAATGGACCGGTGTGAACACCTATAAAAGTAGCGCTACTTTCAGGAATGTATCAAAATAGATTAGGTGATAAATTTGAAGGACCATTAAGTGGCAAGACTCAATTTGATGAGGGAATGCCCGTAGATGTTAAGACAGTTGCCGAAATGTTTAAAGAAGAGAGATATGCTACAGGAATGTATGGCAAATGGCATCTAGGCTATCAAGAGCCTTTTCTTCCTTCAAATCAGGGGTTTGACGATTTTATCGGTTTAGGCGCAGGAGATGGCGATCATCATTCCCATATTGATAGATGGGGTCGTGAGGACTGGAAATACAATAATCGTCCTTCTATGGAGAAAGGTTACAGCGTAGATTTAATTACCAAACATAGTAAGAACTTTATTAAAGAAAATAGAGAAAAACCATTCTTCTTATACATGGCACATTTAGCGATTCATTTTCCTTGGCCAGGGCCAAATGACACTCCTCATCGAGTTAAGGGAACAACATATGATGATGATAAATGGCGAATCATTCCGGATCGTAAAAATGTTCAACCACATATAAAAGCAATGATAGAGTCAGTAGACAATAGCGTAGGAGAAATAATACAAACTTTGAAGAGTTTAGAATTAGACGATAACACCTTGGTCATATTTACATCAGATAATGGGGGGTATATTCATTACAATCATTTATTTGAGACTATTTCTAACAATGGCCCCCTTAGAGGGCAAAAGGCCGAAGTATATGAAGGGGCACATCGTGTACCATTTATTGCTTGGTGGCCAGATAAAATTGATAAGGGAATAGAAACCGATGAAACAGCCATAACGATGGATTTATATCCAACCTTTCAGACTTTGGTGAATGCACCTCGAAATGACCAAAAGGTAGTAAACAGAATACCATTGAATACACATATTTTTGAAGGTAAAGCGTTGCCTGATCGAACCTTATTTTGGAAAATGGACGATGAGATTGCTATGAGAGAGGGGCATTGGAAATTCGTGAAAATTGGAAGTCAGCCAGCAGAATTATATAATCTAAAGGACGATATAGGGGAAATCCCAAATATGCTGGATAGTCATCCAAAAATTACTGCAAATTTATGGAGTGAATATATTTCTTGGAATAAAGAAATGAAGACAAGTGCTAAGAAATGGGAGCATTAATAGAAGTTGTAGGCTTATATCGTCTTTACGGATATAATTAATAGATTTCTGATGAGATAGAAAACTGAAGCTAATTGTTTCGGCTTTCTTGTTTTTTGTACATTTGTAGTCTATTTCAAGGTTTAAAGTTAAATGATAGAAGAGAAAAAGGCAACATCAGAAAAAGCGGTACTCATTGCAGTTGTATCGCAATATCAAGATGAAGAAAAAACAACTGAATATTTGGACGAGTTAGAGTTTTTAACCCTAACGGCAGGTGGAGTTGCGGTAAAACGTTTTACGCAAAAGTTAGAAAAGCCAAATCCAAAGACGTTTATTGGTGCAGGAAAATTGGAAGATATAGCGGCTTATGTTGATCAAAATAATATAGGAACTGCAATATTTGATGATGAATTAAATCCAGCGCAATTAAGAAATATTGAAAAGGTTTTAGAGTGTAAAATTCTGGACAGAACCAATTTAATCTTAGATATTTTTGCGCAAAGAGCGCAAACCTCTTATGCCAGAACACAGGTTGAGTTGGCACAATGTCAATATTTATTACCTCGATTAACCCGTCTTTGGACACACTTGAGCCGTCAAAAAGGAGGTATTGGAATGCGTGGACCTGGGGAGACAGAAATCGAAACAGACAGACGTATCATTCGTGATAAAATCTCTTTACTTAAAAAGAAGTTATTGACAATAGATAAGCAGATGGCTATTCAACGAAAGAATAGAGGCCGTATGGTTCGTGTTGCTTTGGTGGGTTATACAAACGTTGGTAAATCTACTTTAATGAATGTAGTGAGCAAGAGTGATGTGTTTGCAGAAAACAAACTATTTGCAACTTTAGATACTACTGTTCGAAAAGTGGTGATTAAGAATATTCCTTTTTTGTTGACAGATACGGTTGGATTTATCAGAAAATTACCAACACAATTAATCGAATCTTTTAAGTCGACGTTAGATGAAGTACGAGAGGCCGATTTGTTATTGCATGTTGTAGATATTTCTCATGCTAATTTTGAAGATCATATAAATTCTGTAAATAAAGTATTGGATGAAATTGAAAGTGCAGACAAGCCTACAATTTTGGTTTTTAATAAGATTGATGCGTATACACACAAAACCATAGATGAAGATGATTTGGTTACAGAAAGAACCAAAGATCACTACACTTTGAATGATTGGAAAAACACTTGGATGAATGAAATGGGTGAGAACAGTTTATTTATTTCAGCCCTTAATTCTGAAAATCTAGAAGAGTTTAGAGAAAAGGTTTTTGAGGAAGTAAAAAAAGTTCACATGCAACGTTTTCCATATAATGACTATTTATATTTAGAATATGACGACAAAGGAAATAGTATCTAATAAAGATCTCTTAGGATTTAAAATTATTTCGCTTGCTGAAGTTTTTCTACTATTTATTTTAGTACTTTTTAGTTCATCAGCCCAACGTTTGTCTTCTTGATTTGTGGGTGATTGTTCCATAGCGAAGGCTATATTATGTCCGTACATTCAAATAGATTTTACAAAAATTGTAGAAAGAGAAGTATTTTTTGCTAAATTAGCCAAATATATAAGCAATATCTGCTCACAATATTAGCATTATGAATTATTTAGCAAAAAACGTAAAGCATATAAGAAGCCTTAAAAATTTAACACAAGAGCAATTTGGTGAAGATTTGCACGTGTCTCGATCACGAATTAGTTCGTATGAAGAAAACAGGGCTATTCCGCCTGTAGATTTTTTAGTTTCACTGTCTGATTATTTTAAAATTCCGATTGATATTTTAATAAAAAACGATTTATCAAGATCACAGAATGATTCTTTTATTGAAATAGGAACACACCGAGTTTTGTTTCCAATTACAGTAGATGGAACCAATGAAGACCTCATTGAAATTGTTCCCGTAGAAGCTTCAGCAGGATATTTACGCGGTTATGCAGATCCAGAATATATAGAACACCTCAATAAAATTAAGTTGCCTTTTTTACCTACTGGAACACACAGAGCTTTTCCTATTAAAGGAGATTCTATGTTACCTGTAAAAAGTGGCTCTTATATTGTTGCGAAGTTCATAGAAGATGCACGCTATGTAAAAAGCGGAAAGACCTACATCATACTAACTTTAAACGACGGAATCGTTTATAAACGCGTTTACGACCATATTGAAGAACATAAAACCTTGTTATTAGTTTCTGACAACAAGAAATACGATCCGTATCATGTGCCCGTTGATGAAGTCTTGGAGTTGTGGGAATTTACCTGCGCTATTAATACCCAAGAATATGACGAGCACGAATTAAAAATAAGTAGCATTGCCACTATGTTTAATCAGTTGGGCATTGAGTTGAAATCATTAGAAAAATTAGTAAGTTGAACTATGCCATTGTTGACATAGAAACCACCGGAGGAACAAAGATTACCGAAATTTCTATCTTTATTTTTGATGGAGAAAAAGTGATAGACGAATATACTACCTTGGTAAATCCAGAAACTCATATTCCGCAGTTTATTACCAATTTAACAGGTATTAATAGTGCAATGGTTAGCAATGCTCCGAAGTTTTACGAGATTGCAAAAAAGGTTGCAGCAATTACTGAAGACACCACTTTTGTAGCCCATAATGTAAATTTCGATTATAATATTATTCAGTCAGAGTTCAAAGAATTAGGTTTCGATTTTAAAAGAAAGAAATTGTGCACCATACGTTTGTCTCGCAAATTAATTCCTGGATTAAAGTCTTACAGTCTAGGTGCTATTTGCGCTTCGGAAAAAATTAAAATTGTCAATCAACATAGAGCTAAAGGAGATGCTGAAGCCACCACTATTTTGTTCGAAAAACTATTAAGATTGGACGATAAAGGAATATTTGAATCATTTTTGAATCCGCGTTCTAGACAAGCCACCTTACCGCCTTTATTGCCCAAAAAAGTTTTTGACGGACTCTCAGAAAGAGAAGGTATCTATTATTTTTACAACACCAAAGGTGAAGTAATCTATATAGGTAAAGCCAACAATATCAAGCAGCGTGTACAGAGTCATTTTTATGATAAGGCAAAGAAAGAGGTTGCAATGTGTTTGGAGATCACTAATATAAAGTTTGAAGAAACGGGAAGCGAATTAGTGGCACTACTATTAGAATCTGCCAAGATCAAACACTTATTTCCAAAATACAATAGCGCACAGCGCAGAGCGAAAGAAAGCATCGGTTTGTTTGCTTATGAAGATCGAAAAGGAATACTTCATTTAGCGTACAATTCTTTAAAAATGGTAAAAAACCCGTTGGTGAAATTTTACAACAATGTGTCGTGTAGACAGTTTTTAGAAAAACTCTGTAAAGCGTTTGAGTTGTGCCCTAAATACTGTCATTTACAAACCAATATTGAAAGTTGTTTCCATTATCAAATCAAACAATGTAAAGGAATTTGTAGAGAAGAAGAAACTGTTGAAGGCTATAATAACCGCGTATTAGAAGCTATTGCTTCCGTAAAATTTGACAGCGAAAATTTTATCATAAAAGAAGCCGGTAGAACATCCGAAGAGTTGACATTTATACTAATAACAGACGGTGTATATAGAGGTTTCGGTTATTTACCTGTAGGCGCTAAACATACACCCAAAGATTATAAAGACGCTTTGTTGATGCAAAAAGATAACAATGATATTAAACGCATTCTTAATTCTTATCTAAAGAATAATTCAGAAATGCTATTGAGTTTAGGTTCGGAATTCGAAAATATTAACTTTGAAGAAAATGTACTATCAAACGCCTTTAATTAAGGAAAAGAAGGAATTCGGCATCGGTTTCGAGTTGATTTAGACAACTTAATGAGCGTTGAAGATTTTGAATTAAATAATACTTTTAAGTATCCGAAAACACCTATTATTAGCAACGAAACAGCCAAATAAAATTTCGCTCCATAATTAGGGGTTAGTACCCAATTGGGCAGACAATATTTCATTTAGACATTATACACTAAATGCACGTATAGAAACATTAAATGAAAAACCCCCTTTTAAAGATATGATTCAGAATAGGTGCCTTATAATTGCGGATGGCTTTTATGAGTGGTAATGGCTCTCTAAAAGTGGTTCGCAAAAACAAAAATATTTAATCCCCCTTCCTAAAGAAGTACTCGTTGCCTTCACTGGTTTGTATTCTCAATAGATCGATTTTAATGATACGGTCTTAAATTCGTATACCATGTTAACATCACAAGCCAATGAGTTAATGAGTCAAATTCACAATACGAAACAGCGTATACCTATTATTCTTAAACAATAAAACGAACAATATTAGTTGCATGGAGAAGATTATAACGATTTTAAATTCCCGTATAGCAATAACCTTGAAGCGCATTCCGAGAACCCAAACACTTCGAGCCAGTTAGACTTGTTTTAGTATAAAACCGGGAGGTTGAATAAACGTTAAAGTGTTCACTGTAAAATTGGTGTAGGGACTAAGTTCTTTTATTTTTTGTATCTTAAAAGGATGAAATGGAATAAAAATTATTATGCATACTATTCATACAGATTAAGTTTTCCCAAATTATTTGAGGTCATAATTGTAGCAATCTCAATAGTTGCTTTTTTAATTTATAGTTTACTCCAATAAAATTACTTAGAGAGTTCGCCTTTTAATGAGAGAATATTTTTTTTGGCCTGATATTTGTATTCGTTGAAATAACGAACGGATGAAACATAAAGTAAATCTGCAACATACTATATAAGTCGGATCTCTAAAAAGAAACATCAATTAGTACAATTCTTAAGAATCTTAAATTATGTCTATTGGAATAGTCCTTTTTTAGGATACGTATTTCAAAACATTCAATGCCTAAAATTGAATTAATAAAATTATATTTTTTATACTAATTGCAATAATTATTTTATTTTTTTGAATAAAAATTTGGGCAAGTGCTACAATCTAAATAATAACAATTACTACAATGAGTACTGTTTGAATTAGAAACGATTGCAATATCCTATTGTCTACATCCTATAACATGAAGGTGTAATTTAAATATAAGACACTATATTTCATAATCTTAATGTTTAAAAATATATTTATTTGAGGATCTAGAATAACTAACTTTTAGATAACTTGTTCTAGCAATTGAGTTGGTACTCGTCTCTTAAAATTAATTTTCTATATAATAAAAATATTATCTCTAAATTTCACACAATATATATTTAAGTTTAAAATTACTATATCCACTAAAATTATTTTATTTTGAATATCCTCAACACCAATTTGTCCTTGGTCTGCTTTTTGATTTCAGGAATGTTTTTAATGCGTTTTGGATAGCAAGATTAAAGTTCCTTTATTTATGGAGATATGTTACCTGACGCTCCTGAATTAGCCGCTCGTGGCTCCTATAAAGTCGGAGTGCGAACTGTTGATTTGGTTCATAAAAACCAAATAGATATTCTTAGTCAACCAAAAGGTTTGGATACGTTAATGTATTATGATCGCCCTCTTAAAATTGAAGTTTGGTATCCTACGATTTTGGATGAGAATGAAAGAGAGATCGTTTCTTATGATCAAGTGATGGGACAGGTAGGCGCGGAAGATCGTCCACTAATTCCTTTTACCTTTTTAGGGCGTTCAAGCAGAGACGCTAAACCAGCAATAAAGGATGGTTCGTTTCCATTAATTAATGTATCTCATGGATATACGGATTCACGATTATTGTTCACTTATTTAACTGAAAATTTGGCTTCAAAAGGATATGTTGTCGTATCCATTGATCACACAGGTTCTACTTATAGAGATGCTGGTCCGTTTAACAGTACATTGCTAAATAGATCCTTAGATGATTTGTTTGTGTTAAATGAAATGGACGGGCTGAGCAAAACAAAAGGCGCTTTTCTTCAAGGTTTAGCAAATGCTGATACTACTGGCTTAGTCGGTTGGTCTATGGGTAGTTAAGGAGCCATTAATGTTGGGAGGTGGCTATAGTCAAAAAGCTGCAGGGTTCTTTGCCTCCATGTCTAATGGAAGTAATGCAATCCAAAAGCGTGTAGTGTAAATGCAGAATATGAAGCTTCTATAGACCCCAGAATTAAGGCGGTTGTCGCCTTTGCTCCTTAGGGAATGACTTTAGGCGTTTGGGATACAGATGATTTAGCAGGAATTAAAGTTCCTTCCTTTTTTATAACAGGTACTCATGATGATATTTCTGGATATGAGAATGGTATGAAGGCGCAGTTAATTCAGATAGGTATTTACTAACTTATATGTATGCAAGACATAATGTTGCCCCAAACCCTCCACCAAAGGAAATATTTGATACAAGTTTACATATTGATGAGTATTTAAGGTATGGAGATTCCGTATGGGATCAGCGAAGATTAAATAATTTAAACCAACATTTTGTAACCGATTTTTTAGGAATTCACCTAAAAAATAAGGAAACGTATAAATCGTATTTAGACGTTAAAAAAAATACTGAGCAAAAGAATTGGACAGGATTTAACCCTAGAACTTCAGTGGATATGGAATTGTTGCAAGACATGCCTCAAGAATAGAAATGAGGAAATTATAAATAATATAAGTATATAAAAAAACTCCGAGTAAATATTTTACTCGGAGTTTTAAAATTCTGAAAGGAAGTTTATATTAGTCGGCTAATATAATTACCTTATTATCTTTCATTTCAATTGTTCCACTATTTATAGCCAATGAGTATTGGTCATCTTGCTTCGTGAATTTATCTTGATATGCATCTTCAATAATTACGGCATCTCCTTTAAACTTTACAGTTCCGTTTACCAATATTGAAACTATTGGTGCGTGATTGTTAAGCATTTGAAACTCACCCGTAACTCCTGGTACTAATACAGAACTTACTTCTGAGTTTAAAAGTTTTGCCTCTGGCGTTACAATTTCTAATTTCATATTAGTTGTTTGTTATGTATTGTTGTCAATCTTCTTTTACTGAGTGAGACAACAACTATTAACCAATTAAGCTTCTGCTAACATTTTTTCTCCCGCGTCAACTGCATCTTGAATTGAACCACGTAAGTTGAATGCTGCTTCAGGATATTTATCTAATTCCCCATCCATAATCATGTTAAATCCTTTGATAGTATCCTTAATATCTACTAATACTCCTGGTATACCAGTAAATTGCTCTGCAACGTGGAATGGTTGAGATAAGAAACGTTGCACGCGTCTTGCACGGTGCACATATAACTTGTCTTCTTCAGACAGTTCTTCCATCCCTAAAATTGCAATAATATCTTGTAATTCTTTGTAACGTTGTAATAATTCTTTTACTCTTTGTGCACAGTCATAATGCTCATCACCTAAAATGTCAGCAGTCAAAATTCTTGAAGTTGAATCTAATGGATCAACCGCAGGGTAAATTCCTAATTCTGCAATCTTACGAGACAATACAGTTGTTGCATCTAAATGCGCAAACGTTGTTGCCGGTGCTGGATCTGTTAAATCATCTGCAGGTACATAAACCGCTTGTACAGATGTAATAGAACCATTTTTAGTTGAAGTAATACGCTCTTGCATAGCACCCATTTCAGTTGCCAATGTTGGTTGGTAACCTACCGCTGATGGCATACGTCCAAGAAGCGCTGATACTTCAGAACCTGCTTGCGTAAAACGGAAAATATTATCTACAAAGAAAAGTACATCTTTACCTTGTCCATCACCTGCCCCATCACGGAAATACTCAGCAATAGATAATCCAGACAATGCTACGCGTGCACGCGCTCCAGGTGGCTCATTCATTTGACCAAAAACAAATGTTGCTTTTGATTCTCTCATCCCTTTTTTATCTACTTTGGTTAAATCCCATCCGCCTTCTTCCATGGAATGCATAAAGTCATCACCATACTTGATAATTCCAGATTCTAACATCTCTCTTAAAAGGTCATTTCCTTCACGAGTTCTTTCTCCTACACCTGCAAATACAGATAAACCACCGTGCCCTTTTGCGATATTGTTAATTAATTCTTGAATCAATACTGTTTTACCTACTCCGGCTCCACCAAATAATCCTATTTTTCCTCCTTTTGCGTAAGGCTCAATTAAGTCAATTACTTTAATCCCTGTAAATAAAACTTCTGTTGAAGTTGTTAAGTCTTCAAATTTTGGAGCTGGACGGTGAATTGGAAGTCCGTCTTTACCCGCTTTAGGTAAATTTCCTAATCCGTCAATGGCGTCACCAATTACATTAAAAAGTCTTCCATAAATATCGTCTCCAATAGGTATCTGAATTGGTGCTCCAGTTGCAACTGCTTCAACACCTCTGCTTAAACCATCTGATGAATCCATAGAAACTGTACGAACCGTATTCTCGCCAATATGCGACTGAACTTCTAATACTAGAATAGTTCCGTCCTTTTTTGTGATTTCTAATGAATCGTAAATTCTTGGAAGTTCAGAACCGGATGCAAATTCTACATCGATAACTGGACCTATAATTTGTGCTACTTTACCTGTAATATTAGCCATTATCTTAACGCTTTATTGTTAACTTTTTAACTTAAGAAGATTACTCTCCAATTTTAAGGTGCAAAAATAATCTATTTTGAGGAATTGAAAAAGTCTTTTTCTTTATTTTTTATTAAAAAAAAACTCCGCGTTTTCAGTTGATTGAAACGAGGAGTTTGAATTTTATTTACTCTTTCTAAGTGGGTTATTTACTATGGATTAATTGTCCAAGAAGCAAAATACTGAGACCCTATTAAACCATTACCTGGTGCACTTAAGTATTCTTGACCACCTAAATTAGCACCGCCAATTTTAATTGTTGACTTTATTTTAGGCATTGAATAACTAACCTGTGCATCAATTACAGTTCTAGAATCAACTATTGCGTCAACAAAAGTAGATTCCCATAAGTACTCATCACTCCAACGAGCATTTATATTAAATCCAAAGTTCTTAAATGCTTTTGGGTTACCAAAAGCAAGTTTAACTTTATGTTCAGGAGTATTAAATCCCGCTTCATAATCTGGATCAGAAGATTGATCAAATTCAAACTTAGACCATGTATAATTAAATCCAAGATTGTAACCGTTAAACACTTCAGTAGTCAATCCTAAACCTGTACCATAAGAAGAAATATCTGCTTCTGAATTCGTGTATACTTGGAACGGCTGAAAATCTCCTTGACTCATAGCAACTAACGCTAAAGGTGTTGGTTGTTGTAAAGGAGGAGATGGAACAATATCAGAGAAATCTGCTTGACCATAAAGTGGCACAAGTACCGTTTTGTTCCCAATAAAATCCTCATACTTATTGTAATAAGCGCTAAAATCAACAACTACCTTCCCTAATAAACCTCTATATCCCGCCTCAAAAGCCGTAACTCTCTCTGGTTGAACATTTTGAAATGTTGATTTAACCGGTGCTCCTGCATACACAGAGGCGACTGTAAATGAGTTTTCATAAGCACTTCTTCCAGTAAGCGTAACTTGTGCTGGTATTCCCAAAGATTGTCCAACAAGACTTACATTCAAAGGCTTTGATGTATATCTATCTAAATTATCTGGTGCAGATCCTATCAATATCGCTGGTCCTGCATCTAAACCTATATACTGATCTTGTGTAGTTGGGTTTCTAAATCCTGTCTGAAAAGCAGCTCTGAAATTATGATTTCTGTCTTCACCAGCACTATAAGAAAATGAAATTCTTGGAGAAGAATTTCCGTCAAAATTTTGAGCTTTATCATAACGTATAGACCCCGTAAACTTCAATCTATCATCTGCAAATTTCTTTTGCAATTGCATATACGCTCCATATTCGTCATAATCAATTGGCCCGTCAAAATCTGTAAAAATTGTCCCTCCTGAATCCAAAGAATATTGCCTCCAAGATCCCCCAAATTGAATTTCTGCCCATTCCAATAAATGACCGAAGTTGTAATTCCCATCTACATGATATAATTTTGTATTATCAGTAAATTTTGCTCCTGTTAATACATTAGGATCTGAAGTTACCTCCTCAAATGCCGCTTTAAATTCTGGTGAACCAGGTTGAATCGTCGCATTCGTATCTGCAAACTGTCTTGCGCCGGCATGTAATTGAGCTGATGCTGCAACAATGTCAGCAGGCGACCCTCCAGAACCTAAAATCTGTCCAGCACCAGTCGCATAAGCACCAACATACGTTCCAAACCATTCTTCAGCACCAATCTTACTTATATTAACTCCAGCAAATCTCATATCATAAGAGTCCCCAGCATCTTCTTGTGTCGTATATGCTCTTACAAAAAAGTTTTCATTTCTGATTTCAAATTTGTGTTGTTGCATACTAAAATTCTTAATATTATATCTATTCGCTCCTTGGTAAATAGTGTTTCCAGAACCAAACTTTGAATTCCAAATTATCTCTAAATCATCTCCATTCGGACGGTAGTGCAAAGATATATCGGTCTTTACACTTTGAGCTTCATAGTCAGTTAAGTCTTCTTCTTTATATCCCGTACGTGATACATCAACCGCAGGAATTAAACCAGAAGTTCCTGGAGGTAAAAGCCCTCTCCCTTCCAGTACCTGTGCAAATTGGTTCATATTAAGACCTAGTGCGCTTAAACTAACGTCATCACCATATACATTTAATCGGTCAAATGATGATTGCCCCGTTTCTGGCACTATTGGAGTTGAAGATCCGGCTTCACTTGCAGCATGGTTATAATCTCTATAATCTGTAGCATGCCATTCAGTACCATTCAAGAATGAAAAAGATACTTTGGCTGCAAACTTTTCATTAAAAGCATGTGCCACTCTAAAACCAGCATCAACAAAACTATTATCGCCTGCGTTTTCAGATGAAGTAATTCCTGTTTTTCCATAAACACTTATTCCTTGGTGGTTAAATGGGTTTTTACTCGTCATAAATAACATTCCATTGAATGCATTTGCTCCGTATAAAGCAGAAGATGCTCCAGGTAATACTTCAATCGTATTAACATCCAGTTCATTCATTCCTAATAAATTTCCCAATGCAAAATTTAATGCTGGTGAAGAATTATCCATTCCATCAACCAATTGCATAAAACGTGTATTGGCAAAAGTTGCAAAACCTCTAGTGTTTACACTTTTATTGGTTAAACTATTGGTGTTAATATCTACCCCTTTCAGATTCTCCAAACCATCATAAAAAGTAGGTGAAGAAGAGTTTTTAATAGCTCTCACATCCATTCGTTCAATGGTTACTGGAGATTCCATAACGCGCTCTGGAGTTCTAGAAGCCGAAACAACTACTTCGTCTAAAAAAGTAGAAAACTCTTCTAAAAGAGCATTGACAACTTGTCCTTTTTCGATTATTTCAACTATAGACGTGGCATAACCAACAATAGATAATTCAATTGAAAAAGGAGGTGTTTGATCAACTTCGAGTCTAAAATTTCCTTCAAAATCAGCGGAAGTCCCTAAAGACATTCCTGATACTTTTATATTTACTCCTGGCATCGGTTCGTCCGTCCCTTTGTCGGAGACCGTTCCCGTAATCGTAGTTTGGGCCATAAGGGTTGTTGTAAAAAATAGTACAACAATGGCGCTTAAGTTTTTTCTCATTTTATTGGATTAAGTTATCTTATATGCAAAATACAATTTTTATTCGATTGTTTTTCGAAAATAATAATAAAAACTTTATAAAATAAATTATTATGAATTATCACGTCTAAATTTATCAATTAATCATAGACATCGAAATATACACTAAATATAAATCGTTAAATAGAACTATTTTTTATTAATTCACTATAATTTTTTTAGCCGTAGTATTAGCTCCTTGGACAATTTTTAAGACATAAATTCCTTGGGCAAGAGATCCATAATCGAATAGAGTATTCAACAAACCTGACCTTGGAGAAAAATTTTCACTTTTAATATGTTTACCCGCCATATCAATGATAGAGACTTCAATGGGTTCATCTGATTCACTATACATGGAAATATTTATACTACCGCTAGAAGGATTTGGAAATATATTTAAAAATTCCAGCGTAAGTAATTCTGTTAATTTCGTGGAACATATTTGAACCGACCAATTGCTCAGAATACCTGTGTCTTGCGCTTCATTATCATTAATTCTAATGGTCCATTGTCCTGTACTCAATTCTCCCTTTAAGACCGCTAGCGATTCTTCTGGAAGAATTAAACCAGTGGTCGGGGAGTTACATATTTTCGTTGTTCCTGAATCATCAAACGTAACTTCAAGATTTTCGAACGAACTGCAATCTCTGTCTATTAATTTAAGTTCCGTTCCAGCTGGACTTAAAAGAGTAATCAGTAAATCTCCAAGCCAAGTGTGCTCAATATCAACGGAAATATTTACATCTGAAATAGTAACATTTTCTGGAATCGTGATGGTCGTTTCATCAAAACTTGAAGAATTATCGGTAATCGCTATAGTAGGAGAATCGCTGTAAGAGTTGCATGTTATTTCCACCAAATAATCAATTGAAAATTCATGGCTGTTCAAAGCGTAGTAGATATTATTGGAAGCTTTAATCATGATTCTGCAATAAGGTGCAGCAATTAAGGGGACTGCAACTTCTTGAGACCCGTCGTTGGGTGTATTTGAAATTAAGGGAGTATATGAAACTCCTCTATCCGTTGATATTAGAATGTCTACATGAGAGGTATTTACAGGTGATTCATTCGTGTTGGCGACATCCCAAGTAATCGTTTCTGAACCACCTCTATTCCATATTATTCCTTCTTCATTTTGAGAGGTTAATTTGAAAGGACCCGACTCTCCATCAACTGAAACCGTCATAGAACTTATGGCATTTTGTCCTCCCCCAGAAATATTATCACGAACGGTAAGTTTGAAATTTAAATCTCTTTCAACACTTGATACGGATTCCCATGTAGTTGATAAATTCCCATTCAAAACAGCTTGATAATTGGGCATGTATCTGTTTGGTGAATTTGTAGGGCGAAGAGATCGAAACATAGGGCCTGTTGCATTTGTTGGGCTTGGATCAGATGTTTCGATTCCTCCAGTACCTCCGAGATCATTTTGTTCCCATACATAACTTGTAGTTCCAGAAGAATTACCCTCTCCTTCCAAAATAAATGCTGTAGAATGCGGAATTACAAAATCCGAACCGGCGTTCGAAACTGGGATGTTTTGAGATAAGTCTGTAAGTTGGCCACAAGAGGTGTTTTTTATAAATGTTGTGACTTGTTCAATGCTTTTAAAATGGAAATAATCATCACCTTTTGATTCCACATTTGAGGTTGTAATTCCAGCATATCCCATTATTGTAGAGCCGCTTCCAGGTTCTAAATTAGCTCCTGTTCCTTCACTGTTAGGCCCAGATTCGTCTGAAGTCCAAGTATGGTTTGCCCCAAATTGATGTCCTATTTCATGTGCAACATAATCGAGATCAAAAAAATCTCCCTCAGGAACCCCATTTACAGGAGAAGTATAACCACTTCCTTTTAACCCAGCTTCACAGACACAACCAATACATCCCGCGTTTCCACCCCCTCCATCATGACCAAATAGGTGTCCGATATCATAAGAACTACTTCCTATCGTATTTGTAAGATTTGCCTGAAGCTCTGTTCCCCATTCTTCATAAGACGTATAATCGGAATACGGATCGGTATCTGGATTCGTATAAATAATATCTTCTACATTATTGATTAGTTTTAATTCCACGCCAAAATCTCTATTAAAAATTCCATTAATTCTGGTTATTGTTGCATTCATTCCAGCCAAAGCCGCTGCTTTTGCCGCCGCTTCTTCACCGGGCCCAACAGGTCCGTCATAATGATATTCTGTATATTCTGCTGTAACCGAAAGTGCAAGGAGGTATGTTCTCAATTTTAAATCATTCGCTTCTTTATTCGCAAATAAAGAATTTTTAATAACTAATTGAATTTCATCAACTGTTAAACAATTGAATTCACCAACAATTTTGTTTCCCTCCGTACGATTATAGACTATATAATCATCTACACTTTTTTTTTCGATAAAACCTATATTTTCACCTGATGTATATGTTAGGCTAAGTCCTTTTTGCGGAGAAATACTAAAGCGAATGGTATTCTTACCATTCGTACCAGTATAAGACCTGATTTCTGGATATTTTAATTGAAGTTCCTCTTGAAAAACAGAAGCTTCATTAACGGTAAAAGATTCTAGGCCTCCTTTTAGGTTTGGGAATTTTATTTTTACACTTCTTTTCTTTGCAATTGAGCTTGATGCATTAACTGAATTTAATTGTTGCTTTAAAGATTTTAGATCTAAATGGTATAACAACCCCCTATTTGGGACCACAAATTCACTTCTGATTTTAGAAGTGTTTAAATCACTTGGCGTTATTTTTTTCCAATTATTCTTTTGAGTTTGACTGAATAGTGAAGTATTAAGCACTATGAATAAAATAGAAATACCCAATTTTAAATAATACTTGCAAATCATAACAATTCCTTTGGAGTTTTGGTAAAATTAGCCAATATTTATTTAACCAAAAAAAATGAATTAAGCTCGATCAAATATTTTACTTTTCGATAAAATATCTACCTTTGTCACCCATAATTCGTATTAGATTCAAATTGAAAATCACACATAATTTTTCAAATTTTTCAACTTCCAAAAAAACAGTTGTTACCATAGGTACTTTTGATGGAGTTCATATTGGACATCAGAAAATAATTGAACAATTGTTGAATGCTTCGAAAAAGAAAAATGAAATCTCAGTTTTACTTACGTTTTTTCCGCATCCGAGAATGGTTTTGCAAAAAGACAGTGAAATAAAATTAATCAATACTATTAAGGAGAAATCAAAATTACTTGAGAATTTTGGTTTGGACGAACTTGTTATTCATCCATTCGATAAAGAATTTTCGAGATTAACAGCTTTTGAATTTGTAAGAGATATATTGGTGAATAAATTTAATATTTCAAAATTAGTAATTGGTTATGATCACCATTTTGGTAAAAACCGAGAGGGAAATTTTGAGCAATTGCAAGAATATGGATCCATGTTTGGGTTTAAATTGGAAGAAATTCCAGCACAAAATTTAAATGATATTTCTATAAGTTCTACTAAGATTAGACATTCGCTGAATGCTGGAGATATTAAAAAAGCGAATAATTACCTAGGGTATCATTTTATGCTGTCTGGAACTGTTGTTTCTGGAAATAGATTGGGATCAAAAATTGGATTTCCTACAGCCAATATAACTATTGAAGAATCGTATAAAATAATTCCAAAATCGGGATCTTACATCGTTAAGTCTGCTATAGATAATGAAATCTATTTTGGTATGATGAATATTGGAAATAGACCCACAGTAGATGGCACCATAGAAACCATTGAAGTTCATTTTTTTAATCTCGAACAAGATTTGTACGGAAAGAAGATTTCAGTTGAGTTGTTAAATTTCCTTCGTGAGGAACATAAATTTGAATCTGTTCAAAGTTTACAAACTCAATTACATCTTGATAAAAGGAATTCTTTGGACTTTATTAATAATCTGACATCTATTTCCTAAATTTGCGCTTTCAAAAAAGTACAATTTAGACCTATGTTACAAGTAGCATTTATTAGAGAAAACCAAGAACTGGTATTTCAGGGGTTGGCCAAAAGAAATTTCAAGAACGCATTAGAAAGTATCAATGGGGTCATTTCCATTGATGAAAATAGAAGATCAACTCAAACGGAACTTGATAATACTTTAGCAGAATCTAATAAATTATCTAAAGAGATTGGGATACTTTATAAAAATGGAGAGCCCCAAAAAGCCACTATTTTAAAAGAAAAAACAGTTCAATTAAAGGAAAATTCAAAGAATCTTTCAGAAAAATTGGGACAACTATCTTTGGATCTTGAGGAATTGTTGTATCAAATTCCAAATATTCCACATACATCTGTTGTTGCTGGGACCACTGAAGAAGATAATGAAATTATTTTTGAAGAGGGTGAAATACCTAATTTGTATGAAGGGGCTCTTCCACATTGGGCCTTAGCAAAAAAATATGATATTATAGATTTTGAATTAGGAAATAAAATTACCGGTGCTGGATTTCCAGTATATAAAGGTAAAGGAGCGAGAATACAACGTGCCTTAATCAATTATTTTTTAGATAAAAATACAGCCGCAGGTTATACCGAAACACAAGTACCACATTTAGTAAACGAAGCATCTGGAAGAGGGACTGGTCAATTACCCGATAAAGAAGGTCAAATGTATCATGCAGGAATCGATAATTTATATTTAATTCCAACTGCAGAAATACCTATTACAAATATTTATAGAGACGTGTTGCTAAAGGAAAGTGATTTTCCCGTTACAAATACTGCTTATACTCCTTGTTTTAGAAGAGAAGCGGGTAGTTATGGAGCACATGTACGTGGCTTAAATCGCCTGCATCAATTTGATAAAGTTGAAATTGTTAGGGTAGAGCACCCGTCAAATTCGTACAAGGCTTTAGATGGTATGGTAGAACATATTAAAGGGATTTTGCAAGAATTAGAATTGCCTTATAGAATTTTACGGTTATGCGGTGGTGATATCGGTTTTACGTCTGCACTAACATTTGATTTCGAAGTGTTTTCCACAGCTCAAGATCGTTGGTTGGAAATAAGTTCTGTTTCAAATTTTGAAACCTTTCAAGCAAATCGTTTGAAATTGCGGTTTAAAAATGAAGCAGGAAAAAGTGAATTGGCACATACCTTAAACGGAAGTTCTCTGGCATTACCTCGTGTTTTAGCGGGATTGTTAGAAAATTGTCAAACACCAGAAGGAATTAAAATTCCTAAAGTTTTGGTTCCATATTGTGGCTTTGAAATGATTCGTTAGTGTCTGGATGGAAACAAGCGATTTTTACTTTTGATGTATTTCTGGCTAGCCACTAATTAGCAATAACGGCCAACATCAATTTTTTATATCGATTCATTTCTAATAAGGCTTCGAAATACGCATTTAATTGTCCGTTTTTCATGAACTCAATAGATCTCTTTTTATTATTTTCGTATTGTTTGATTAATTCTTTCATGTGTTTGATTTTATAGATTTTTATTGGTCACATACTGTTCGCTATAAATCATTTCCTTGGATGATAAAATTTTGAACATGCGCGTTTCATAATAATATAGTTTGTTGATTGTTTTGAAATAGACAAGTTTCATGCCAAAATGTTACACCCCAGTTTTAGATTTGAATCTCTTTTACGAATATTTTAACAGTTTGTTTGGTATCTTTGAGCACTTAAGTTATTGAAATGCGTCAATTTTTAATCTTCTTTTTACTCCTAATTTCAGCCCTTTCTTATTCTCAAGAACAGCAGGTGGCTTATGATTATTTTAGAAAGGGTGCGTTTGAGAAAGCCGCGACTATTTACCAATCATTGTACGAGAAAAATAATTTCAACGCTCGTTATTTAACAAGGCTAATCTACTGCCATCGACAATTAGAAGATTTTGATAAAGCACAAGAACTTGTTCAAAATCATCTGGTAAAATATCCAACTCAAATTCAATTCTATGTTGAGATAGGATATAATTATGAACTACAGCACAATCAAGAAAAAGCCGTTAGTTATTATAATAAAGCCATCGCAGAACTAGAAAAAAATCCAAATTATGGATATGCTATTGGTAGATCTTTTCAATACAATCACCTTCTTGAATACGCACTAAAGGCATATAAAATTGCCTTGAAAGCGAATCCAAGGGCAAATTATAATATTCAATTAGCCTCTATTTATGGTGAAAAGGGAGAAATTGAAAATATGTTTAATGCTTATTTAGATTTGGTTGAAAAGGACGAAAAATATTCTTCGACTATTTTAAGATATATCAATAAATATATTACTGAAGATAGTGAGAATAAATACAATATTATTTTTAAAAAAACAGTATTAACTAGACTTCAAAAAAATCAACTAAGTGCTTGGAATCAGATGCTTAGTTGGATGTTTATTCAGCAAAAACAATATCACAGAGCCTTTATTCAAGAAAAAGCGCTGTACAAAAGAAATGATAGTTTGGGACTTGGAGGTGTATCCAATGTAGGTTTAATTGCATTTAAACATAAAGATTATTCCACTACAATACATTGTTTCAACTTTATTGTCGAAAATTCAGAGAATAGCAAGGACATCATAAAATCGAAATTGTATTTATTATATGCATCTATGGAGACCTCCAATGATTTGGATATGGTGAATACTCAATTCCAAGATCTATTTGCTGAATTTGGAAAAAATGCTACTACTATTGATATTCAAATAGCGTACGCTGATTTTTTAGCATTTGACATGAATGAGTCGGAAAAGGGTATTGAAATACTCCGGGAGACTCTTAATTTTAGATTAGATGAATTTCAAAAAGGAGAAATTAAAATCAGTTTAGGAGATTTACTTGTATTTGACGGGAAATTTAATGAGGCGCTAGTCTATTTTTCTCAAGTACAAACAAGATTGAAAAACCATACTTTGGCTCAAAACGCAAGGTTTAAAGTAGCTCAAACGAGTTATTATAAGGGCGATTTTGAATGGGCTCAAACACAATTGAAAGTTCTAAAACAATCTACTTCGCAACGGATTTCGAATGATGCTATTGAGTTGAGCTTGATTATAAGTGATAATAGTGTTAAAGATTCATTGAAACTAGCATTAAAATCGTATGCACGTGCCGATTTGTTAGCGTTTCAAAATAAGAATCAACAAGCGGTTGATACTTTAACCCAGTTATTGCGAAACCATAAAGGACATGCGATTGAAGATGAAGCCTTGTTTAAGCAGGGAGAAACTTTTGAGAAAATGAAATTGTTTGACAAAGCGTCATCCAATTATATCCGTTTAATTGAGATAAACGATCAAGATATTTTAGTTGACAATGCTTATTATAGACTTGCAGAAATTTCTTTAAAACAAAACAAGTTAGAAAAAGCCAAAGAATACTATCAAAAGATTATTTTTGACTATTCTTCGAGTATCTATATGGTAGATGCTCGAAAAAAGTTTAGAACACTGCGGGGGGATGACCTTCAATAAATAAAATAATACAATGTTTATACACAACGTAACGATAAATGTAGATGAAAGTATCAATGAAAAATGGTTGGCATGGATGCATGATGTAAATATTCCTGCTATTATGGATACAGGGCGATTTGTAAGTATTAAATTATGTCATGTTTTGGTTCAAGAAGATATGGGCGGAATCACATATGCCATTCAATATACCGCCGCAACTAAAGAAGAGTTAAAAAGTTACTTGACAGAAGATGCCTATAAATTTAGGGAGTCAGAAATGAACCTCTTTAATGGAAAATTCGGAATCTTTACCACAGAATTAAAAGTAATTTCTGAAGTAACAAAATAGTCTATGTCAGTAAGAGCAAAAAAACATTTAGGGCAACATTTTTTAAAAGATGAATCGATCGCCGAAAATATCGCCAACTCTTTAACTTTGAATGGCTATAGTCACGTGCTTGAAATTGGACCTGGAATGGGAGTTTTAACAAAATATATACTTCAAAAAGATATCACTACACATGTTATAGAAATTGATAGGGAATCGGTGGAATATCTTCAAACACATTATTTAAATTTAGCCCCAAGAATTATTGAGAAAGATTTCTTGAAAATTGATTTGAACGAATATTTTCGAGATAAACAATTGGCTATTATTGGAAATTTCCCATACAATATCTCTACTCAAATTCTTTTTAAAACAATCGAAAATAGAACTATGATTCCAGAATTTTCTGGGATGTTTCAAAAAGAAGTCGCTCAAAGAATTGCAGAAAAAGAAGGAAGTAAAACGTACGGAATTTTATCGGTGCTTACCCAGGCATTTTATGAAGTAGAGTATTTGTTTACCGTTCCTCCATCGGTATTTAATCCACCGCCAAAGGTAGATTCTGGCGTTATTAGGATGATCCGAAAAGAAAACTATACGTTACCTGTTAATGAAAAGTTTTTCTTTCAAGTAGTTAAAACCGCTTTTAATCAGCGTCGTAAAATGTTGCGTAGCAGTTTAAAATCTTTGAATCTATCGGATAAATTAAGAGAAGATACTATATTTACCATGCGTCCAGAGCAACTTTCAGTAGATGCTTTTATTAAGTTGACTGCAAAAATTGAGAACGATGGCATTGGAAATTAGCAAAGAACTTTTTTCAGAAATAGATTATCTTATTGAAAATCAACTAGATAAGTCTATTCAGGAATTACTAAATGATGAACACCACGCCGATATTGCTGAGGTTCTAGATGAATTAAATCTAGAACAAGCCACATACATCATCAAATTATTAGATAGTGAGAAAACATCTATAATTTTGATGGAACTGGACGAAGACGTTCGTGAGAGAGTCCTTAAAAACTTATCTGCCAAAGAGATTGCAGAAGAAATTGACGAATTAGATACCGATGATGCTGCCGACATTATTGCCGAACTTCCAGAAGAACGTCAAAAACGTGTAATTTCTGAATTAGACGATGACGAACACAAAGCAGATATCCAAGAATTATTAAGCTACGACGAAGATTCTGCAGGTGGATTAATGGCCAAAGAATTGGTAAGGGTTAATGAAAACTGGACCGTTCCAAGATGTGTGAAAGAAATGCGTATTCAGGCTGAAGAAGTCACTCGGGTGCACTCTATATATGTAGTTAACGACAGTGAACAATTAATTGGTCGATTATCTTTAAAAGATTTATTAATGGCTCCTGCAAGAGGTAACATAACTAAAATCGTACGTCCAAAAGTAGACTCCGTAAATGTCCATGAAGACGTGGAAGAAGTTGCTAAAATCATGCAAAAATATGATTTAGAAGCTATTCCTGTTGTAGATGAAAACAAGGTATTATTAGGTCGTATAACCATCGATGATATCGTTGATGTAATCAAGGAAGAAGCAGAAAAAGATTACCAAATGGCAGCCGGTATTTCGCAAGATGTCGAGGCAGATGATAATGTTTGGGAACTAACAAGAGCGCGTTTGCCTTGGTTGGTTTTAGGTCTTTTTGGCGGACTTGGCTCTGTATTTATCATGAAAGGTTTCGGGCATATTATGGAAACCGTACCTTCATTATTTTTCTATACACCGTTAATTGCCGCAATGGCTGGTAATGTTGGTGTACAATCAAGTGCCATTATTGTGCAAGGTTTGGCCAATGACAATGTAAAAGGAAGTTTGTTTAACCGACTTTTAAAAGAAGTAGGGCTTAGTTTAATTAACGGACTAGCACTAGCATTATTGGTTATTATATTCGGATATATAATTGGTCAAAACCACCTCGAAAGTCTTGCAATAGCCGTTTCTATGATGGCTGTGATTATTGTTGCTGCTTTAGTTGGAACCTTTGTGCCAATTATTTTGGATAAAAAAGATATTGACCCAGCCATAGCAACAGGTCCATTCATTACTACTAGTAATGATATTCTTGGCATTTACCTGTTTTTTGTAATTGCAGGTTTGATTATTGGTTTTTAAAACCGCAATTCTTAAGTTCCTCTTTGGTTGTATGTTTATGGTGTTGAAATAACGCACTAGTGTTTATTCGTATATTGCACACCATTATGACCCGTCCTGAAATTATAAATCAAATTCTTGACAAAAATTAAAAACACAAAATTACATTAGTTAAAAAAGCATAATTATGCAAAGTAAGTCTAGATAGAAGAAAGGTTTTTTTCCAAGCGTTTATAATATTCACTCCAAGGATCAACAGATTGGGACACTAAAAGATAAAATCTTTTCACAAACTTCTGATGGTGAAATAAAGGGTACAAAATATACCTTTAAAACTAAAGGAATATTTAAGCAGCATACTAAAATTATAGATAATCGAGAAAAAAACGTAATAGGTCAAATATCAAATAATAGTTGTTTGACAAAAGCCTCAATAACAGTTTTTGATAAAACTACTATTCGGAAATATGATAATATTTGGAATACTAAATGGAGTGTGACTGATTCAGAGGGTAATCACATTAATTACTCTGGGCATTCAACATCTGGACAAATTGATTCAACGCGAGAAAATGATTTATTCTTGTTAGCAGACCTTTTGTAATTAACTACCATTGGCAAAGAACTATTGCGGTTATGGTTATTGTCTTTATTTCTATGCGGATATAAATTGATAAAAAACACAACGATGTAAAACATAGAGATTAAAATTCATCCTTTGAAAACGAACTACATCAAACACAATATTGTGTATTTTAATCACGCAATAAATCATAGTGTGCCAAGAATCAATCAGGGCACTAAAGGGTTGAATGCTATAAGTAAGATGATGGTAGGTCCATGAGAGTCGTTGTATAGGCGATGGCTCTAAACCACCTAAAGGCGCTATAATTAATAGTTATTGTACTGAGCGTTTAGGAGAATTTAATCCTAGAATTAGCAGTTGTGAATAAAGGAGTTGAGCCCTTCGACAGGCTCAGGATAAACTTCAGTGAACCATTGAAGAGGTGTCGAGAGGTAGGACCTACAGTCAAAAGCTACGAAGTATGATACGGAGTGAAAAGTAGTGTTAGCACTAACATTAATTACAGAGATAACCTATTTATTTTTTTTTCAGGCTGGCGTCATTCAGATGGCAAGAACTTTATTTGGGCTTATTTACGGAACTTGAAAATCTGACTATAAATTCAAAGGGAAATATACAATAGGTACAACCTCGAGATAGCATACCAATATTATAATCAGGGGGCAGACCAATTCGCAGTAGTGATGACGTTTCTGTAATGGAAATGGAGCAAAGGGATTGGCTCATACAGTTTTGTTTTATTTATCAACTCAATATATTGAGGATGAATTTATGAGATCAAACAAAATCTTTTATTAGATTTGTGTTAGAAGAGCCGTGTGAGGAGAGACTTTCTAGCACGGTTCTGTGAGAGGCTTGGGCTGAAATGCCCTTTGTCTACTCGATTATAAAAATATGCGTCATTAAATTGAAGTATAATCCAGACTTACTGATCTCAACTTTAGTATATTGCATTAATAAATTACTATTATGAAATTAAACTTATTGTCTTGTGATGTTCAGAGGCCAGATAGAAGAGCGATCGCCAAATGTATTACAGAAATTTCATCTAATATTGATGGATCTTTGTCGAATGAACTTACAGAGATACTCTTAGAAGGAGACGCTGTAGATATTGAGGTAGAAGATAAAAACACGGGTTCTGCTTTAAGAGCTTTGCGAAAACTAAGTATTGATTACGAAATTATAGAATGAACAGTTATTGGAAACAATAAGCGATTGCTCAATAATACTGGTATATTTGGGAAAAGGTATTCTATAAAAAAATCAGTAAACATTAACTCACTTCGAATAAATTATATCCTTTAATAATACATGAGAATTTAATTATCAAATTATTATAAAAAATAAAATAGTTGAAATCAACAAGAAATAGTAAAAAAGTAAACAGAATAAGAAACCACTTCTCAACCTCTAAAATCGCATCTTCTTAAATAAGTCCCAAAAAACCACACCACAACTCACAGAAATATTCAGTGAGTGCTTGGTTCCAAATTGTGGAATTTCAATACAATAATCTGAGTTAGAGACAACTTCTTGTTGTACACCCTTTACTTCGTTTCCAAAAACAATCGCATACTTTTTATTTGAGTCAACTTCAAAATTTTGCAGCATTGTTGAATTTTCGGCTTGCTCAATTGATGCAATTATGAATCCAGATTTTTTCAAGTCTGACACTAGTGAAACTGTATCTTCTTTATATTCCCAGTCTACAGATTCTGTAGCGCCCAAAGCCGTTTTATGAATTTCTTTATGAGGAGGTTGTGCTGTGATTCCACACAGATAAATTTTCTCAATAACAAAAGCGTCACTCGTTCTAAAAACAGAGCCAATATTATTTAAACTCCTGATATTATCTAGAATTACGATCAACGGAATTTTACTTATTTGTTTAAACGCTGCAGCGTCAATTCTGTTTAATTCGCTATTTTTTAGTTTTCTCATAAATAAAAATTATCCTTCCTGAGAAGGCAGGAATCTAGTTTAACACCTAGTTTGGATTCTAACTTTCGCAAGAATGATAACTGAATGAAATTCAAGTGCAAATTTAATCGAAAATCACGCACCATTTTTCAAAATTAAAATTAATTGACGAAAACCTAAAAGCACACTTTTTCAACCTAAAAAAATAATGTAAATTCGCCTTTTACTCTTTAACAACTACAACTTTGGCAAAAGCAAAAAAAGTCACTCCTTTAATGAAACAATACAACGCAATCAAGATGAAATATCCTGATGCGATGTTACTTTTTAGAGTTGGCGATTTTTATGAGACTTTTGGTCAGGATGCTGTAAAAGCATCCAAAATTTTAGGTATTGTATTAACAAAAAGAGGTGCGGGTAGTGAAACTGAAACCGCCTTAGCCGGTTTTCCGCATCATTCTCTGAATACCTATTTGCCAAAATTGGTAAAAGCAGGTTGTAGAGTCGCTATTTGCGATCAGTTAGAAGATCCAAAAAAAACTAAAACCATTGTAAAAAGAGGTGTAACCGAGTTGGTAACTCCGGGTGTTGCATTGAATGATGAAGTGCTAAATGCGAAGTCTAACAACTTTTTAGCGGCAGTACATTTTGATAAAAAGCAACTAGGTGTTTCTTTTTTAGACGTATCGACAGGAGAATATTTAACCGCACAAGGGACGGTAGAATACATCGATAAACTATTGCAGAATTTCAGTCCTAGCGAAGTGTTGGTGCAAAAACAACACAAAGTGAAATTCTCAGAACATTACGGAGAACGCTTTAATGTTTTTTACTTGGATGATTGGGTTTTTCAATCGGATTATGCACTCGAAAGTTTGACCAATCATTTTCAAGTTGGGAGTTTAAAAGGGTTCGGAATTGATCGTTTAGAAGAAGGAGTAATTGCTGCGGGAGCCGTGCTGTATTACCTTTCAGAAACCCAACACAACAAACTAGCACATATTACCAATATTCAGCGAATATCAGAAGATAATTATGTGTGGATGGACCGGTTTACAATTCGGAATTTAGAATTGTATGTTCCTAATTCTCTTGATGCCGTTACATTGTTAGATATTATCGATCAAACCATTTCACCCATGGGTGGCCGCTTATTAAAACGTTGGTTGGCTTTACCCTTAAAAAATGCTGTAGAAATAAAGCAGCGCCAAGAAGTGGTAAAACACCTAATCAATGACGATGATTTGTTTGAGATATTCACCTATCAAATCAAACAGATTAGTGATATAGAACGATTGATTTCAAAAGTTGCTACTGGTAAAATAAGCCCGAAGGAAGTCGTATTACTTAAGAATTCATTGAAAGCTATTTTACCCATAAAACAGGGTGCAACTGAAACTACAAATGATGCATTAAAAAATATAGGTACAGAACTTGATGATTGTACTTTATTGATTGAGAGGGTCTTGCAAATGTTGAACGAAGATGCGCCTGTAAATATCAATAAGGGAAATACAATCGCATCAGGAATATCTAAAGAACTGGATGAGTTGCGAGACATTTCGACATCTGGAAAATCATATTTGGATAAAATGTTACAGCGCGAAATAGAACGCACTGGTATTTCATCTTTGAAGATTGCGTTTAATAATGTATTTGGCTACTACATAGAAGTTAGAAATACGCATAAAGATAAAGTTCCCGAAGAGTGGATTCGTAAGCAAACCTTGGTAAATGCTGAACGCTACATAACCGAAGAACTTAAAGAGTATGAATCAAAAATATTAAGTGCAGAAGAGAAAATTGGGCAATTGGAACATGAGTTGTTCGATCAATTGGTGCAATTTTTAATCAAGTTTATTCAACCTGTTCAGCGAAATGCACAACTTGTGGCGCAGTTAGATTGTTTGTGCTCCTTTGTTCAAACGGCCAAGGAAAGCAATTATGTGTGTCCTACGATTGACGAAAGCACGGATATTACCATTAAGAATGGACGTCATCCAGTCATTGAAAAGCAATTGCCACTGGGTGAAGAATATATTGCAAACGATGTGGTATTGAATAGAACGCTGCAACAAATTATTATGATTACCGGGCCAAATATGAGTGGTAAATCTGCTATTTTACGTCAGACTGCATTGATTGTTTTATTGGCGCAAATGGGAAGTTATGTACCCGCACAAAATGCGACAATTGGCGTTGTAGATAAGATTTTTACGCGGGTTGGAGCCAGTGATAATATTTCAATGGGAGAATCTACTTTTATGGTCGAGATGAATGAGACTTCGAGTATTTTGAATAATCTTTCTGAACGAAGTTTAATCCTATTAGATGAAATTGGTAGAGGAACGAGTACTTATGATGGGATTTCAATCGCATGGGCAATTGCAGAATATCTGCATGAGCACCCTACAAAAGCAAAAACATTATTTGCTACGCATTATCATGAATTGAACGATATGAGTGAAACTTTTAATCGCGTCAAAAATTTTAATGTTTCTGTAAAAGAATTAAAGGATAACGTGATTTTCCTACGAAAATTAGTGGCGGGAGGTTCTGAGCATAGTTTTGGAATTCATGTAGCAAAATTGGCAGGGATGCCAAGCCCTGTTATTCATAGAGCGAATAAAATGTTGAGAAAATTGGAGCACAGTCATTCATCAGATGAAATTAAGGACAAACTAAAGCAGGCTCAAGAAGAGGAAGATGTGCAATTAAGTTTCTTTAAATTAGACGATCCGTTGTTGGAGAACATTAAAGATGAAATTTTATCAACCAATATTGATACATTAACTCCCATTGAGGCTTTGATGAAATTGAATGAAATCAAACGCATGTTGACGACGAAGTAATTTTAGTATTTTGAACCTCTTTAAACAAAGTATCATTTATGGAAATAATTATAGAACATATCAATTTCGTTGGCTCCTTTGTATTTGCAATTTCAGGAGCTTTGGTTGCTATTAGGAAAAAATTAGATCCTTTTGGGGTTCTGATCGTAGGGTTTATAACTGCCGTTGGTGGTGGAACCATTCGAGATATGTTACTTGCCGAAAGAGATGTTTTTTGGCTATATGACATCACTATTATTTATGCAGTTATTGCTGGAATAACGATTGCAATTATTTTAAAAGAAAGATTAAATTTCTTTAACAAACCCCTGTTTTTTTATGACTCCGTTGGACTTGGCTTGTTCACTATTACTGGAGTTCAGATAGGTTTGGACGCAAATTTGATCCCCATAGTTTGTGTTTTATTGGGAACTATTACAGGTATTTTTGGTGGTGTTATTAGAGATGTTGTTGTTAATGAAATACCCGTGATTTTCAGAAAAGAGATTTATGCAACGGCAAGTATCGGAGGTGGAGGAATATATTTAGTTTTAATTCATTTCAATGTAAGCAATCCTTATCTACAAATAATACCAATAATATTTATTATTGTTTCTCGAATTCTTGCTGTAATGTTTAACATATCACTTCCGTCAATTTACCCCAAGGAGAATGATTCATAATTTAGAATAAGATTTTTTTGGTATTGGGATTGAAAATGATACAATACTCGAAAATTCAGGAAGGTTATGGCGTTCTTCAAAACTTAAACGCACGTTTTATTTATACAATTGGTAGTCGTTATGCTAAGCACGTTTGCGGTACACATAAGTCAGTTGGGACTATGCCTTATTCTCAGTATGAAAACTTCGATAATTTTTGTAAAAAGCTACCTAAAGGAACTCTTTTAGTAAGAGTTCAATTCGCTGATAAGAGGAGTGCCACTAGAAACATTTATGCATCCTAGAGATCCTGTTTCTCCTTTAGAAGTTAAAGATGATGGTCGGACAAGCTCCGTCATTTAAACATCTCTCTTTTCGGTAAAATTCAAATCTGTTTTAAGTTTAAATATTTCTATTGCAGGGCGCATTGTTATGTACAATCGGCAAGTAAAATTGATTTAATTTTTTTATATTTACTGCCTAATATTTTATTATGTTTTTATTTATAAGCGGTCCCGAAATTTTTATTATCATTCTTATTGTGGTGATGTTATTTGGCGCAGATAAAATACCTGAGATTGCTCGAGGTTTGGGAAAGACGATGCGTCAAGTTAAGGATGCGACGAATGATATTAAAACTGAAATAAAAAAGAGTGCCGATAAACAGGGGATAGATACTGATTTCACTAAAGATATTAAAAAAGGAATAGACAAAGTTAAGGACAATATCGACGATATGACTGGGCCTATTAAAAGACTTTAATCATTCCTAAATCACTCTACTTATTGTTAGTCCATCACGAATTGGCAATAAAACGGTTTCAATTCTAGTATCTGTACTTAACAATTTGTTATATTTTAGGAGTGCTGCAGTGTCGGTATCCTTGGGATCAAATTTCTCAATAATTTTACCGCTCCATAGTACATTATCTGATAAAATAACGCCTCCTTTATTCATTTTTTCCATAATTAAATGGAAGTAGTTTGCATAGTTGCTTTTATCCGCATCAATAAATACTAAATCAAACTGTACTTTAATTTTCGGAATAACTTCTAAAGCATTTCCTACATATTGGTGTATTTGACTCTTGAAGTCGGACTTGTCAAAATATTTCTTTTGTAAATCATATAATTCTTCATTTCTATCTATGGTATGTAAAGATCCATCCTGTTTCATTCCTTCAGCTAAACACAAGGCAGAATATCCCGTATAAGTTCCAATTTCTAAAATCGAGGTTGGCTGAATTAATTTTGAAATCATAGATAAAATCCTACCTTGAAAGTGTCCACTTAACATACGTGGAACTAGTACTTTTTGCCAGGTTTCTTGATTAAGTTCTTGTAAAATTTGAGGTTCTTTTTGTGAATGATTCAAAACGTACTCATCCAGTTTTTCAGACAAAAAATCCATATTAATTTTTAAATTCTATAGAAAGCAAAGCATTGCGTTTACTCTTCCATTTTTTCTTTCAAATAAGTTTTCATTATTTCTTTGTCTTCGCTACAGAGAACTTTTTCTTTTTTGCAAAGTCCTTTGCAATAGTTTCCAAATAATTTAGTCAATAAACTATTTTGGCTGCTATAACACTTACAAATTTTACAGAAAATAAAATGAATTTTTAACTTAAGGATTTCGCGAAAACTTGCTTCTCCATATTGGCTTTTATCACAAATAGTGGTAGCCTTTTCACAAGAAATAAAATTCTTACCCATACTCGCTATTAATTATTAAACCAATTATCCTCCATACATCTCCTCAATTGAGTTCTAGCTCTATGAATTATAACCCATAGATTTGACGATGTTATTTCTAGTTCCTTACAAATTTCTTCAGTTTCAAAACCTTGTATTGTTTTCATTGTAAAAACCATTCGATATTTTTCAGGAAGTTTATCTATACATTGCTTCAACGCCGCTTTTAATTCGTCATTTTCAATGTCTTTATCAGCATCATCAGACCAAGTGTTTGGAACTCTTTCTTCGAGCCATTCGCCATTATTATCCCCTTCCTTGTAAAAATTCATGCGAACTTCTGCTTTTCCTTTTCTCGAATTTATTTTACGATAATAATCTATGATTTTACGTTTGAGTATGGAAACTAACCAAGTACGTTCACTAGCCCTTCCTTGAAAATTTTTCATGGACTTTAATCCGGCGAAAAATGTTTCTTGAACCAAATCTTTAGCGAGGTCCTTATTATTTACACGAGTAATCGTATAATTATATAAATAATCGGAATATAATTGGACCCATTTTTCCGAGTTTAAAGTATGTTCAATTTCTGTGGACATTTTTTTTTACTAGTTTAACAATGTATGAAATTAGTCAATAACATTTTGTAAAGAATAAATTTTCAATAATTAAGATTTATAGTACTATAGATAAGCTCTTTTTTACTAGATGGAATATTTAATGAACTCTTTTAATTTTTACTATTTTTACATTCTAAAATATTCTGAAAATGTCAGTAGCAAAAAACGAGTATAGGCGAGTTACGGTTAAATCTTTGATAGATATGAAAAGTAACAATGAGAAAATCTCTATGTTAACTGCTTACGACTATACTATGGCCAAAATTGTTGATAGTGCTGGGGTAGACGTGATTCTTGTAGGTGATTCAGCTTCAAATGTTATGGCTGGGCATGAAACGACGGTTCCAATTACTTTAGATCAAATGATTTATCACGCAAGTTCCGTTGTACGTGCTGCAAATAGAAGTTTGGTAGTGGTAGATTTACCTTTTGGAAGTTATCAATCTGACCCTAAAGAAGCGCTGCGTTCTGCAATTAGAATTTTGAAAGAAAGTCGCGGTCATTCTGTTAAAATGGAAGGAGGAAAAGAAATTAAAGAATCTATAAAAAGAATTTTAAATGCGGGTATTCCGGTGATGGGTCACCTTGGATTGACGCCTCAATCTATTTATAAATTTGGGACCTATACGGTTAGAGCAAAGGAAGAGGAGGAAGCCGATAAATTAAGGCACGACTCAAAGTTATTGGAAAAATTGGGGTGTTTCGCAATAGTACTTGAAAAAGTTCCGGCGAAATTGGCGAAAGAAATTGCAGAGAGTTTAACGATTCCAGTAATTGGAATTGGAGCTGGAGCTGGTGTTGATGGGCAAGTTTTAGTGACGCATGATATGATTGGAATGACACATGAATTCAATCCTCGTTTTTTACGTCGCTATTTAAATCTTTACGATGATATGTCCAATGCCTTTAAAAGTTATATTAAAGATGTTAAAAGTGTAGATTTTCCAAACGATAAAGAGCAGTATTAGTGTTGCCCTTTTATCCAATAATCTAATATATATGAAATGAGAATTCTACACCTCGACACTAATCATTCATCACTCATTGATCAATTAAACGATTTGGGACACCAAAATGATGAGGACTATTTGTCATCAAAAGTTCAAGTCGAACAAAAAATTTCAGCGTATGACGGTATTGTAATTCGAAGTCGATTTAAAATTGACAAGCAATTTATTGATGCTGCCGCCCATCTAAAATTTATTGCAAGAGTTGGCGCTGGACTAGAAAGTATTGATTGTGATTATGCCGAAACAAAGGGAATCAAATTGATTGCAGCTCCAGAAGGCAATAGAAACGCCGTAGGAGAGCATACACTTGGGATGCTTTTATCATTATTTAATAAAATGAATAAGGCTGATAGAGAAATTCGACAGGGGAAATGGTTGCGTGAAGATAATAGAGGTATTGAGTTGGAAGGGCTTACGATAGGCTTAATTGGCTATGGGAATATGGGGAAATCTTTCGCTAAAAAATTATATGGCTTTGACGTTGAAGTTATTTGTTACGATATAAAAAATAGTGTTTCAGATGATCATTGCAAACAAGTTTCATTAAACGAATTACAAGAAAAAACGGATGTTTTAAGTTTGCATACTCCTTTTAATAAGTTGTCTCATTACATGGTTGATTCTAAATTTATAAATAATTTCGCTAAACCATTTTGGATTCTAAATACTGCAAGAGGAACAGCCATAAAAACCGAAGATTTAGTTCAGGCATTGAAATCAGGAAAAATAATAGGTGCTGGATTGGATGTTCTTGAATATGAAAAAACCTCGTTCGAAAATCTCTTTGAGGACGATTCATTTCCTCCAGCCTTTAAATACTTAATTAAGGCTCAAAATGTGCTTCTTTCACCGCACGTTGCGGGATGGACGGTAACATCTAAAATTAAATTGGCACAAACAATTGTAACGAAGATAAAACGTAATTTTTAAGAACTTTAGCTACTAACAATTATTTATGAATTCTAAAGCGAATACTCCGAAAGATTATATAAAAGAATTGCTTGAAGATCGCAGAAAGATAATTCAATAGAATATTCCTCTAGCCTTTGAAACTGTTATGGGTTATGGAATACTTAGCGATCATGTATTGCATCAGATTTATCCAAATGGATATCATTACAACCCAAAACTACCATTACCGTCTTCAATCTGGCTTCACAAAAAAACGTTATTGGGTTGTACCGCATGGGAATTTATGCGAATAAAAACTTATTTGAATGGTTTATCTCTGAATTTCCTCAGTATAGTAAAAGGATACTAGATATGAAAAGTTGTATTCGATTTAAAAACATACAAGATATTCCCTTCGAACTCATTGGAGAATTGGTCTCAAAAATACCTGCTAAAGAATGGATCAAATTGTATGAAAAAAAGATAAAAAAGTACATTGAAATCAAATTAATCTTCCTCTTCTTTTGGGTTTGTTCCCCACTGATTTGTATGTGGTTGCCCTTCAATGCACATTGCAACAATCATTAATATACCTCCTACAAAAGGAATGAATGAAATTATGTAATACCAACCGCTTTTTCCAATGTCATGCAGTCTTCGAATAGAAACTGACATACTGGGAATAAAAATAAAGCAATAATAAGAAATCGTTAGAAAGCCTATTGGGAGTTCTAGGTTTGGAGAAGTTGTTCCAAGTAAATTATCTAATAAAATAGCAGTTAATAAAAAAGGGATGTTAAACAATGTAAACATCCAGAATTCCTTCCTTCTCGATCTTCCAGTGAATTGAAAATAATAAAGAATTACTCTTTTGTACCAGTACATATTTATTAATATTTTTATTAATAAACAAAAATACAATTTCTACTCATATTTTCGAACTTGATTCTCAGTATTAAATCGAACTAATTTTAAGGAATTTTTACGATATTAGTGTTTAAAAAAATTTATGAAATAGTAGACCATAGCGGAAACAAAAAAGCATCCTATTGTAGCAACGAGAAGAGTAAACGCTTAGTAACAGGAATTCTTGCAATTTTATTTGGTTCGTTAAGGATTCACAAATTCGTACTTGGATATACTAAGGATGGTCAGATCTAATTAGGGTTGTCTGTAATTAGCTATGAGATTTTAAGTGTTATTGGATTTACAGAAGGGATTATTTATCTAACTAAAAGTGATAATGAGTTTGTTGAAATTTATCAGAATAATCATTTCGTAAAAATCATTTTTTTGTTTTAAAATAACATCGTAATATTACAATGTTAAAAGAAACTATGGGGACTACCAAATCACAAATATTTACAAACCGTCAAAATAGATTAGCACATATTTTAAAAGTGCTAGGTCATCCTGCAAGGATAGCAATACTTGAATATATTGGTGAAATTAATGGTTGTATTTGTACTGACCTGATAACTGAAATTGGATTGGCGCAAGCCACTATTTCACAACATTTAAAAGAATTAAAAAGTATAGGTCTTATAAAGGGTTCAATCGAAGGAAAGAAAGTATGCTATTGTATAGATACTATTAGATGGCATGAAGTTCAGGGTGAAATAAATCCGTTTTTTTCAAAGATAAATTCGTGCTATAGTGCCTGTTAAAAAAAATTAAATAATCACATCGTGATATTACGATTAAAATAAAAACTATGAATACGCAATTATTTCTAAACACGTTAGAAAAACACAAAAACAAGGAATTATTATTTCAATATGCTCCGAATTTATTTGTAGGAACAAATTACCACATTACGGAAGTAAAACATGCTATAATTGATTCAGTTGACTGTGGTGCGCAAACCGATTCTTGGAAAGAAACTATCGTGCAACTCTGGGAAAGCCCCAAAGAATTAGGAAAAACTAATTATATGAAAGCGGGAAAAGCGTTGCAAATATTGATAGAAGTAGGTACGTTGAGAGCCTATAATTCAAATGCAATCGTGAAAATTGAATATGGAAATGCAACATTTCATGCAACGCAACAGTGTATTGATACCATCGTTGTTAAAGAGAATTTGTTAATTATGCAATTAACAGTAGATGAGGTCCGTTGCAAAGCAATTGAACTATGCGGAATTCCAGTAAAGGAGTTAGAAGCAGCGACTACTTGTTGCGACCCTTCATCTGGTTGTTGCTAAACGTAAAACGGCTGTTTATTGGTAAAATAGCACTCTTTAAATAGTCTCTTTTGTAGAATTTTCATTCGTCATTTTACGTTCTAATTCTGCTTGAAATTCTTCGATCACAGGGCGCACAGTGCTTTCTGGAATGTCGGAAATTTTTAAAAAAATGAGTCCGTCAATAGCATCGTTAAACTTTGGATCTACATTAAAAGCAACCAACTTGGCGTTTTGTTTGATGTACTTTTTGATTAAAACGGGGACTCGTAAGTTTCCTGGTTCCAGTTCATCAATTAATCGATCAAACTTATTTAAATCTGCTTGAGTCGCGTCGAAAACAAAGTCTCTATCAGCATCTTTCAACTTTACTTTGTACTCTTTTTTAGGTTGGATGTATTGCGCAATATACGGATCATAATAATGAGATTTCATAAATTCAATCATCAACGATTTTGAAAAATTCGAAAACTGATTCGAAATACTTACTCCTCCAGTTAAATATTTATGCTTAGAATATCGTAAGGTTACATGAATAATACCTTTCCATAAAAAAAATAACGGCATCGGTTTTTGCTGATATTCTTTAATGACAAATGCTCTACCTATATCAATAGTTTCACTCATCATAGTATACAATTCAGGTTCAAACTTAAACAAGGTTTGAACATAAAATCCATCCATACCATATTTCCTGTAAATATCATCTCCAAGTCCCATTCTATAAGCTCCAACCAATATATTTGTTGAACTATCCCATAAAAATAAATGATGATAATGTTGATCAAATCGATCCAAATCAATTTCTTTATTTGTTCCTTCACCTACGGCTCGAAATGTAATCTCTCTTAAGCGTCCTATTTCAAACAATAAATTTGGGATTTTTTCGGCGCTAGAAAAGAAAACTTCATAATTTTTGCTTTCCATCATTCTACTTCCGTTCAATCTCAATTGCTCAATTTCAACAATCATATCATCTACATTCCTTTGCGATATAATTATTTTTGGCTCTTTAGGGAATTTTAAGGAGGCTGTGGATATAGCCCTAGAAATTGTTTTTGAAACAGCTTCGAACGGATTGGCTAACATGTACGTTTTCTTTCGAATAAACTCATGAAAATCATCAATATCAGAAAATTTTTTTTGATCTTTTACCGAAATTGGTTTTCCAATTCTAACTTTAATTTTTCGTTTTTTTTGTGAAAAAACTTCTGAAGGTAACTTAGCAGTACGGAGCGTATCACTTATTTTTGATAGCCCATAAAATAAGGGGCTGTTCTTAGCATGAAAATAGATAGGAATGATAGGAACATTCGCTTTTTTAATAAATTTTATAGCCCCTTTTTCCCACGGTTTATCTACTAATAATTTTCCTTCTCTATGAGTAGACACTTCTCCTGCAGGAAAAATTCCAAGAGGTTTATTCTCTTTTAAATGAATCAATGCCTCTTTAATTCCTTTTATGCTTGATTGAGCATCTTTCCTGTTTTCAAAAGGATTTACCGGCATTATATAAGGTTTCATCGGGGTAATTCTATGCAGTATAAAATTGGCTATAATTTTATAGTCGGGCCGTTTATTCACTAAAAGTTTCAAGAGTAAAATGCCGTCTAGTCCTCCTAAAGGATGATTTGATATAGTAATAAAAGCACCCTCTTTAGGAATTCTATTTAAATCTCCATCTGGAATATCGAATTGTATTTGAAGATCGCTTAAAAGAGCATCAAAAAATGCGAGATCCGATAAATGTTTATGCCTGTCGTAGAGATTGTTTACGGCAGAGATTCTGGTAACTTTCATCAATAACCATCCGAAAAAGGTTCCTAAAAATCCGTATTTGTCAGCATTTATTGCTTTTGAAACTTCTTTTGAAGTAACTATACTCATTCAAAATTATATTTTGTGGCGTATGGCAAATATAAAGTTTAATCTCATAATTAGAATAGGATTCAGAATCCATTACTATCAGATATTTTTTACGCAAGGAGATTTGATATTAGTGGCTAAGAACAAACGTCTTTAACCCATCTTCATCCATTTGAACAGTTTCCCAGCCCTTCAAAATATTTGCTCCAGAATTAATATAGAAATCTCTTGCCGGCGTATTCCAATCTAAAACTACCCATTCCACGCGTTTTACGTTTTCTTTGTGTGCCTGCTTCATAACGGCAGTATACAGTAAATTGCCAATATTTTTTTTTCGCATCGTTTCTTTAACAATCAAATCCTCCAAATGGATTGTTTTTCCTTTCCAGGTAGAATAACGGTAATAGTAAAATGCCATTCCTGCCACCTCATTTTCAGTTTCTGCAACCAGTACTTGAAACATTGGATTCGCACCAAACCCATCTCGTTCAATGTCTTCTATCGAGACTTCAACAGCATTAGGTTCATTCTCAAAATTGGCGAGTTCTTGGATTAATGCTCGTATTGCTGGAGTATCCTCCATTTCGGCTTTTCTAATAGTTATGTTCATATTACTTACATTTATATATGCAATGTATTAATTTCAATTGGTATAACATTTCCCAATACTAATATAAAAACAATCAATTTCCAAGATTGGTTTTAGTTGTGTACCTTTGGGCAATAAATAAATGTTGAACAACTAAAAATTATATATTATGGCTTTTAAATTACCAGCGCTAAGTTATGCTTATGACGCTTTAGAACCGCATATTGATGCAAGAACTATGGAAATACACCATAGTAAACATCACCAAGGATACACAAACAATTTAAACAATGCAATTGCAGGTACTGATTTGGAAGGGAAATCTATTGAAGACATTCTTTCTAACTTAGATATGAGTAATGGTGCTGTAAGAAATAATGGAGGTGGGTTTTACAACCACAGATTATTTTGGGAAGTACTTTCACCAAATGCTGGAGGAAAGCCAACTGGAGAATTAGCCGCCGCAATCGATACGGCTTTTGGTTCATTTGATGCTTTTCAAGATGCTTTTTCTAAAGCTGCTGCAACTCAATTTGGTTCAGGTTGGGCTTGGTTATGTGTTGCTAAAGGTGGTGCGGTAAATGTTTGTTCTACTCCTAATCAAGATAACCCAACTATGCCGGGTGTGACTTGTGGAAATCAACCAATTTTAGGATTGGATGTTTGGGAACATGCTTACTACTTAAACTATCAAAATAGAAGACCAGATTATATCAATGCATTTTTTAATGTAATTAACTGGGAAAAAGTTTCAGCAAATTACGCTGCAAATAAATAAAAATTTAGTTGCCTTGAAAAAGGTGCGTTTACTAAAAATAAAAAACCCGAAGCAGTTGCTTCGGGTTTTTTATTTTTAGTATTTTCAGTTCTAAAATTTCCTTTTAATAAGCTCTCGCATCAGAACCTTCATAATAGTTAATAAAGGCTAAGTTCACAACTCTATTCCCCCCTGGAGTAGGATAATCTCCTGTGAAGTACCAATCTCCCGTATGATCTGGACATGCTTTATGCAGATTCTCAACAGTTTGATAAATAACCTCCACTTTTGTTGTTACATCAGGTGATTGAATTAATTCAGCGATCTTATCAGAAACCTGCTGATCTGTAAATGGTGCGTAAATTTCTTTTACAAAATTTTGAATTTGATCATCTGCTAATTCTTTTTGTTTTTTACACTTTGCATAAACCGCATCAATAATTGACATTTGATTTGTTTCTTTTAGTAATTCAACCGTTGCTTTAAAAGCAATGAAATCACCAATTTTTGCCATATCTATTCCATAACAATCAGGGAAACGAATCTGAGGTGCAGAAGAAACAATTATAATTTTCTTCGGTTTCAAACGATCAAGAATTTTAATGATACTTTTCTTTAAAGTTGTACCTCTTACAATACTATCGTCAATAATCACCAAATTATCGGTTTGCTTAACAACTCCGTAGGTTACATCATAAACGTGAGCTACTAAATCATCTCTAGAATTATCATCGGCAATAAAAGTTCTTAATTTCACATCTTTTACAGCAATCTTTTCCATTCTTGGTCTTACTGATAAAATATCTGTTACTTCAGAAGCAGATAAGTTGTAATTTCCACTAAGTATGGTTGCCGTTTTTTGTTTATTCAAAAAGTTTTCCGCTGCTTCAAACATTCCGTAAAATGAAGTTTCTGCAGTATTAGGAATATATGAGAACACTGTATTTGCAATGTCATCATCAATCGTTTTTAATATCTGAGGGAACACATTTTTTCCAAGTTCTTTGCGCTCCTTATAAATATCTGCGTCACTTCCTCTAGAGAAATAAATACGTTCAAATGAACAAGACTTTTTAGGCAATTGGTCTAATACAGGTTCAATATTTGTTTCTCCATTTTTTTTCACGATCAAAGCATGACCACGATCTAATTCTTTGACATCATCGATATCAACATTGAATACGGTTTGAATCACAGGTCTTTCAGATGCTACTACAACAATCTCATCATCCTTGTAATAAAACGCGGGTCTAATACCGGCAGGATCCCTAAGTACAAATGCATCACCATGCCCCAACATTCCAGCCATAGCATAACCCCCATCCCAACTTTTTGCTGCACGACGCAATACTTTTTGAATATTTAATCTATCTGCAATTACGCGTGATGCATCTCTTTTACTAATCCCGTCCTGTTTGCATTTTTGATAAGCTCTTTCAACTTGATCATCTAAAAAGTGACCAATTTTTTCCATTACAGTAGCGGTATCTGTATACTCCTTTGGATGCTGTCCCAACTCAATTAATTCTTCCATAATTTGGCCAGAATTTGTTAAGTTAAAATTACCCGCAACTATTAAATTTTTATGCTTCCAGTTATTTTGACGTAAGAAAGGATGTACACTTTCTATACTATTTTTACCAAAAGTTCCATAACGAACATGTCCTAAATGTAGTTCTCCCAAATAAGGCATGTTTTCTTTTTGCCATTGAGCGTCATCCCGCTTATCGGGGTGTTCTAGCATAACATTATTTAGACGCTCATTAATTTGAGCAAAAATATCTTGTATTGGTTGTGCCTTGTTCGAACGAACCCTACTAATATAGCGTTGACCTGGTTCCATATCAAATTTTACACTTGCAAATCCAGCACCATCCTGACCACGGTTATGCTGTTTTTCCATCAATAAATACATTTTATTGATTCCATAAAAAGAAGTTCCATACTTCTTCTTGTAATAATCAAGAGGTTTTAATAATCGTAAAAGTGCAATACCGCATTCATGTTTAATAGCGTCACTCATTTTCTTTATTATTTAGTTTCTTATCTATAAAATAAAAAATTCCGCAACAAGGCGGAATTTTATTAATTTGATTCTATTTCAAACTGCGTCAGTTCTTTAAATTGTTGTAATCGTTCAAAAATTTCTTTTTTTGTCATCGATTGCAAGCGCTCTGTTCCAAATTTTTCTACGCAAAACGAGGCTAAGTTGGAACCACAAATAACGGCACGTTTCATATTATCAAATGAGATATCCCTGGTTTTTGCCAAGTATCCAATAAATCCTCCTGCAAAAGTATCTCCTGCTCCTGTTGGATCAAATACTTCTTCCAAGGGTAATGCAGGGGCAAAGAATATATCATCGTTTTGAAACAATAGTGCTCCGTGTTCTCCTTTCTTTATAATAACCGATTTTGGTCCCATTGCAAAAATTTTGCGGGCTGCTTTTACCAAAGAGTATTCTCCAGTTAATTGTCTTGCTTCTTCATCGTTAATAGCAATGACATCAACACGTTTTATCACTTCCAATAATTCTGACAAAGCATTGTCCATCCAAAAATTCATAGTATCTAAAACAATCAACTTTGGCCTTTGAGCCATTTGTTCTATAACGCCTAATTGAACACTTGGATGCAAGTTACCTAACATCAAAAATTCTGCGTTTTTAAAATTATCAGGAACGATTGGGTTAAAATCTGCTAGTGTATTTAATTCGGTAACCAAGGTGTCACGTGTATTTAAATCGTTGTGATATATACCACTCCAAAAAAAAGTTTTACCTTCTTTAACAATTTCTATGCCTTCAGTGTTTATATTTCTATCATTCAACATTTGCAAATAATCATCTGGAAAATCTCCACCAACTATTGAAACAATTCCAGAATCAACACCAAAAGTTGCAGACGATAACCCTATATAAGTTGCGGCACCACCCAATATTTTATCGGTCTTCCCAAAAGGAGTTTCGATAGCATCAAAAGCGACAGTTCCTACAATTACAAGCTTACTCATATACTCCTATATTATACATTAATTACCACATTATTACGCTTCAAATAGTCGTAATTTGTACCTATGTAATTACATTTGCAAAAATAAGTTTAAAAAATGACTATCAAAGAAATACAAGAAGAAATTATTGATGAGTTTGGGATGTTTGATGATTGGATGCAACGCTATGAATACATCATAGATTTGGGAAAATCACTACCAATAATTGATGATCGTAATAAATTAGAAGTAAACTTAATAAAAGGATGCCAATCTAAAGTTTGGCTACATGCGGAATATGTAGATGATAAAATCACTTATACAGCAGATAGCGATGCTATATTAACAAAAGGAATTGTTGCGTTATTGTTACGTGTTTTTAACGACCAACAACCAAAAGAAGTTTTGAATGCTGAAATGGATTTCATTAATGAAATAGGATTGAAAGAACATCTTTCTCCAACTAGAGCAAACGGGCTTGTTTCTATGATAAAAAAAATTAAATTATACGCATTAGCTTTCCAATCAAAATTAGCATAACTTACTTAAAATTTATTCAAAATGACTGAAGAAATAATTGAAAATTTAGGAGATAAAATTGTTGAAGTATTAAAAACTATTTACGATCCAGAAATTCCAGTGGATATTTATGAATTAGGATTGATATATGACGTCATGGTGAATGATGAAAACGATGTTAAAATTTTAATGACATTGACTTCTCCTAATTGTCCAGTTGCAGAAACTTTACCTTTGGAAGTTGAGGAAAAGGTAAAAACATTAGAAGAAGTAAAAGGTGCTGAAGTTGAAATTACTTTTGATCCAGCTTGGACACAGGATATGATGAGTGAAGAAGCAAAACTTGAACTAGGATTTTTATAGTAATTTATATGGAAGCAATTAAAAACAGGGTTGCAAACAGTGTACTCATTACGATCGATTTGGAGGATTATTATCCTTTGGGAGATCGCATTATTTTTGATATTAAAGAATGGTTGTTTGAAGGAATTATTCTCAAAGAAAAAGATTTTAGAGCATCCGTAAAAAATCATGATTGGACACAGTATAATAACTGTTATGTGGCTTTGACTTGTTCTACTGATGCGATTATTCCCTCTTGGGCATTTATGCTTGTCACAACTGAATTAGTACCATTTGCAAAAAAAATAATTATTGGAAACTTGAAAGAATTAGAAACTTCTATTTTTCAAGATATTATCTCTCAATTACCGACAGATTCTTATAAAGACAAACCTATTATTATTAAAGGGTGTTCTGAAAAACCGATTCCTGAAACTGCCTACACTCAATTAATCACCAAATTAGTTCCTGTTGTGAAGTCAATTATGTATGGTGAAGCATGCTCAACGGTCCCTCTATTTAGGAGTAAATAATTGTAACTCTTTAAAGTATTACAAGGATCTAAAAAAGATTCTATCATAACATTCAAATCGAAGTTGACACATTACAAGGACAAATTAATGCTCTTACTAGATGGAAAAAAGAACTTTTGGAACTAATAGGTGTAAATCTCAATGGTTTTAACAATTAGTATTCAAAAGGAATCCCAAATTCTTCAACTGGAAATATTGGAATAATAGTAAACGCTTATGCCAATTTATTACAAGAAAAGTTTTTCTGGAGAAATTTTTCTTGTAATAAATTTAGGTTGAATAAGAATATAGAAACGGATAATGATAATTTTGAATCCGCTACAGATGTTTTTAGTATTACTTTTTTATATGGAATAAATTAAACAACAAATGTGCTGTATCAGCTTTAGGTGAGTACAAAACTACAATTTTAGATAATTTTAACGATCCTGAATATTTAGATTTAGGAGTGGGAACTACTTAAACACCGATTAACAAATTGGTTGTTGTAATCTATCCTTTAAATTATAGTTTTATTTTTAGCAAAGGTGAATCTATCTATGAATCATCTTTGGGAGCAAAAATAATTGCTGATTATACTGCTTCAATTAGAGCTGTAAATTTAAAATCTAATTTATCTGCTTTCTAAACTTCTACAAGAATAATTTCAATCAAATCTTCATTGGTCCCATCTATCGTAATTGGAAACAAAGCGTGATGTACTCCTATTTTTAATAAAAAAATCAGACAGTGAAACCAAAAAGCCTACAGGTAGCATTGCCCTATTTTCTTCATACAAACTAATTCGTGTGATCACTATACTTTTAAGGCTTCCCCTAATTACGCTTATGTTAAATTTTTAAGGCTTCTTATATATTTTACGTTTTTTGCTAAATAATCGATAATGCTAATATTATGAGCAGCTATTGCTTATATATTTGGCTAAATTAGCAGGAAATAATTCTCCTACTACAATTTCTATAAAAATGTATTTGAATATACACACATATTATAGCTTACGCTATGGAACGATCGACCAGAAATCCTTGATAGAACAAGCGGTTGAGAGTGGATATGACTCACTTGTACTTACAGATATTAATAGTACAACTGCCTGCTTAGATTTTGTGCGTTTGGCTAAAAAAAGTGAAGTAAAACCCATTTTAGGTGTTGATTTTAGAAATAAAGTTAGTCAACAGTTCATTGCCATTGCTCAAAATGACACCGGTTATTTTCATATCAATAATTACCTGTCTGAGTTCTTACATACAGCTAATTTTGAGATTCCAAAACGTGCAAAATTTTTGCCAAGTACCTATATCATTTACCCTTTTCAAAACGATGTTTTCGAATTGAAATCACATGAATATGTTGGCGTAAAACCATCAGATTTAAACACACTCAAATTTTCTGATTGGAATCAATATTTACATAAATTGGTGATTTTAAAAACGGTTTCTTTTCAAGATAAAAAAGGATTCAATACACATCGCTTGTTACGAGCTATTGATAACAATACCTTACTAAGTAAACTCCCAACATCAGAACAAGGTGATGAAAGCGATATTATGCTTCCAATAACCATTCTTAAAAATAGGTATGCTGAGTTTCCACAACTCATTAAAAACACCCAGTACATTCTCGATACTTGTGAGATTACGATTAACATAACTTCTGAACAGCCTAAAAATCAACGTACTTATACCAAAAGTGCGGACTTAGATTTTAAACTCTTAAAAAAATTAGCCTACGGAGGTTTACATTACCGTTATAAAAAAATAGGTCGCCGTGTTTTTGAGCGATTGGAAAAAGAACTAAATATCATTCAAGAAAAACAGTTTGTCTCCTACTTTCTCATCAACTGGAGAATACTCAAATACGCGCGTAGTAAAGGCTATTTTTATGTAGGACGTGGTAGTGGTGCCAATAGCGTAGTAGCGTATTTGTTGCGAATTACCGATGTAGACCCCATAGAACTCGATTTGTATTTTGAGCGATTTATCAATCTCTACCGTACCAATCCGCCGGACTTCGATATCGATTTTTCTTGGCGCGATCGTGATGATATTACTCACTTTATTTTCAATCGTTTTAAGCATACCGCTTTGATTGCCGTTTATAATACATTTAAGTACAAGGCTTCGGTACGAGAATTGGGCAAAGTATTCGGGTTGCCAAAATCGGAAATTGATAAATTATCAAGTGGTGCATTTCAAGTACAACAACTCGATAAACTCTCAAAATTAGTGTTGATTTATAGCAAGTACATTCAGGGGTTTCCGAATTACTTAGGCATTCATGCAGGGGGAATTTTAATTTCAGAAAAACCAATTCATTCATATGTCACAACTTTTTTTCCGCCAAAAGGATTTTCTACCGTCATGTTTGATATGGTGGTCGCTGAAGATATTGGCTTGTATAAATTCGATATTCTCAGTCAGCGTGGATTGGGGAAAATTAGAGAAGCCGTTGATATCGTAAAACACAACAATCCCAAACATAAGCCCATCGATATTCATGATATCAGGCGCTTTAAGCAGGATCAAAAAATCAAACATATTCTTAGAAATGCCAAAGCCATTGGGTGTTTTTATATAGAATCTCCTGCCATGCGCATGCTGCTTAAAAAATTAGAAGTTGATAATTATTTGGGCTTGGTTGCAGCCAGTTCTGTAATTCGTCCTGGAGTGGCAAAATCTGGGATGATGCGTGAATACATTCAACGCTATCGAGATCCGGAGCGGCGCAAAGATGCGCATCCTATTTTATTAAACATTATGCCCGAAACTTTTGGGGTGATGGTCTACCAAGAAGATGTGATTAAAGTAGCGCATCATTTTGGCGGGCTCAACTTAGGAGAAGCCGATATGCTACGCCGCGGCATGAGTGGGAAGTTTAGATCTAGAGGAGAATTTTTAAAAGTAAAAAATCAGTTTTTTGAAAACTGTAAAAACAAAGGGCATAAAAATGAATTAACTACCGAAATCTGGCGACAGATAGAAAGCTTTGCTGGTTATGCTTTCGCCAAAGGACATTCGGCATCGTATGCGGTAGAGAGTTATCAAAGTCTGTTTTTAAAGGCTTACTATCCGCTAGAATATATGGTGGCAACGCTTAATAATGGTGGCGGGTTTTACCGCGCAGAATATTATATACACGAGGCACGTATGAATGGTGGCACAATTCATTCCGTAAACATTAACAAATCGAAGTATCACAATAGCATTGAAGAAAAAAATATCTATTTGGGTTTTATGAATTTACATGCTTTTGAGTCTAGTAATGCTAAAAACATTATCAATGAACGCAACACGAATGGGACTTTTGAAAGTCTGAATGATTTTATAGATCGCATATCAATCTCCTTACAGCAACTCACCATTTTAATAAAAGTAAATGCCTTTGCCTTTGTGCAACGCAACAAACGAGAACTCCTGTGGGAAGCCTATATGAAAGTGAACAAAGTACCAACCGAAGAATATGTGATTACGCTGTTTAAATCAGAGAAAATCACATTCAATACGCCCGAATTAAGCGCGGCACAATACGAAGATGCCTTTGACGAAATTCAATATCTCGGGTTTCCATTATGCAGTCCGTTTTTATTGCTGAAGGCCCCTGTTGAAAACACTATCTATGCCAATGATTTTCCTCAGTATCTCAACAAAAAAATTACAGTATACGGCTATTATGTAACTGCCAAAAAAACGATAACTTCAAAAGGAGACTTGATGTATTTCGGAAATTTTATAGATATCAAAGGCGATCATATAGACACGGTACACTTTCCGTCTATTGCCAAAAAATATCCACTAAAAGGACGTGGCGTTTATGAAATTACGGGGAAAGTTATTTCCGAATTCGACTGTGTAAATATCGAAGTAACCCACTGCGAGAAATTAGGCATTATTCAAGATCCCCGCTATACCAACGATACAAAACCTTTAGCATTATGACACACTTAAAACGCGCCATTGTACACATGGATCTCGATACTTTTTTTGTGTCTTGCGAACGCCTGATGGATAGCAAACTCGAAAATAAACCTGTGCTGATTGGTGGTACATCCGACCGTGGCGTAGTGGCTTCGTGCAGTTATGAAGCCCGTAAATACGGCGTACATTCTGCTATGCCTATGCGAATGGCAAGGCAATTATGCCCTGAAGCCATTGTATTGCGGGGTAATTCGGGGATCTATACCAAATACTCCAAACTGGTGACTGATGTGATTAATGAATCGGTGCCACTATATGAAAAATCATCGATTGATGAGTTTTATATAGACCTTACTGGAGTGGATCGATTTTTTGGATGCCATCAATTGGCATCTGAATTACGAACTAAGATTATGACCGAAACGGGTTTGCCAATCTCATTCGGATTATCGGCCAATAAAACAGTTTCTAAGATTGCTACGGGTGAAGCCAAACCCAACAACGAACTTAAAATAGAATTGGGTGCCGAAAAACCTTTTTTAGCGCCTTTGTCGGTAAGAAAAATACCGATGGTGGGAGAAAAAACCTATACCATATTATGTGATTTGGGAATTAAGCGAATTAAAACCGTACAAGAAATGCCCATCCAAATGATGATCAAAGTATTTGGGAAATCGGGTGGGAATATTTGGAAAAAAGCGAATGGGATAGACAATACGCCTGTGATTAAGTACCACGAGCGCAAATCAATTTCTACCGAGCGTACATTTGACAAAGACACGACCGATGTGGTAAAACTAAAAAGTATTATTATAGCGATGGCCGAAAATTTGATATATCAATTACGCAGAGGTAATAAACTCACCGCTTGTGTAACCTTTAAAATTCGCTATTCCGATTTTCAAACCTATACCAAACAAAAACGAATTTCGTATAGCTCTTCTGATCATACCATTTTACCCATTGTGATGGACTTGTATGAAAGCCTCTACCAGCGGAGATTACTGGTGCGCTTGATTGGCGTAAAGTTTAGCCATTTGGTGAGCGGCGGACATCAAATTAATTTATTTGAAGATAATGATAAAATTATGAGTCTGTACCAAGCCATAGATAAAATGCGTGAGCGTTATGGTGACCGAAAAGTAATACGTGCCGCGGGTATGGATGCTAAAAGTATCAGTCGCTCGAATCCTTTTAATGGGGAGCCCCCACCGTTATTGCCGAATCGGAGGAGGTAGGGGCTAAATTCAGTCATGATTAATTATTAGACGATGTTGAACTAATCCTCGTCTCTCGGAAGCCTTTTTAGTTCCTGATAAAAACACATTAACTTAAATACTTCATAAAAACTATAAGATTCTTCGCTAGATTCAATTACTTACCCTTTCCATTGAAAAATTAACTCTCTACTCTATATTTATAAATTTCCCTACTAACCTCAATTTACAATTTTTCTTTTTTATAGGCATTCAAACGCTCCATGATAAATTCATCATCCGTTTGGACATTGATTAAAAAATTAGAAGCCTTTTTTGAAATATACTTGTTTTCATTTTCTAGAATTCTTGCTATGGCTTTACATGTTTCAAGATCATTTATGCCGTGTTTTACATACAGTTTTAACAGGTCATCTAATTGCTGCCCATTTAATTGATTCAATAAATCTACAGATGCAACTACAACCTTTGAACTCAGTAAAGGAGCCTGCATCAACTTTTTTACGAGTTCCTTTTGGATACTGTGATTGGCATTCGTGTACATCGAAAATAAATACGCTTGCAATTCGGTAGCATTTAAATGAACTGAGTCTATAGCATGAATGGCACTATAGCCCAAGTAAAAATCGTCAGAAGCTATAATTTCTAAAAGTGACCTCGCTAAATCTGGCGTCAATTTTGTGGCACTGTCAATTCTATCCAAGGCCCAAAGCTTATCGTTATTATCTGGACTGTGTAAAATACGATCTATCAATGCTGGCGTTAACTGTTTTTCTGTGAGTTCTGAAACGAAATCCATTGTAGGGCCGTTTACGATATTCCACAATGTATAGGTGGTATAAGCAGCACCTTTTACGACCATCTCGGCCACACTTTTTGAGGTCGCTCCAGAAACGGCATCAACAGTTCCCTGCTCATTTTTAGGTTGTTCTACTAACTTTTCAAAGGATACCGCATCTAACGGTATGGATGAATCAGCCAATAATGTGTGTAATCGTTGGTATTCACTTTCAGAAAATGGTTCATGATCGTTTTTACTCAAAAATTCTCCTTTTGGCAATTCAAAACCCAAATACCGACCTGTAATATTCCAATAAACAATAATGTCTAGCAATCGGCATTCTTTATCAAGGCACACCTCGCCTATTACTTTTTTGTAGTAATATAGCGGAATGTCATTCTTGGATGCACGTAAATAAATAGAGTCATTTGTTAGCGTGTCTTTATAGGTTGTAACCAATGATTTTTCCTCAGCAATACTACTCTTAATCGTAGCCACTTGCATGTATTTCAATGGTGGCTTTTCCTGCAGAAAGGAGGTTAAAACAAGTCCTACAACCAAAAATTTCAAAACTATAAAAGGACGCAAATTCTCCATATTTACAGTATTCTAAACTTTAGTTGGGACAATGGCTCCATGCTTTTTCAACAATGCTTTGATTTCGTTGATATCAACTTCCTGGGGAGAAATCCCCTGTTTACTTGCCAAAACCGCTGCTATCGCTGCTGCTTGCCCCATACCCATACAAGACGCTTGTACGCGTAAGGCAGAATTTGCCAAGCGATCACTGCTCACACAGCGACCTGCCACCAAAAAGTTCTGACTTCCTTTTGGTATTAATGACCGCAATGGAATACTGGCGACCACATCTGGTTTTAAAAACTCTTGATAAATAGATTTACCATTTCTATGCAAATCTATAGGATAAAAAGAATGAGAAATGCCATCCTCAAACACTTTCCCAGAGGTATAATCTTCTTTATTCATTTTATACAAACCATCTATTCGATAGGTTTCGCGTACCGCTGTTTCTGTTTTTAAATCTGCGATTTTCAAATTCTCACAACCCGGAAAAGTCTTCAGCGTTCGCACTAAATTTAGCAAGGTATTTCTTCCTTCATTATTGGCAATGGTATGTGCTTCTGACGTGGTAGAATCCGCACCCGGAACATATACATAACTATAGGGTACGTAGGTATGCTCGCGACTTTCTCTTTTCGAATTTTCGAGCATATTCTGTCTCAAAA
>TARA_B110000037_G_scaffold222938_1_pt1 | contig 108415 bp, 94 predicted proteins | sample TARA_B110000037 | Tara Oceans TARA_B110000037 (sample SAMEA4397196) | marine metagenome | biome: Polar Biome; feature: [MIX] marine epipelagic wind mixed layer (ENVO:01000061); material: water (ENVO:00002006), including particulate matter (ENVO:01000060) such as... | depth... | reverse complement strand
CTGCGTGACAGGCAGGCATTCTAACCAGCTGAACTACCAAACCGTTGCTCTTAGCGGATGCAAATATACTTGCCTTTTTTAAACCTGCAAAGGTTTTCTGCTAAAATTTATAAAAAACTTTTTCGGCTTCTTACGTAGGATATTAAGACTTGATCGAAGCCTTTATTTATATCCACAGGAACATAATCTATCTTGTACTGCATACACTTCATTTTTAGCTTATTAAAATAATCTTCCACTTCAACTTTATAATTTTCCTTTACAGAATCTGCATATAAATTCACCTGTTCTCCTGTTTCTATATCTACAAACTTTTTTGGCTTATTGTCAAAATCAAAGTTTAATTCTAGTAATTCATCGAAGGTATGAAACAGAACGACCTCATGTTTGTTGTATTTTAAATGGCGTAAAGCCTCAAAAAGTTCTGCTTCTTTTTTATCGGACTGAAACATATCTGTAAATAAAAAAAGCAAAGAGCGTCGGTGAATCTTCTCTGCTATTTGGTGCAAAACTTTATAGGTAGCAGTTTGTTTGTGCTCTTTGATATCTAACAATTGCTCCAATTGTTTTAAAAGCATCCTTCGATGCGCGTTGCTACCTTTTTCAGGTGCGTAGTAACGTAACTCCTCATTATATATACTCAAACCAACTGCGTCGCGTTGACGTCTTAAAATCTCCAATAAGGCCGCTGCCGCAATGGCCGAAAACTCAATTTTATTTAAATGATCTAACGAGAACTTGTTTTGTTTGGGAAAATCCATAGAAGCCGAATTATCTATAATAATGTGACATCTTAAATTCGTTTCCTCTTCATAGCGTTTTACATACAACTTTTCGGTCTTAGCAAATAATTTCCAATCGATATGACGCGTACTCTCTCCTTTGTTGTACAAGCGATGTTCTGCAAATTCTACCGAAAAACCATGAAACGGACTTTTATGCATTCCAGTAATGAATCCTTCTACCACTTGTCTTGCAAGTAATTCAAGGTTTTGCAGTTCAGGAATATGTTTGACACTTAATTTACTCATGGATTCAAAGATACTACTTTAAAGATTCTTCACTTTATTCAGAATTGATAAAAAACAAAAAAGACCCCACTTTCGTTGAGTCTCTTAAAACATTCTTTGGAGCCTATATTATATAGCGGCATCGATTTTTTGGGTGTATGTGCTTTTTGGAGCAACTCCAACTTGCTTATCGATAACTTCACCGTCCTTAAACAATAAAACCGTTGGGATATTTCTCACACCATATTTAGCTGCAAACTCTTGATTTGCATCAACGTCTACTTTACCAACAACAGCCTTCCCTTCATATTCTGAGGAAATCTCTTCCATGATTGGCCCAACCATCCTGCAAGGTCCACACCAAGCTGCCCAAAAATCCACTAATACTGGTTTGTCTGACTTTAACACCACTTCATCAAAAGAAGCGTCCGTAATTTCTAATGCCATAATCTTATTTTATTTATGTTATCCTAATAATTATTACATTACAAAAGTAGGTAATTAATCCCCTCAATTTTATCAAATTTATCAGTTTTCTTTATAATAGTATTTAAAAAAGTAATTTACTTCCAAAATAGTTATTTTTTCGCACTTAATTATTGTTCGATCGTTTTATGGAAGAGCATCATATTCAAGCAGACCACCTGCCAAAAACTAGCAACTAGAAACCATTCCCTAAAACACCTCTTTGGCGATAGCTTCAATATTACTTGATTTCCCCATAGAGTAATAATGCACCAAAGGAACTCCTGCCTCCATCAATTCTTTACTTTGCTGAATTGCCCATTCAATTCCAACTTCACGTACAGCCCTATTATCTATGCACCCTTCCATCGCTTTTACCAAATCTTCTGGCATATCTAGTCTAAATATTTTTGGTAAAATTGTTAAATGACGCTGCACTGCTACAGGCTTGATTCCAGGAATAATAGGAACATTAATTCCAATAGTTTTTGCCGCTTCCACAAAATCAAAATATTTTTTATTATCAAAGAACATTTGTGTTACCACATAGTCTGCTCCTGCATCTACCTTTTCCTTTAATCGTTGCAAATCTGAATTAAAACTTGGAGATTCAAAATGTTTCTCTGGATAACCTGCAACTCCCACACAAAAATCTGACGAAAAATTTTTGTCTATATTTTCATGTAGATAGTTTCCTTTATTCAACTCCGAAATTTGATCAACCAAGTCTAGTGCAAAATTATTCCCTCCTTCCATTGGAGTAAAACTTTGCTCGTGCTTCATAGCATCGCCTCTTAGCGCCATAACATTGTCAATTCCTAAATATTGACAATCTACCAGTACATATTCTGTTTCTTCTCTCGTAAATCCACCACATAAAACATGTGGGATCGTATCTACATCGAATTTATGCTTGATGGAGGCACAAATCCCAACGGTACCCGGACGCATACGGGTAACCTTTCGCTCCAACAATCCAGGCCCTTTGTTAATATACACATACTCCTCACGCGATGTAGTTACATCTATAAAAGGAGGTTTGAATTCCATTAAAGGCTCGATATTATCATACAATGTCTGAATATTTTGCCCTTTTACTGGAGGTACTATTTCAAAGGAAAATAAGGTTTTTCCTTGTGAATTCTTTATGTGATCTGTTACTTTCATTTACTCTTTTTCTTATTGGTTGATGTCTGATAAAAATAAAAATATTACTTTAAATTATAAGATTCCTATCCTCATAGGAATGACATTCATACTAATTCTCTGCCAAATTTGGACCTAACCACCTTTCCGCATCTTTTACTTTTATTCCTCTACGTGCTGCAAAATCTACTACTTGATCTTGTGTTATTTTACCCAATCCAAAATAACGACTCTTCGGATGTGCATAATAATACCCCGAAACTGCAGCGGTTGGAAACATGGCTAAACTTTCGGTTAACGCTACTCCGATGTTTTCTTTAACTTTCAACAAACGCCATAAAGTATTTTTCTCTGTATGATCTGGGCACGCAGGATATCCTGGCGCCGGACGAATGCCTTGATACGCTTCTTTAATCAATTCTGCACTAGTTAAATTTTCTGCACTTCCATATCCCCAAGATTCTTTGCGAACTTTGTCATGTAAGTATTCAGCAAAAGCTTCTGCCAATCGGTCTCCTAAGGCTTTTACCATAATACTATTGTAATCATCTAAATTCTCTCTGTATGTTTCCGCAATTTCTTCAACGCCAAAACCTGTGGTTACACAGAAAGCGCCAATATAGTCTTGCAAGCCCGTTTCTTTGGGTGCAATAAAATCTGCTAAAGCAATATTTGGCTTACCTGCAGCTTTTTTTGACTGCTGTCGCAGTGTTAAAACCGTTTCTAAAATTTCACTTCTAGACGCATCGGTATACACTTCAATGTCATCAGAATTTTTAGCTGTATTTGCAGGAAATAATCCATAGACCGCTTTTGCAGTAAACCATTTTTCGTCTAAAATGCGTTGTAGCATTTCTGAGGCTTCCTGATACAATTCTGTCGCCTGTGATCCAACTATTTCATCTGTTAAGATTGCAGGATATTTTCCGTGTAATTCCCAAGATTGAAAAAACGGCGTCCAATCTAAATATGGAACTAATTCCTTTAAATTTAAATCTTCAATTACATGGATTCCTAACTTCTTAGGTGTAAACACCTCTTCCGCTTTCCAGTCAATTTTGAACTTGTTTGCTCTTGCTCCTTCTATTGGTAAATACACTTTTTTTCGAGAACGCCTTAAATAACCATCTCTCAGTTTATCATATTCGCTATATGTTTCTTTTAAAAAATCGCCTCTTTTATCATCATTTATTAAAGTACTCACAACAGGAACTGATCTTGAAGCATCCAATACATGAATTACTCCGCTGTCATAATGCTGTGCAACTTTTACGGCTGTATGTGCCCGCGAAGTAGTAGCTCCACCAATTAACAAAGGAATTTTAAAATCCAGTCGCTTCATCTCTTTGGCTACATAAACCATTTCATCTAAAGAGGGGGTTATCAAACCGCTCAATCCTATAATATCTACTTGCTGTTTTCGCGCCTCATCTAAAATCCTTTCGGCGGATACCATCACACCCAAATCGATAATCTCATAATTGTTACAAGCCAACACCACGCCTACAATATTCTTACCTATATCATGTACGTCCCCTTTCACCGTTGCCAATAATATTTTTCCTTGTGCGCGAGAATTTCCATCTTTCTCTGCTTCTATAAAAGGCATTAAATGCGCTACTGCTTTTTTCATAACACGCGCTGACTTTACTACTTGGGGTAAGAACATTTTTCCAGCACCAAACAAATCTCCAACAACGCCCATACCAATCATCAAGCTAATTTCAATGACTTCTAATGGTTTTGCTGCTAATAATCGAGCGTCTTCAACATCTTCCACAATAAAAGAATCGAGTCCTTTTACCAATGCATGCGTAATTCTATCTTGTAATGGTTTTTCTCTCCACTCTAAATTTTGAACTTGTGTTTTTGTAACCCCTACAACAGACTCTGCAAAATCCAGCAAGCGCTCGGTAGCGTCATCTCTTCTATCGAGAATAACATCTTCAACATGCTCCAACAAATCTTTTGGAATTTCATCGTAAACCTCTAACATAGCCGGATTCACAATTCCCATATTCATCCCATTTTGGATAGCATGGTATAAAAACACAGAATGCATCGCTTCACGTACGGTATTATTTCCTCTAAAAGAAAATGAAACATTACTTACACCTCCACTGACACTTGCATTTGGTAAATTTTCTTTCACCCACTTTGTGGCGTCAATAAAATCTATGGCATTTCTTCTGTGTTCGTCCATTCCTGTTGCTACAGGAAATATATTTAAATCGAATATAATATCTTCAGAAGGGAAACCCAACTCATCTACCATAATGTCATAAGATCTCTTTGCCATTCTACAACGACTATCAAAATCATCTGCTTGACCAACCTCATCAAAGGCCATCACAATTACAGCCGCTCCATAACGTTTTAACAATTTTACTTGTTTTCTGAAAACCTCTTCTCCTTCTTTTAAAGAAATAGAATTCACTACACATTTACCCTGAACCACTTGCAATCCGGCTTCAATAATATCCCATTTAGAACTATCAATCATGATAGGCACTCTAGAAATGTCTGGCTCGGCCATGATAAGATGTAAGAATCGAACCATAGATTCCTTACCGTCAATCATACCATCATCCATATTAATATCGATGATTTGGGCACCTCCTTCAACTTGGTCTCTAGCAATATCAAGGGCTTCTTCGAAATTTTCTTCCTTAATCAAACGCAAAAACTTACGAGATCCCGCAACATTTGTACGCTCACCTACATTAATGAAATTACTGTTTTCATCAATGATTAATGGCTCTAAACCTGAAAGCATCATTGGCTTTCTTTGTTGGTTGTTCGTTGTTGATAATTCGTTACTAGAATTCATATTATTTGTTTTTAAAATAATTAATGAATCTGTTCAACAACTTTTTATATGTTGTGCTTTTTTCTAACAAAATGTCTAAATCTTTATTCGTCATATACTTTTAAATCTAAAGCAAGTAAAGCTTGTGTTTCTAGTTCATGCAATAAACCCGCTCGAAATATATAAAAAACGTATAGTCTCTTTCGCTGTTTACCTGCAACATCCTTCTGCGATATTAGACGGAACTGAAACAGCACTTCTTCTTACCTGATTTGTTAATCCATCATCTAACTCACTATAATTCATGCTATAATCTTTCCGTCAACTAACCTACTGTGCTTCTAGTCGAATAGTCCTCTGCCATATCGGCAATCGCTTTAATATGCTCTGGTGTTGTGCCGCAACAACCTCCAACTATATTAATCAACCCTTTCTCTAAATACTCTTTTATTTTGCCAGCCATTTCTTTTGGAGTTTCATCATATTCTCCAAAAGCATTTGGTAAGCCAGCATTTGGATGTGCAGAAATTGCAAATTTAGACTTATCAGAAACTACTTGTAAGTATGGTGTTAGTTGATCTGCTCCCAATGCACAATTAAAACCAACGGACAATAAATCAATATGCGATATAGAAATTAAAAAAGCCTCTGCTGTTTGACCCGATAAGGTTCTTCCAGACGCATCTGTAATTGTGCCACTTACCATTATTGGCACCTGTAAATTTCGCTCTTCATTGACTTCTTCAATAGCAAATAATGCTGCTTTTGCATTTAAGGTATCAAAAATAGTTTCTACCAATAAGACATCTACACCCCCGTCAATCAAAGCACCCACTTGCTGCTTATAAGCCAACCGCAAATCATCGAAAGTCACTGCTCTATAACCAGGATCATTCACATCTGGAGACATACTTGCTGTTCTGTTTGTTGGCCCAATGGACCCCGCTACAAATCTAGGCTTGTCTGGCTCCGTTTCTTTAAATTCATCAGCGACTTCTCTTGCAATTTTCGCCGATTGATAATTTAACTCATATACATATTCCTCCATGTCATAATCAGCCATTGCGATGGTCGTACTTGAAAACGTATTGGTCTCTACAATGTCTGCACCGGCATTAAAATATTGCCTATGAATCTCTTTAATCGCTTCTGGCTGCGTAAGAGATAGCATATCGTTGTTCCCTTTTACCGAAGTGTGATACTCTTTAAATTGCTCACCTCTATAATCGTCTTCCGTAAAATTATGACGTTGAATCATAGTTCCCATAGCTCCGTCTAAAATTAAGATGCGGTCTTTTAATATGTTTTTTAGTGTACTCATTATACGTAGAAGTAATTATTTAATATCAAGTAATTTAGCCTTTTAAAGCATAATATTTCGCTTGTAAAGATATTCATAATCTTCACCAAATACTATTTTCAAAAATCAAAAAACAGGATGTATGTAACCATATCAAATCTGTGCTAATTTCGCCCTTTTTATGTATGAAAATATAACTCAAAAAAAACTCCCAATTTAATTTTGGGAGTTTGTCTTTTCTATACTTCTGATTCAGGAGCGAGTTCAATTTCTAACCCGTCCAGATCTAGTGTTATATGTATTTGACATCCCAATCGACTGTTGTCCTCAACATAAAATGCTTCTGCCAGCATCAAGTCCTCATCGGTACTCATCTCTGGTAATTCATGGTCTGAATGCACGTAACATTGACAAGAGGCACACATGGCCATTCCTCCACAAATTCCAATAGTTCCTTCTGGAGCCAATTCATAGGCTCGAACAACTTCCATTAAATTCATCGCCATATCGGTTGGCGCTTCAATATCATGAACTACTCCGTCCCTATCTTTTATTTTTATATTTATATCTGACATTTAATCTTATCCTTATTTTATGAAAATCCTGCATTCGTTGAGATTTCGTTCAATGGGCAGCAATGACGATAAAATTAACCTATACTTTTCACAACTGCTGCTTCAGCTTTCTTAGTTTCACCATCAAACCCTGTTACTCCATTAACTGTAGTATATTTCATCACATATCTTTTACCAGGATTGATAATATTATATGCGAATTGCACCGCAATTGTTGCTTCGTGGAATCCACATAAGATCAACTTTAATTTTCCAGGATAGCTATTTACATCACCAATCGCAAAAATTCCAGGAACGTTTGTTTGATAATCTAAAGCATTGTTCACCACAATGGCGTTCTTTTGAATTTCAAGACCCCAATTAGCAATTGGCCCTAATTTTGGTGACAATCCAAACAAAGGAATGAAATGATCCGTTTCTTGAATAATATCTCCTTTTTCTTTATGCTTGATCAACAACGAAGCTACTTTACCCGTTCCATTGATTTCTTTCACTTCAGCATTCGTCAAAAGGTTGATTTTGCCCGCCTTATAAAGTTCTTCCACTTTTTCAACAGAATCTAACGCTCCTCTAAATTCTCTACGACGATGCACTAAGGTAACTTCACTCGCAACATCAGACAAAAAGATAGACCAGTCTAGCGCAGAATCGCCACCGCCAGAAATAACAATCTTTTTATCTCTATAAAATTCTGGATCACGGATAATATATTCTACTCCTTTGTCTTCATAATCTGTTATAGAAGGAATAGGTGGTTTGCGAGGCTCAAACGAACCTAATCCACCTGCAATAAAAACGACAGGAGCATTGTGTGTCGTTCCTTTATTTGTAGTTACTACAAAACTACCATCTTCTATTTTCTCAATAGTTTCGGCTCTTTCACCTAGGGTATAACCAGGTTCAAAAGGTTTAATTTGCTCTGCTAAATTATCAATTAATCCACCCGCCATCACTTCTGGAAAACCCGGAATATCATAAATAGGTTTTTTCGGATAAATTTCTGAACATTGTCCACCTGTTTGAGGTAACGCATCTATTAAATGACAATGCAACTTTAACAAACCTGCTTCAAATACTGTAAACATTCCTACTGGGCCTGCGCCAATAATTAATATATCAGTTTTAATCATTACTCTTTTATTATAAAACTCTTTGTTAATTTATTTAATATTGAAACTTTTTGGCTAAAATTTCCTTTTAAGCCACTTCTATACACGCTCAAATTTTCGACCAAATCATCAATATTTTCAGGAATTATTTCTTCAAAAAATTGACGTAATCTGTTTGCCATAGTTGGCGACTTACCATTGGTTGAAATTGCAACCTTTACATTTCCCTTTGTTACAATTCCGCCCAAATAAAAATCACATAGATCTGGAGTATCAGCCACATTTACCAACAATTGTTTTGACTTCGCATCTTGATAAATCTGACGATTCACATCAATATTGTCTGTAGCAGCTATTACCATATGCTGTTTATGTAGCAGATTCTTGCTATAAGGTCTCCACATTAATGGGGTTTTATATGTATTTGCTAGTGCAATAATGTCTTTCGAAAATTCTTTCGACGCTACTACCACATTCGCATTTGGACTAGATTTTAATAAAAAAGAAAGTTTTTCATACCCCACAGTTCCCCCTCCAATAATCATTATATTGAGCTCGGATACTTTTAAAAAAATGGGATATAATTCATTTTTCATTATACAACGGTATTCAATTGTTCTTCTCTGTAATTTTCAATCCTTTTTACAAAAGACTTGGCACCTTCCAAATAATTTAAAGCAAATTCCTTACTTGGCGTATTTTGATTTATTTGGTTTACAAAAGTACTAAAACTAGTTGGTAACTCAATTATGTCTGATTCTACAAAATGTGTATCAAAATCTTTGATGATTCCGCCATGCGTATTTGTCTTTTTTCCTTCTGATATCAATAAGGCTTTTGCCGCATTTACAATAGAGGCATATGCGTGATAAATACTATCTGACCATTGCTTTTGATCTATCGCAAATTGCGCATTTTCAATTTTCTCTTCACTTTCATAAATCAAAGTTTGAATTAAATCAATCACAACTCCAGCACACTCTCCTACTCCAATAGCTTTTACATACTTTTCTTCTGTTCCCCAGTCAATAAAGTCTGAAGCTTCTAAATTATCTGTATTCGCTAAAGGCTTTAATAATTCGTAAAAATAAATCTCTCCTTTACGATCATAGTACTGCAAGAATTTTTCAGAATCTAAGGCATTTTGAGCATAATCATTCAATAAATATCGCAAAGCATCATCCCCTCTTTTACTAGGTATTTTAATTACTTTATCTGAATATCTACCTTGACCGTTTCCAATATTTCCTCCACCCAATAATACTTGTAAGGCTGGTGCTACTTGCTTATTTTTTGTACGGATTGACATTCCTTGGAAACCAATTTCTGCCATATTGTGCTGTCCACAAGCATTCATACAACCACTAATCTTAATAGTAATATCTTTATTATTAATGTATTGTGGGTATTCTATTTTTAAAACACGCTCTAACTCATCGGCAATACCTGTACTGCTTGAAATACCTAAGTTACAGGTATCCGTTCCTGGGCAGGCTGTAATATCTTGCGCAGAATTATAGCCTAAATCAACAAAGCCTAATTTTTGTAATTCAACATAAAAAAATGGAAGTAATTCCTCTTTTACATGTTTGACCAAAATATTTTGCCGTAAACTTAAGCGAATTTCATCACCCGCATAGTTTTTAACTAAATCTGCTAATAATCTTGCTTTATCTGTATAAAAATCTCCTAATAAAACTTTGATTCCTATAGCAAATAATCCTTCTTGTTTCTGAGCAAATACATTTCCTGCTTTCCACGCTTGAAAAGTGGCTTGATCTTCAATGGCTACATTTGGAGTTTCTAAGGTCGTCAATTGAATTTCCTTCTCAAACTTTGAAGTATCAATTGCTACTGATTGCTGCACTAATGCTAACTGTTCTTCTTTTAATAATTTAATAAAAGCCTCTACACCTATATCTTTTAACAAGAACTTCATACGTGCTTTTGCTCTACGAGTTCTTTCACCATACCGGTCAAAAACTCGCAATGTACCTTCTGTTAAAGGAATAATTTTATCTGTTTCAATAAAGTCATAAATCACATCACCATGACGCGGCTGAGATCCTAAACCTCCTCCAAGTAATACTTTAAATCCACGTTTTCCATCTTTTATTTTAGCTATAAACCCAAGATCATGCATATAACTCAAGCCCGTATCAGCATCCGTTCCAGAAAAAGAAATCTTGAACTTACGTCCCATTTCTTGACATATTGGATTTCTTAAGAAGAAACGGAACATGGCATCTGCATAAGGAGATACATCAAACGGTTCGTCTACATCAATTCCAGCCGTTTCTGAAGCAGTAATATTTCTAACGGTATTACCGCAAGCTTCACGAAGCGTAATATCACTTTTTTCTAACTCAGCCCATAAGTCAGGCGTTCTATCCAAACTGACATGGTGAATTTGAATATCTTGTCTTGTTGTAATATGTAATCTGCCTCGAGAATACTCATCAGACACATCACATATTCTATGTAATTGATCAGATGAAACTTTCCCAAATGGCAATTTAATTCTAATCATTTGAACACCTGCTTGACGTTGCCCGTAAACTCCACGAGCCAATCTTAAACTTCTAAAGCGCTCTTCATCTATTTTATCATCCTTAAAAAGTCTTATTTTCTTTTCTAAATCGATGATGTCTTTTTCGACAATTGAATTCTCAATTTCAGTTCTAAAACTTAACATAATTTTTTATTTAGGCGTGTAATCCACATTCTCTACTCTCCAATACTTTAGTAGGATCATAATATTTAAACTCGTTTGGCAAATTATTTTCCTTCAAGTAAACATCCAATTGCTCATCAGACCAGTTGTAAAAAGGGCTCACTTTTAAAACGCCATCTGCACTTACAGAAACGATGTCTATAGAGTTTCTAAAAGTAGTCTGTCCTTTTCTCAAGTTCGTAAACCAAACATCAGGCGTATGCGCTGCCATCGCTCTTCTAAATGGTTCTAATTTTACTTGTTCTGTAAATAATTTATGCTTTGGATCATCGATTGATGGAATCCCCATCGTTGCATCTCTATGACTTGTTGTTTGAGCAGGAACATACAAATAAACGTTTAACTGCAGTTGATCAATCAACTCATCTGCATGTCTATAGGTATTGGGAGTATTGTATCCCGTATCGCACCAAATTACTTTCATGTCCTTATCCACTTTTGAAACAGCATTAAGAATCGCCACTTCATAAGGTCTAAAGTTGGTCGTAACTAACGGATTTTTAGCGACTAATAACGCCCACTCAATTATCTCATGTGGTGTTTTATCACTCAAATACTCATTTGCTTTTTGAATTTCTTCTCTTTCTAAAACTACACGCATCTTCTCAAAGTTTAATTAAAATCTATTAACCTATCGGATTACTAGATTAAAAAACAAATGTATACTATATTTATTGTATTCACAAAGTTTTTTTAAGAAAAAAGTCGAAAAATTCTGAACTTCTTTATAAAATAAGATCCTCTAAAGAAGTATTTCTGAAAATTTGAAGCGTACTATCTCGTACTTGAATCATTAATTTATGAACACTACATGCCTTTTCATCTGGACAATCATCGCACTTTTCATAAAAATTAAGGCTCACACATGGCAACATAGCAATGGGTCCTTCCAAAACACGAATAACATCTGTCATTAATATCTCCGAAGGTTCTTTGATCAAATAGTAACCACCACCTTTACCCTTTTTTGAGCCGAGCATACCTCTTTTTCTTAAGGATAAAAGAATGCTCTCTAAGAATTTCTGAGAAATATTTTCACTCTTAGAAATTTCTACAATTTGCACTGGTTTCTTTGAGTCTTCTTGTTTTGCCAAATAGGTGAGAGCTTTTAACCCATATTTTGTCTTCTTCGAAAGCATTAGTCTACTTAATTGATAGTTTTAGTTGGTGAAAGTACTAAAATTTATACTAAAGCAGTCTTTTACATTACAATTAACGCTTGTTCTAAATCAGCTATAATATCATCTATATTTTCTAAACCGATAGAAATTCGAACCAATCCATCCGTAATCCCCACCATTAAACGATCTTCTATACTCAATTTACTATGCGTTGTAGAGGCTGGATGTGTTACAATAGTCCGTGTATCTCCTAAATTTGCCGATAAAGTACACATCTTAATATTATTTAAGAAATTTCTTCCAGCGTCAATTCCTCCCACAACTTCAAAAGCAATGATATTACCCCCCAACTTCATTTGCTTTTTAGCAATTTCATATTGAGGATGTGATTTCAAAAACGGATACTTAACCCAATTTATATTGGATTTCGACTCCAAATACTTTGCTGCTTTTAGCGCATTCTCACAATGTCTGTCTACACGAATAGACAACGTTTCTAAACTCTTTGAAAGTACCCATGCATTAAACGGAGACATCGCTGGCCCCGTATTTCTTGAGAATAAATAGATTTCTCTCATCAAATCATTCGTTCCAACAGTAACTCCACCTAATACGCGGCCCTGACCATCCATTAATTTTGTAGCGGAATGAATTACAAGATCTGCTCCAAACTTAATAGGTTGCTGCAAATAGGGCGTGGCAAAGCAATTGTCGATGACTAAAAGTAAATTATGTTTTTTAGCAATCGCTCCCATTTTCTCCAAATCTAAAATATCAACACCCGGATTGGTCGGAGACTCTGCGAATAACATTTTCGTACTTGGCCGAATCAAACTTTCTATATCTTCTATTTTCAGTACATCAAAATAAGATGTCGTAATATTCCATTTCGGAAAATATTTGGTAAACAAGGCGTGTGTTGATCCAAATATCGATCGCGAAGAAACAATATGATCACCACTATCTAACAGCGCACCTAAGGTTGAAAAGATTGCTGACATTCCTGTTGCGAAAGCATAACCTGCCTCTGCACCTTCCATTTTTACAACTTTAGAAACGAATTCCGTTGTATTCGGGTTACTGAATCTGCTGTATAAATTCTTCTCTTTTTCTTCAGCAAACGAAGCACGCATATCTTCAGCATCATCAAATATAAAACTAGATGTTAAATATAATGGTGTAGAATGCTCAGCAAACTGAGATCGCTCAGTTTGAGTTCTAATAGCCTCGGTTTCAAAATTGTAATCACTCATATTAGTATTTATTTATTGATGCCTACATCAATTTTATGACTCCTTATAACATCAATTATGTGTTAAAAACGTCTTTTAATAATTCGTTTAATTGGTCAAACTCAATTAAAAAACCATCATGTCCATAAATGGATTTAATTTCTTTGAGTTCGTTGCCGACACCTATTTCATCCAGCATTTTGGCAGTATCAATATTTTCTTGTGGAACAAAAAAGATATCCGTATCAATCACCACTTGTGTGATTTTTGCTTTAATCGATTTTGCCACTTCCTTAAAATCACCTCTTCCTCGAGTAATGTCTATGTGAGTTAGCAAATAATTCATTAATTGGTAGGCTTCTAAATCAAATCGTTCTTCTATTCGATTTCCATGATGCAACAACCAACTTTCGGCATTAAAAATACCCAACTCCTCGTTTATACTTCTGTTGAATCTTTCTTTAAAAGAAAGCGCTGTTCTATAAAACAACATCGCCATTAACCTAGCGTCATGCAAAGGTCTAGATGAATTATTTAATATTTGTTCTTGCGTAAGATTATGTGCAATAATCCAATCAGAAGTTTTCCAATCTGAACCTAAAACCACTAAATGCGTCATCAAATCTGGAAAAAGCACCGACATTTCCCATGCAATTCCGCCACCCAATGATGGGCCAATTACTGAATGAAGTTTTGCAATTCCAATAGCCTCTAATCCTAAACCGAATATTTTAGCAATATCCCTTGGTTTAAAATCTCTGTAATTATTTATAAGATTTACAGGTTTCTTATCGTAACCGTTTCCTGGAATATCAAATGAAATAACGCTATATTTATGGGTGTCAATCAGTTTACCTTTCCCTACAATTCCACTCCACCAACCTTGGTCTCCCGCTACTTCAGAATTACCCGTTAAGGCATGACTAATCATTACAATAGGTGCTACATGCAATGGCAGCCCGATCAACTGATAAGTCAAATCAAAATCCGACGTAAATCCTGTTTCAGTTTTAAACTCTGAAATTTGAATATGATGTAATGTGTTTTTCAACGTAATTAAAATTTAATATTAAATACGAAAAGAAGTTATTATAAAAAGAGAAGAATTGAGCAAAATTCATACTGTTATCTATCCAAAAAATTGGTAGAATTTAGCACCTACTTTAAAATTAAAGGGTTGCTAAGGATTCAACGGGTCTAATCCCTCGGCCTTTCTTTATAACATTTTCAATAAGTATTTGAACTTAGGTACAAAATAAAGCATAAATAAATTATTGAGCAATATTTATAGTGATTTTCTTTATTTTAAAACCTAAACAAATAGACCTGCTTTTCGACTAAAACTATTTGAAAAAACTTATTTTTAAATCATACAATCTATTTAACCTTTAAGCAGGGACTCTATCTTTGAGTTATAGAATTCTTCCTATTTTAATAATCATATTACTATTCAATTATTCTTGCCAAAAAAACAGGACACTATAAAAATAGGAATGTGTTCAGATGCATACCTATCTCACATGCACCACTCTGAATACAGAATGAATACCTTCATTGGTAGGATGAAAAATGCTACACCAGACTTTATAATAGAACTCGGTGATTTTGCAACACCTGCGCACGAATACAAACATCCTTTTGATATTTGGAATTCTTTTCCCAGTGATAAATATCCTATCCTTGGCTAGCACGAAATAGATATTGGTTTTTCTCGACAAGAAGCCATAGCATGCCGTGGTATGAAACTCATAGTTTTCTTTTGCCCAAAATAATTTTCATTTTATTGCCTTAGATGGTAACGATCTGAGAACGAAAAGGGATACAACAACATGTTGGATCTAAACAAATTGATTGGTTAAAATAAGAACTCGAAATATCCTATAGTTATTTTTTTACATCAAGGACTAAGGACATATCATGGAGGGGAAGGTGATGACTATGGCATGGAAAATGATAAAGAAATAAGACAATAGTAGCGGTTCATAACCGCTCGCATCCTAAAACAAAAGTAATTGTTTACTTTAATGGTCATACCCCATTTAGACTATGCTGAACAGGTGAACGATTTGGTACGTCACTATTAATTCAATGTCATATCAATGAATGGAAGAAGCATATAAGATATAGCGATGAAATTGATAAAAATTTTCGTTAGATAAAATACACAGCACCCCTAAAGAATCGCTTTTTACTACAGTTGAAATCTCAACAGAAGGAACTATCAAAATTAATGATAAGAAAACGGAATGGTCAGGGCCTTCTTCTTGGGAGGTTGGTTATCCAGAATTTTAAAAGAATATGTGAAACCAAAAATATACAAAAGACTCATGAGATTTAATCTTGATTAATCAAATTTAAAATCAAAACTAAAAAGCAGGCTGAACTTAATATCAACCTGCTTTTTTTATTTATTTAGAAGCCTAAAAAAGTATTATAAAGCTTGTTCTATATCAGCAATTAAGTCTGAAAGGTCTTCCAAACCAACTGACAAACGAATCAAATCTTGTGTTACCCCTGCAGATGCTAGTTCTTGAACTCCTAATTGTTGATGCGTGGTACTTGCAGGATGAATAATTAGAGATTTGGTATCACCAATGTTCGCCAATAAAGAGAATAACTTTGTTTTATCTGTAAAAGATTTTGCTGCTTCAAACCCACCTTTCAATCCAAAAGTTACAATACCACTTTGTCCTTCTGGTAAATACTTCTTAGCCAAGTCATTATATTTACTGCTTTTTAATCCAGGGTAATTCACCCATGCGACAGCCTTATTAGATTCTAACCAAGTAGCCAATGCTAAAGCATTTTCACTATGCCTTTTCATACGAATTGGCAATGTTTCTAATCCCTGAATTATTTGGAAAGCATTAAAAGGACTCATTGCTGCTCCATAGTCACGCAATCCTTCAATTCTTACTTTTGCAATAAATGCAATCGCTCCTAAAGCTTCAGCATAATTTAATCCGTGATAACTAGGGTTTGGAGTTGTAAACTCTGGGAAATTTCCATTTGCCCAATCGAATGTTCCAGCATCAATAATCGCTCCACCAATAGAATTCCCCTGTCCGCCAATATATTTGGTCAAAGAATGAATAACAATATTAGCACCGTGCTCTATAGGATTTAACAAATATGAAGTTGCCACAGTATTATCGACCATAAATGGAATTTTAGCCGCTTTCGCTTGTTCAGAAATTGCTTTAATATCTAGTACATCTAATTTCGGATTTCCAAGACTCTCAACAAAAATTACTTTTGTAGTATCTTTAACCGCAGCACCAAATGCTTCAGTATCCGAGCCATCAACAAAAGTGGTTGTGATTCCAAGTCTAGGAAGTGTATTACTCAATAGGTTGAAAGTTCCTCCATATAATGAACTTGAAGCCACAATGTGATCTCCAGTTTTTAGAAGCGTCAACAATGCCGTGAAAATTGCAGCAGTTCCAGAGGCTAGCACGACTGCGGCTACTCCTCCTTCTAAAGCGGCTAAACGCTGTTCTAGTATGTCATTGGTAGGATTATTCAATCTCGTGTAAATAAAACCAGGCTCCGCAAGTGAAAAAAGATTTGCTGCATGATCTGTATTATTAAACACATAAGATGATGTTTGGTAAATAGGCACTGCTCTTGTTCCCCCTGTTGCCGTTGTATCATGACCAGCATGCAATGCTTGTGTTGAAAATTTCTGTGTACTCATAGTATCTATTTTAATAGTTATTAAATATTTATTTCAAGCTTCTAACTTAAGACTTTCACGTTTTAAAAACAACACTTACAATTCATTAAGTGATTTTATAAATAATGAACCCTTCGTTTTTTTATCATTCTATTATTCCAATAAAAAAACCCCTGAATATTAATCAGAGGCTTTTTACAGTTTTATTTACGCATCAAACAAAAAAGGCAACCTCTTAATGGAGATTACACATCATAGTTTCTGTTTTGATTAAAGAATAATTCATATTTCATTAAATAAGAAGGTCAAATTTACTTTTATTTTTTTAGAATTCAAAATGGAATTCATATTTTAATTTACAATGTCGAAAACTTACTGAAAAATCTACACGCCAAACATTCATAATTTTATAGATCTTTATTTTCTGGAATGACATATGTATAATTGCTGTTTACACCTTTGATATCACATAGATATACGTAATCTGCAGAATACTTTATTGTAGATAAATAGCTTAATAATTTAGGTCCTATATCCGTTTTAGAATTAGTGAAATATAAAAAAAAATTCTATATTTATAATTGCTGTTCCTATAGTTATATGCGCATCCGAAACGAATGTTCCTAAAAGCCCTCCTTCTTCTTCTACTTCTAACTCCTCCTTCTCCTTCATGCCTTTTTCCTTCATTTCGGGCACGTCTAGAATTTTACCATCACTTCCAGAGCTGCACCCTATCAGAGCTAAAATTAAAATAAAGTGCTAAAACTTCATAGGTCGATTCATTTTTAAACGTTGTCTTATTTTATGCTAAACCTCATACTTTAAATTTTACACAAAAAACAAACTTAAATCGGGAGTATTTTTGTAAATTTGTGCTCGAAGTCATTAGAGGAAAATTTGAACTGATTGCAACCTCTTATACTGTGTAAAAGCAGTATGAATAAAAAAATGCTAAAGCAGTAGATTCCACTCTAGTCTTTTTCTATTTTTAATTCTGATTTTATTAGTAACAATAAAATTATAATAATATGTCATATTTATTTACGTCAGAATCTGTTTCAGAAGGGCATCCTGATAAAATTGCAGATCAAATTAGTGATGCTTTAATAGATCAATTTTTAGCATTTGATAAAAATTCTAAAGTGGCCTGTGAAACTTTAGTCACCACAGGGCAAGTTATATTAGCTGGAGAGGTGAAATCAACCGCTTATTTAGATGTCCAACAGATTGCAAGAGATATAATCAATAGGATTGGGTATACTAGAAGTGAATATATGTTTGATGGAAACTCGTGTGGGGTTTTAAACGCTATTCATGAACAATCACAAGATATCAATCAAGGAGTAGATCGCGGAGATTACGAAGATCAAGGTGCAGGAGATCAAGGAATGATGTTTGGGTATGCCACCAAAGAGACAGAAAATTATATGCCTTTGGCATTGGATTTAAGTCACCGTTTATTAAAAGAACTGGCTGTAATTCGAAGAGAAAATTCGGACATTACCTATTTAAGACCTGATGCAAAAAGTCAAGTTACCGTTGAATATTCAGATAACAATGTACCGCAGCGGATTGACACGATTGTAATCTCTACACAACATGATGATTTTGATGAAGACGAAACTATGTTAGCAAAAATCAAATCAGATTTGATTTCTGTTTTAATTCCAAGAGTTAAAGCACAGCTACCCGCAAACAAGCAGTCGTTATTTAATGACGATATCACCTACCATATAAATCCTACTGGTAAATTTGTAATTGGAGGACCACATGGAGATACTGGACTAACAGGTCGTAAAATCATCGTAGACACCTATGGTGGAAAAGGAGCCCATGGTGGTGGAGCCTTTTCTGGTAAAGATCCAAGTAAAGTCGATAGAAGTGCTGCGTATGCAGCACGTCATATTGCTAAAAACTTAGTTGCTGCTGGAATTTCTGATGAAATTTTGGTACAGGTATCCTATGCTATTGGAGTGGCACAACCAACTTCTATTAACGTGGATACATACCGGACTGCCAAAGTAAATCTATCCGATGGTGAAATTTCTAAAATTGTAGAGCAATTATTTGATATGCGACCAGCAGCGATCGAAAAACGTTTAAAACTGAGAAACCCTATTTATTTAGAAACAGCAGCATATGGACATATGGGTAGAACTCCGGAAATTAAAAAATTAGAATTTGTTTCCACGGAAGGAAGAAAAGTTGAATTAGAAGTTGAAACTTTTACTTGGGAAAAACTCGATTTTGTTGACAAAGTAAAAACAGCATTTTCGATATAATACTAAAACGTATAAAGCAGCAAAAGATCCAAAAAATTCTTCTGCTGCTTTTTTATATATAGAAATTAAACTAGTTTTAAGTAGTTTAATTGACATATAGACGAAATCGAAAAACATCTCAACTTTATACAATAATTACTGAAAATATTACAAATTATATTTTATTGAAAATAATACTCGCAACGACATTACATAATAACTTGTAGCACGTGATACCGTTTCAGTAAAACTATCTCTATTAATAGACTGATTATCTGTCAAATTCTTACCAGACAAGATAAACTCCCACTTGCTATCTTTCTTCTGATAAAAAAGATTGGCATCTAAAAATGAATAGGTGTTTTCAATTGTATTGGTGCCATCACTATAATTATAGTAACTATAATCTACTACGAGACTAAAGTCTTTTAAAAACAATGTTTCTAGTTTTGCGAAAGGTCGATCTGTTGTGAAATCACTGCTTCTTGAAGATGATTCGAATTGGTTAAAAGTTTTAGAGTATCCCACTTCTAAATTTGGAGCGTTCTTTAAGTTGGTACCAAAACTACCGGTAAAATTCTGTGTGAATGTTTCTGACACATTTGGATTATCATTGACGATTCCATTAAACTTCGAATAATTCAACCTCATATTTGCATTCACCTTGAATTTTCCAAAACGTCTTCCGTACCTGGCATTTCCACTTAATGTTTCATCAGCCAAATTTGAATTATAAGGTGTTCTTATAGTTTGATTAAAACCAATGAAGTCTGAAATGTTTTTAATGTCGTTTGTCTTTTTAGAATAGGTAACTGATGCATTCATATTGGTGAAATTGAACATGCTAAAACTGAAAAAGTTTAAATTAAATCGATTGTACAAAGCACTTTCCAATTCTCTATTCCCTCCAAACATAGAATTGAAATTATTCAACAGATAACCCTCAGACAACCTATTAATATCTGTGTATTCTCGAGTCATAGCATAATTAAACCTTAAGTTCTGTGAACTTTTTAATTTCCACTGAATTAGCATATCAGGTAAAACCTCAAAATCATTGTTAGAATTAGCACTCCCTAATTGCGTATCTTCCGTTTGATAACTATGAGCTGTGACACCTGGAGTAAATGTAAATTTACCAGCAACTGTTTTATAATATAATCCAAAAAAGATGTCATTAAATTGATACGTTATATCATTTACCAATTCTTCTTCTCCAAAATCTAATTGAGATCCATCGTTTAATATTTGAAAAATATTAGAATCAAAATTCTGATGACTAATAGTACTCCCCAATCTAAAGTTTAAATTACTTTTATTGTTTACTATTAAATAGTAATCAACCTTGCCATCAAATTTACTGGTTCGAACCTCTTGTTGTTGAGACATATTATAAATAGCTTCTGGCTCAGTTGGAATAATTTGAAAAGGCTGAGAACCTCTTAAAAAGTTGATTAATGGATTCTCTACTTGATATAAGTGTTGCATTTCTAAAGAAACTACATCATTATTCTTCAAGACCTTATAATAGCTCAAATTCTGATTTATTGATATTGGATTTTGTTCTTGATTATCTATGATTATTTCATCTTCACCGTTTACTACAGATTTGATCAAACCTATTTCTTCTTGCTTTGACATCTTCATTAGGATATCGTAATCAAAATGCGATTCGGTATTTGGAACATAATTTGCACTCAATTTAATCATTCCTAATTGAGATTTTTGATCGTTCGTGTTTTCTCTTAGTTCCAAATTATCGGTCACAATATTTCTAGTTACTGTTTGACTGAACATTTCTACCTCCGATTCATTCGCGATGGCAAATCCACTTAGGGTTAATTTCTTTTTAGAGGAATGACTAATGTTCACCGCTCCAAATTTTGACAACACTTCTTTCGCCATACTATTTTGAAGAGATGAAAACCCTAAACCTCCACTACCAACACTAAAATTTGTTCCACCTCTACCAGTTGGGCTCCTAAAGCCCCCTGAAAACCTACGGTAATCTTGCTGTGTAAAGGGGATTTCTCCCACATTATTAAAGTCAGTAATCACATTCACACTTGTTTTGGGACTATAGTAAAACAATTTTGGATGTACCAAATACCTCCCATCTGTTCCGACTCCTGCTGTTATTTCACCAAACCAAAAGTTTTCCTTTCCCTTTTTTAAACGAATATTAATCGCAACATTATCAGAATCATCACCCATACCGCGCATAGGAGTGACCTCATTATAATTTCGCAATACTTCGATTTTAGCTACGGCACTTGAAGGAATGTTTTTTGAAGCAATTTTGGAATCGCCATCAAAAAAATCTTTTCCTTCTACCATAACTTTCTGAACGACCTTACCTTCTACTTCAATCTGACCGTCTTCAGTGATCTCTATTCCTGGCAACTTCTTTAATATATCTTCCAATTTCTTTTCAGTCCCATTTGTAAACGAATCGGAATCATAAATAATAGTATCTCCTTTTATTGTTACTGGCATTTCAAAAGTAAGCTCAACTTCGTTCAAAGTATTATCTTCTTCCTTTAAAGAAAAATCGTTATTAACTATATCTTCAGAATAATCTGGAATATTAAGTTCAGCAAGGTGGATTTGAAATCCAATATAACTTATTCTAAACGAATAAGTAGCATTGGTCGGAAGGACTAACTTGTACTCCCCTCTATCATTGGTAATAGAGTAAGACTGTACTTTGCTAGTTCCTTTTACAAACGCAATTACATTTGCCAGTTCCAAAGGGTTTCCAATACTATCTTTTACAAACCCTTCTACTTTTACTGATTGTCCGAAACTCAACATTGCAACTGACATTAATGCAATAAAAAAAAACTCTTTCATATCATAAACCTATTATCCTCTAAATTAAATTAATTATATATTACTGAATGGAGCCTCAGCCACCGCGACCGTCTCTAACACCTCGGCTTCTAAACATCTCTTGCATTTCCTTCATTTTCTTGGCCAATATATCATCGTACTCTGCCTGAGTAACTACTTTACCCTTTTTAGGCTCCTTTATTTCAGCCTTATCTTTTGGGTTAATCACAATCTTAGTGCTTACAATCTGAGTTTTATCTGCATTTATTTCTAAAATTAGTCCAGGTAAACCCCAATAATCTCCTGGACCTTGACTTACAGGTATATCTGGCGTATACCAAGCAACTACCAATATTTGCTTTAAAGAATCCTTTGGTTTATTTTCCCCTTGATTTCTTCTACCAAATCTAAACTGATCTACATTTGGTATCATCCTTTTTGCGACTGCCTTAAAGCACAAATGTTGTCCAACCATTTTTGATTCGTCTTTAAATTCCCAATTCAGCGTTGGCAAACTATCTTTAATCAGAAACATTTTTCCTGAAAACTCTTGCTCAGTAGTATACGTTTTTGATTTCGTGTCTTTGAATTTTTTACCATTCGTAAACCCTCCAAATCTAAATCGACCTCCTTGACCCGGCTGCTCCAATTTCTCCTCTTCTTTATAAATAGACTCAGATGCATTAAAACTTAATACATAAACTTTTTCATTCATGCTTTTCATTCGATCCGCAATTCTTTTTTGCTGCTCTGGATTAAACCTAGTACTATCCAGTTTCATATCTACAGTTGTCTTCGTTTGATATACCACTTTACCCTGAAATCCTTGGGAGAAACAAACTGTTGTGAAAAGTAGAAATATTACTAGAATATTATAGTTTGAATTTTTCATAATAAATAGATAAGGTTTTAAGTTTTATACAGATTTTAGACTACAACTTAATCAAAAAGTTTAATCCAATAATATTTTATTGTTTGAAACTTCTCTATAAGTTGAATAAAACGAAATAAAAAATTAATTTAGCGTACTTAAAAAACACATTATGCATATAGCCATTGCAGGTAATATTGGAGCTGGAAAAACAACGCTGACAGAATTATTAGCCAAACATTACAAATGGACTTCTCATTTTGAATCCGTAGATCAGAATCCATATTTGGATGATTTTTACAGTGAAATGGAGCGTTGGAGTTTTAATTTGCAGGTTTTCTTTTTAAACAGTCGATTTCGTCAACTCTTAGAATTACAAAAAAGCGGAAAAAATGTAATTCAAGACAGAACGATTTATGAAGATGCCAGTATTTTTGCACCGAATTTACACGCCATGGGTTTGATGACCAATCGCGACTTTAACAATTATTCATCACTCTTTGAATTGATGGGGAATTTAGTTTCTCCTCCTGATTTATTAATCTACCTAAGAGGAAGTATACCAAAGCTCGTAGGACAAATTCACCGCCGCGGACGCGAATATGAAAACTCAATTTCAATTGATTATTTGAGTAGGTTAAACGAACGCTATGAAGCTTGGATAACAACCTACGATAAAGGGAAAGTCTTAATCATAGATGTCGACAACTTAAATTTTGTAGACAATCAAGAAGACCTAGCGTCTGTCATTGAAAGAATTGACGCTCAAATTAACGGCCTGTTTTAACCTTAAAAATTTACCAATAAAAAAGCCAGCAATCGCTGGCTTTTTTATATCTAAACCTAAATTTTACTAAAATTACTCAACGATAATTTTATTGTTTTTATCAGATGAAGTTACAAAAGTTTCTTTTGCTACATCACTAGCAGCTACTTCAATTATAATTTCTTTCTTACTTGTGTTTTTTGCAGTTTCACTTTCTGCATGTCCTCCTAAGATTGGAGCAATCACCAAACCTATTAAACAAGTCAATTTAATTAAAATATTCATTGACGGTCCAGAAGTATCTTTAAATGGATCTCCCACTGTATCTCCAGTAACAGCCGCTTTATGAGCCTCAGAACCTTTAAAAGTCATTTCACCGTTAATCTCAACGCCTGCTTCAAAAGATTTCTTTGCATTATCCCAAGCACCCCCAGCATTATTTTGGAATATAGCCCAAAGAACACCACTTACAGTAACACCAGCCATATAACCACCTAACATTTCAGCAATTGCTAAATTGTCCATTCCAAAAATCATTGGAACAAAAGCAATAGCTAGCGGAAAACCGATAGTTAATAATCCTGGCAACATCATTTCTTTCAAAGATGCTTTTGTTGAAATTGCAACACATTTATCATATTCTGGAGTTCCAGTACCTTCCATAATTCCTGGAATCTCTTTAAACTGGCGACGTACCTCATATACCATTTCCATGGCCGCTTTACCAACAGCATTCATTGCCAAGGCAGAGAATACAACAGGCACCATTCCACCAACAAATAACATAGCCAATACTGGCGCTTTAAAGATGTTAATTCCGTCGATTCCAGTAAATGTAACATAGGCCGCAAATAATGCTAATGAAGTTAACGCTGCAGAAGCAATTGCAAAACCTTTTCCGGTAGCTGCAGTTGTGTTTCCAACAGAATCTAAAATATCTGTCCGTTCTCTAACGATAGGCTCTTGTTCACTCATCTCAGCAATACCACCTGCATTATCTGAAATAGGCCCGAACGCATCAATCGCTAATTGCATAGCAGTTGTAGCCATCATAGCAGAAGCTGCAAGAGAAACTCCGTAAAATCCAGCAAAAGCATAAGATGCCCATATTGCAGCAGCAAATAATAATACTGATGGAAAAGTAGAAATCATACCCGTTGCTAAACCAGCAATGATATTTGTACCTGCACCGGTACTTGATTGCGCAACAATTTTTAAAATTGGGCTTTTTCCTAATCCAGTATAATATTCCGTTACAGATGAAATTCCAGCACCTACAACTAAACCAACAAGCGTAGCATAAAATACGCGCATTGAAGAAATTTCTTGCAAACCTTCTCCAAAGAAATTCATTTGCATCGTTTCTGGCAACATCCAAGTTACTAATACATAACAAGAAATTGCTACTAATCCTATCGAAGTCCAATTACCAATATTTAAAGCACCCATTACCTGAGTTTCTTTAGCATCGTTACTTTTTATCTTAACTAACATCGTTCCAATTATTGAAATAATAATCCCAGCACCTGCAATTGCCATTGGCAATAAGATTGGTCCAATTCCGCCAAATGCGTCAGAGATATTACCTCCCATATCTTTTATAACATAATTCCCAAGAACCATGGCCGCTAATACTGTTGCAACATAAGATCCAAATAAATCTGCACCCATACCTGCTACATCACCAACATTATCTCCAACGTTATCTGCAATTGTTGCTGGATTACGCGGATCGTCTTCTGGAATACCTGCCTCTACCTTACCAACTAAATCTGCACCAACATCTGCTGCTTTTGTATAGATACCTCCACCTACACGTGCAAATAATGCAATTGATTCAGCGCCCAATGAAAATCCGGCTAGAGTTTCTAAAACGATCGTCATTTTATCTACAGAAAAAGTTCCTTCTGCTCCCCCCATGAAATAGTTGTAGAAAATAATAAAAAAAAATGTTAAACCTAATACCGCTAAACCTGCAACTCCAAGGCCCATTACCGTGCCACCCCCAAAAGAAACTTTTAATGCGTTCGGTAAACTTGTTTTCGCCGCTTGTGTTGTTCTTACATTTGTTTTGGTGGCAATTTTCATTCCCATATTTCCTGCCCAAGCAGAGAAAAATGCTCCAAAAATAAATGCTACCACTATTAACCAATGTGTCGTTGGAACTATAAACGAAACTATTGCAAGTAAAGCACTTACCACTATAACGAAGATCGTTAAAAGTTTGTATTCTGCACTTAAAAAAGCCAAGGCTCCTTCATATATGTGATCTGCTATCTGCTTCATCTTCCCATCTCCAGGATCCTGACTTAGTACCCAAGACCTCTTGATTACCATATAAATTAACCCCAAAAATGCCATTGCGATAGGCATATAAATCATCATTGATTCCATACTATAAATTAAGTTTTAAGTTTGTTTTTTAAACGGGGGTAAATGTAGTGAAAACAATGCAAATAAAAAACCTCTTAATTATTGATAATTAAGAGGTTTAAATTGTATTTATTCTAATCGTTTACAGCACAAAATTACCATTTCTCTTATGCTCACTCGATTCGTATCTTTCTATACATTTGTAAATGATTTCGTAGGCTTCTTTTACATCTCCCCAATCACCTACATCTACTTTCTTCTTTTCTAAATCCTTATATACTTGAAAAAAGTGCTCGATTTCTTTTAATCTATGTGGATTCAATTCAGAAAGATCACCTTTCTGATTCCAAATTGGATCTGACACAGGAACACAAATAATTTTTTCATCTGGTCCTTTTTCATCCGCCATATGAAAAACGCCAATAGCTCTTACTTCCATCACACACATCGGGAAAGTTGGCTCATGCATTAAAACTAAAACATCCAATGGATCACCATCTAAGGCCAATGTTTCTGGAATAAATCCATAATCACCAGGATACATCATTGAAGAGAATAGCATTCGATCAAAACGAATTTTATTTAATTCAAAATCATATTCATATTTGTTTCTGCTTCCTTTTGGAATCTCAATTAATACGTCAAAAGTTTTATTTTTACTTAATTTCATACGGTTGATTTTATACTGACAAAATTAGTAAAACTCAACCTTTAGACAAAATTAATAAGACTAGAATGAATTAAAAACTAAATCCGAACGATCCTTTAATTCCAAAATTATTGGCATTCGGCAACTCCTTATAACTACCTCTCCAAATAAAATCCAATCTGAATACTTTAAAAATATTCCCTACTCCTGCGCTATATTCGAAGTAGATATCTTCTGGAGCATGATATTCTATATTCGAAGCATTCACAGCTATATTTTTATCAGAAATAGTCCCCCAGACTGCTCTAAAACCAGCAATTTCTCTTAATTTAAGCTTGCGCAACAATGGAATTTTTGATAAAAACCGACCATTAAAATGATGTTCTAAATGCACTGAAGCATGCTTATCTGTAACAAAATCGTAATAATCTAACAATGAATACGTATTATCAATCACAAAATAAGATTGATTCCCAGGCACAACACTTAATAAACTTAAGGGAACTTCTCCAAATATTTTACCTGCTTCAAAAGTTGTATATGTTCTTCCAAAACCTCCAATTAAAAAACGGTGATGATAATAAAATTGTAGTTTATGGTAGTCAAAGTCACTTTCAAAAACATCTGGCAAGCCTCTTGTATAATTCAATAAAATTCGAGCATAATCCTGATTCACATCCGTTCTTTCTACGCCATAACCAATCGTTTTTCTCCTAGGTGTAAATTGTATAGTGAAATCTAATTCTGTCTGTTTTACTTCAGACTGAACAACACCATTCTCATCATAATAATCTAAATTAAACGTCGGAGATGCAGTTTTTAGCGTTCTATATGACATTCCAAATTCTAATGTTATATTTTTCTTTGGCTCTATTGCTACTGAAAAATTTGATAAATTTATTGACGTAAGTTTTCCTGTATCTCCGGATGAAAAAAACGACGAAGAGGCAAAACTTCTTCCTAGAATATCTTTGGTTGTAGTAAGACTTACACCTATTTGCTCCACATCTCTACGATTACCTCCACTTAAAACAATTCGATTCTTTTTATCAACCATCCATTTTCCAGACAGTCCATATTTAACCTGATCATCTTTAAAACCATAGGCCATATAGCCTTCTAATCTCCAAGGTTCATTTCCGCCAAAATACGTCCTCCCTCCTGCACGTATTCTTAAACCTTCTACATCATTAGTTCCAATCGTTGAAAATAAAGGGCCATAATCAAAATTATTAAACTCTACATAGCCCGATCCAAGAATGGTCACAATATCTGTTAGACGTTTAAACTTTGGCACAGTACTTAAAGTATCTAACATCTTATAAATACCATGCTCGTCATCGTTTAATTTCTCTTGCCGATTCTCTGACCAATACGTGGCGTCTCGGCTATAAATTTTCTGATCATAGATATCAGATTCATCTTTATAAAAGTCTTCTCCTTTGTCTTTATTAAATAAATAATTTTGATACAATGTTGTTCTCTTTCCGTATATTCCCTTAGCTTTATCCCTGTCGGAGAGACTAAAATCTGAAAGCATAAAGTCTCTTTCTAAAAGAAATACCGAGTCATTCAGTACTTCAAATTCCTGTTCAATATAAATATCGCTAATCCAATTAATATTCGCACTTTTATTGGCATACATGTTAATTTCTTTAACCGCATACGTAGAATCATTTACCCAAAAATCACCTTTAAAGGTTAATTCATTCTTTCTCCTGGGATAATATACGATGTTGTAGCACCACTTATTATCAATATAAGCACTGTCTGAAAGCGCATAATTATAGGTAAGCAATCCTCCTTTTGAAATAGGACTTACAAAGCTTTTATCAAATATTTTAATATAATTATCATAGATGTTGTATTCCAAATAAAGGTCTTTAATAAACGAAATCACATGCTGGTTTGATTCGAATCCAGAATTCTTATTTGCAATTAAATCTTCCCTTTTCTTCTTTGTCTTATTATTTCCAAACGTATTATAGATTGCCTCATTGATAAAAATTGGGAGATATGATTTTCCAGTTACATTAGAAGTATCAATACTTTCAAAAATAAACTCCATGCCCTTAAAAATTTTACGTTTCATCATAACGCTATCGATATTATTCATATCAAATTCTAGTTTTTCATATTTTTCGTATTGATATTGATCAAATAAATGTGTCCCGTTTTGTCGTTTACGTTCCCATATTTTTTTTAGAATTGCAACGGCAGGATTCCCTTTATTTTTAATTTTACCTGTATATATGACAACCTCGTCTAACTCATCGCTCCGCTCTTCTAAGACAATTTTCATGTCAAAATCACGTCTTACAACGTACATCTTCTTAGATTGATACCCTATAAATGAAACTTCAATCTCTGTGTAGTTTTCGTCTGATTCTAAATAAAATTGACCTTTCTCGTCTGATACAGTGCCCACGGTAGACCCAACAAACACGACGCTGGCAAATGGGATACTCTTGTTTTTTGTGTCAAAAACAACCCCACTAATTTTAACTTGGCTGTATATCGATACAAAACTCAATATATAGATTATGGAAAATATTTTCTTTTTCATATATTATATGTAATGATTTATCAAAAATCATACGTTTTTTTGTGAAAAGATATTTTTGCGTATTAAAAATAAAAAAGACCTTTCAAATAATAGTATTAGAAAGGCCTTTAATTTTAATTTTACATTCTTTATTTTACGTACATCACCTCTTTTACAGCCTTTACGACATCATCGGCATTTGGCATCCATTCTTTCAATAACACTGGTGAGAATGGTGCTGGAGTATCAGCAGTTGTAATTCTTTTAATAGGAGCATCTAAATAATCAAATGCATTTTCTTGTACTTGGAAGGTGATTTCTGAAGAAACGCTTGCAAATGGCCAAGCCTCTTCTAAAATCACCAATCTATTTGTTTTCTTTACAGATTCTAAAACAGTATCGAAATCTAATGGACGAACAGTTCTTAAATCAATAACCTCCGCAGAAATACCAATTTTTTCTAAAGCATCTGCTGCTTTAAAGGCTTCTTTTATAATTTTGCCAAATGAAACTATAGTTACATCCGTTCCTTTTCTCTTTATATCCGCAACGCCAATTGGCAATATGTATTCCCCTTCAGGCACCTCGCCTTTGTCTCCATACATTTGTTCAGACTCCATAAAAATAACTGGATCATCATCGCGAATCGCTGCTTTCAATAAGCCCTTAGCATCATAAGGCGTAGATGGAACAACTACTTTTAAACCTGGTGTATTTGCAAACCAATTTTCAAATGCTTGAGAATGCGTCGCTCCCAATTGACCTGCAGAAGCAGTAGGCCCTCTAAATACAATAGGACACGGAAACTGTCCTCCACTCATCTGACGAATTTTAGCCGCATTATTAATTATCTGATCTATCCCAACTAGAGCAAAATTAAAAGTCATATACTCTACAATTGGTCTGTTTCCTCCCATGGTCGATCCAACTGAAATTCCCGCAAAACCTAATTCTGCAATCGGTGCATCAATTACTCTTTTCTCACCAAATTCATCTAACATCCCTTTCGATGCTTTATAAGCGCCATTATATTCCGCAACCTCCTCACCAATTAAAAAAACAGACTCATCTCTGCGCATTTCCTCACTCATCGCCTCGCATATCGCCTCTCTAAATTGTATAGTCTTCATATGTTTCTATTTAAGAGGGCAAAAGTAAAGAATTTACACATAGTTTTAAAAGTTAAAAAGAAAAAATTTTACTATGCATGCATAGTATTTTAAATTTATTTATAGTACTTTTGTAATTGAATAATCAACACTATTCAATCAATATAAAATAATAAAAAAATATGAAAATTTTAGTTTGTATTAGTCACGTTCCAGACACGACTTCTAAAATAAATTTTACAGATAACAATGCCACTTTCGACCCTACGGGAGTGCAGTTTGTTATTAACCCGTACGACGAATTTGCCTTAACAAGAGCCATGTGGTTTAAAGAGAAACAAGGTGCGTCTGTAACGGTAATCAACGTTGGAAATGCATCCACAGAGCCTACATTAAGAAAATCATTAGCAATTGGAGCAGATGAAGCTATCAGAGTAAACGCCGAGGCTACCGATGGTTTTTTTGTCGCAAAGCAAATTGCAGAAGTTGCTAAGAACGGAAATTACGACTTAATTTTGGCTGGTAAAGAATCTATAGACTATAACGGAGGAATGGTTCCTGGTATGATTGCTTCTATACTCGATTATGATGTTGTTACAGCTTGTATCGGACTGGAAATTGACGGTTCTTCTGCGACCATAATTAGAGAAATAGATGGAGGAAAAGAAACTTTATCTGGTAGTTTACCCTTAGTTATTGGTGGTCAAAAAGGATTGGTCGAAGAAAAAGATCTTCGCATACCGAATATGAGAGGGATAATGACGGCTAGAAAAAAACCATTAACAGTCGTTGAATCTATAGCATTTCAAAACACTACAACTTCTACCAATTTTGAAAAACCTGTGCCTAAAGGAGCCTGCACAATGATTACTTCAGACAATGTAGACGAACTCGTTTCGCTATTACATGAGGAAGCCAAGGTCATTTAATATCCACAAGATCATCGAAAGGAAAGTTTAAAAAGATCCTGAATAGTATTAAGGATAAAAAGTAAAGAAATTATGCCAGTATTAGTATATGCCGAATCATCGGAAGGAAAATTTAAAAAAGTAGCATTGGAAGCTACCTCATACGGAAAAAAGGTTGCTCAACAATTAAAGGACTCACTAGTGGTTTTAACGATTAACTGTGATAACCCATCAGAATTAAACACCTATGGTGCTGATAAAATAGTAACAGTTTCTAGCAACAAGAATAATTCAGATGCCAAGTTTGTTGCAAATAGTATTCAACAAACTGCTCAAAAAGAAAATGCCTCAGTTATTATTATTGACTCTAGCGCTAATGGGTTAAGTATTGCTCCAATTGTAGCTATTAAATTAAATGCGGGATACGCATCTAATGTCGTCGCACTTCCAAATAGTACCAGTCCGCTTATTGTTAAAAGAAAGTCATTTTCAAACAAGGCCTTTAATCATACAGAAATTAGTACTCCTGTAAAGATTATTGGGTTGGCAAAAAATTCATTTGGTTTGATTGAAAGTAATACGGAAGCTTCTATTGAAGAATTTTCTCCTATTATCGTTAACTCTAGTTTATCATCTGTGAGTATCGAAAAATCTTCTGGTACAGTATCTATAGCTGATGCAGAAATTGTTGTTTCAGGAGGACGTGGATTAAAAGGGCCAGAAAATTGGGGGTTAATTGAAGACCTTGCCGCTGTATTGGGCGCGGCTACAGCATGTTCAAAGCCGGTATCCGATATGGGTTGGAGACCTCATGGAGAACATGTTGGCCAGACTGGAAAACCTGTTTCTTCAAGTTTATATATCGCAATTGGTATTTCTGGAGCGATTCAACATTTAGCAGGAATAAACGCGTCTAAGGTCAAAGTGGTCATTAACACGGATCCGGAAGCACCATTTTTTAAAGCAGCAGACTACGGAATAGTTGGTGATGCTTTTGAAGTGGTTCCAAAGTTAATTGAAAAGTTAAAATTATTTAAAGCGCAAAACGCATAATTTTTAGTAAATTGTGCCGCGAAGACTACCTAATTTAGATTTTCTGAAAGTCTTGAATTAGGTAGTTTTTTAATACTCAAATTTAAATACAATTCAACATTGAATTTAGTAAAACTAGACATAAAAGGAATTTCATACAGTCAAACACAAAGTGGCGCATATGCTTTGGTTTTAAGTGAAGTAGATGGATCACGCACCCTTCCGATTGTTATAGGTGCGTTTGAAGCACAATCGATAGCCATTGCTTTAGAAAAAGAAATAAAACCACCTAGACCTTTAACTCATGATCTTTTTAAAAGTTTTGCAGATCGATTTAATATTTTCATAAAACAGGTTATCATACACAAGTTAGTGGATGGAGTTTTTTACTCTAGTTTAATCTGCGAAAGAGATGGCATAAAAGAAATTATAGATACGCGAACTTCAGACGCTATCGCCTTAGCCACGAGATTTAACGCTCCTATTTTCACCTATGAAAATATTCTAGACAAGGCAGGAGTCTTTCTAAAATTGAAAGATAATGACGAAGACGAAAATCTTAATTTGGAGGAGTTCATTTCTGAAACGGTTGACGAAATTTCCTACACATCGGAAAGTTTAGACTCTTTAAATCAAAAACTCAAAGAGGCAGTTACCAATGAAGATTACGAATTAGCGGTAAAAATTCGCGACGAAATCAATAAAAGATCTAAATAAAAATTGACTTCATATGCAAAAAAAGCTATTAATTACTGCGGTTCTTTTTATTAGTTATTTTGCATGTAACGCTCAAAATATTTCAAATAATTACATAATTCCAAGTCAAGGAATATCGCTTAATTCTATTTTAAGAGGAGTGTTAGGAATGTCTGTTTTGATTGTTCTTGCTTTTATTTTTAGTGCGAATAAAAAATCCATTGATTGGAAGACTGTTGGTCTAGGTCTTGGATTCCAACTTCTTATTGCTATTGCTGTTTTAAAAGTGTCCTTTATTCAATCTATTTTCGAGTTTATCGGTCAAAAATTCATCGATTTACTTGATTTTACCTCAGCAGGGAGTACATTTCTTTTTGGAGAAATGATAAACGTTGACTCGTATGGTTACATATTTGCATTTCAAGTTTTACCAACTATATTGTTTTTTTCGGCCTTAACTTCAGTTCTCTTTTATTTCGGAATAATTCAGAAAGTCGTGAAAGGAATGGCATGGTTGTTAAGTAAATTCTTACATATATCTGGAGCGGAAAGTTTAAGTATTTCTGGAAATATTTTTTTAGGCCAAACGGAGGCCCCTTTATTGATCAAGCCGTACTTAGAAAAAATGAATAAATCCGAAATCTTATTAGTAATGATAGGGGGAATGGCAACAGTTGCCGGAGCCGTTCTAGCTGCCTATATAGGATTCTTGGGGGGAGATGATCCTCAGTTAAAATTATTATTTGCAAAACATTTATTAACAGCATCTGTCATGGCTGCACCTGGCGCAGTTGTTGTTTCTAAAATATTATATCCACAAACTGAAGAAATAAATAGCCACATCGATATAGCTTCGAAAGATAATGGTTCAAACCTATTAGATGCTATTTCTAAAGGAACTACGGAAGGATTAAAATTAGCCGTAAATGTTGGAGCCATGCTACTGGTGTTTGTTGCATTAATTGCCATGACAAATGGAATACTTGGGTGGTTTGGAGACGTTACAACCATCAATACATGGATGGTAACTCATACCCACTACACGCAAATTTCCCTCGAATCTATTTTAGGAACGATCTTTTCACCTCTTATGTGGCTAATCGGTGTGGCGAAAGAAGATATGATGTTAATGGGGCAACTTATCGGAATTAAAATTGCCGCCAGTGAATTTATAGGATATGTTCAACTAGCAGAATTAAAAGACATCGCTAGTACTACGCATTTACATTTTAACAAATCAATTATAATGGCTACTTACATGTTATGTGGATTTGCAAATTTTGCATCTATCGGAATTCAAATAGGAGGTATTGGTTCATTGGCTCCTGGTAAACGTAAATTATTGTCAGAATTTGGCATGAGAGCACTTTTAGGAGGAACTATTGCCTCTTTAATGTCTGCTGCTATCGCTGGAATGATTCTAGGATAGTATCCCACTATATACTTTTATTAATAAATTAAATACTGCTATAAAATTAGTTAATAACCTATTAATAATTTATACCTCTTTTAAGAGATAAACATTATCCTTTTTTTTATTTTTACATATCTTTTAAAAGACACCTCTTTTTAAACAATAGCAGTAAGTTTATGAAACAATATTTAGATTTAATAAAACATGTAAGAGCCAATGGTTTTGAAAAAACAGACAGAACAGGGACAGGTACAAAAAGTGTTTTTGGATATCAAATGAGATTTGATTTGGCTGATGGGTTTCCAATGGTCACGACAAAGAAATTACATTTAAAATCAATTATTCATGAATTATTATGGTTTTTAAAAGGAGATACAAATATCGAATATCTTAAGCGAAATGGTGTTAAAATTTGGGACGCTTGGGCTGATAAAAACGGGGATTTAGGACCTGTTTATGGGCATCAATGGCGTAACTGGAATAGTGATGAAATTGATCAGATAGTTCATGTAGTTGAGCAAATAAAAAACAATCCAGATAGCAGAAGAATGATTGTTTCTGCTTGGAATCCAAGTGTATTACCCGACACATCTATTTCATTCTCAGAAAACGTAGCAAATAACAAAGCGGCCCTACCCCCTTGTCATGCTTTCTTTCAATTTTATGTTGCTAATGGAAAATTATCATGTCAATTATACCAAAGAAGTGCAGATATATTTTTAGGAGTTCCGTTCAATATTGCCTCCTATGCTTTACTCGTGATGATGATGGCACAAGTTTGTGGATTAGGTTACGGCGAGTTTGTCCATACCTTTGGAGACGCTCACATATATAACAATCATCAAGAGCAGATCGACTTACAATTATCTAGAGATACCAGGCCTTTACCTACGATGAAGTTGAACCCTGAAATTAAGAACATTTTTGACTTCACTTACGATGATTTTAAATTGGTTAATTACAACCCTCATCATTCTATTAGAGGAAAAGTTTCAGTTTAATCTATTATTTATTTCAATTCAATTTTAAATGATTACGATCATAGCCGCCATAGCAAATAAAAACGCGCTCGGAAAAGACAATGACTTAATTTGGGATTTACCAGCAGATCTTAAAAGATTTAAAAAGACAACTTCTGGACATCACATTATAATGGGGAGAAATACCTTTGAGTCCATTGGAAAACCTTTACCAAACAGAACAACTGTAATAATAACTAGAAACAAGTATTATAAAGCCCAAGGTTGTATAGTGGTGCACTCCCTTGAAGAAGCCCTTAAAATAGCAATGACAGACAACAGCCCTTTTATTATTGGAGGTGCTCAAATTTATGAACAGGCACTTTCGATTGCTGATCGACTAGACATTACTGAGGTTCACCACTCCTTTGAGGCAGATGCTTTTTTCCCTAATATTGATCTAACTAACTGGAAAGAAGATACCAGAATAAATTTTGAAGCCGATAAAAAAAATAAGTATAATTATAGTTTTGTGAGTTACTCTAGAAAATAGAATATTCATTAGCCAAATTTTATTTTCCGAGACAGGAATGCACAGTAATACCAATAATTACCTGAATCAAACCTAATTTCTTTCTTTTAAGAAAAAAGAAGGTTCGCAGAAAACAGTATTGTCACGACTAAAAGGCTATACTCATTTTTAGCATTCATAGCTGAAGTTCATTTAAATTTTGGCTTAAGTCTGATGGAATTCTTTTTTACAATGATAGATATATCCTTTTGGAATATTTCTAGTTGTTGTTAAAATACAATGATTAAAGATTGATTGAAATTTTTTAAAATTTAATTTAGAATAAAGAATCTGACTATAATAAGCATTCTTTGCTAATCCATCATAGGCTCCTTGAATGATTTGAAACTGTTTTTCCTTTGAGAAAAAAGAATATGGGATCGAACCTACAACAGCGTGAACCTCCTCCATTACGTGATTATTTAGATTCTCAGCTCCATCATTTATAATAATAAGTCTTTTATCATCAATAGATTTATTTACGTACGCACAAAAATCATCATTTACTTCAAACGCGTACACCTTTGAAGTTGAACTTATACAATTCAAAATTTCACGTGTAATATTCCCATGCCCCATACCAAACTCTACGATTACTTTACCTTCTTCTTTCGGTAGATATTTGCAAACTTCCTTTGCTGTTTCTTCGCTTGATTCTGTAATCGCTCCAGTTGTAAACAAATTTTTTATAAAAGCTATTGAAGTTGACATTCTTTTTTTCATACTCTTTCGGGGATTATTTAAATTTAATAAATTCTTTATTTTTAGGGTTCTCAATTAAAATGCTATTCAAAATATTTGATACATCGTCTACTATATTCATCCTCAAATAAGCCTTTGCCAATTTAAAACTAAAATTTACATCTCCTACTTTATTCTTTAAAGCTTTATTATAAATAGAGAAAGATTTATAATCTTGATCTGACCCCCAATATAAATCGAACAATACCGAATAAGTATCATTATAATGTGGGTTTCTCTTAACTATATCCTACAATTCAAATTCAACCTCTTTGTATTCTCCATTCCAGGTATACATTCCACGAATTAACATTCTCCAATCTATATGTTTAGGTAATTCGTTTAGAATGTACTTACAAAGTTTTCTTCCCTTTTTATAGTCTTTGCTAAACCAATATTCTCTTACCACCAAAGAAGCATCATCATAATTAAGCAAACTACTTCATAAAATAGATTTTTAAATCACACAAAAGGTGCCCAAAAGCCAGAAAGATAAGCCTATTTTTAGTATATCACCTATTAGATTCTATATCGAAAAAGCGCGTATCCATGCATTATGTTTTGTTGTTTCGAAAAACAAAAGACACGGAAAACTATGTTATTCACTTATTAAGAAACCTATCCAGAGCCATAGAAGGACCAAATGAGCTTTCAAGAGAGATGGTTTACGTTATAAAACAGAAAAATATCACAGATATCTAAAGCAAGAATACAAAATGAGAACTTTTGATATGTTACTCTCTATGCTCGTCACGCGCACAGCAGCCATAGTTATGATTTACAAAAAAATACAAATGTTAGAATTTTAGTTAGTTTACAGATGCTGGCTGCAGCCACCTCAAAAAACATACTATTAGGGAACTTACCAACATGATATAATATCTAGTGTAGTTTCTATTTTACGGATCCCTATTAAAATGAACTAAAAAATAATGAAAACACATACTCAAGATAATACCTGACAATTAAATCTGATATTCAACTAAAAAAACAAGGGATAGCCAATTATCATTAGCATGAATAAAACTCATAAAGTTCTTAGTTCTAAAACCGTATTTTCTCTTAAACAAACTCTTAAAGTGTTCAATGCAGTCAATTACTTCTTTATTCTTGGAGGTGCTCAAATTTATAAATAGGCGATTTCGATTACCGATCGATGAGAAACTACTGAGATAAATCAATCATTTAAGGCAAATAATTTTTCCCAAACATTGATATAGATAATTAGAGGGAGGATAGTAAACTATTTTTTGAAGTTCCTAAAAAAAATAAGTATAGATCTCGATTCGTCTCTTATTCAAAAAAAAAGGCTGAATCTAATTTACGATTCAACCTTATAATATTATTTTATTGTTTACATGTATTCTAATTTAAAATTACATATTCTACAAATTTCACATCATCAGTTTTTAGTACTATTTTGTATTTCCCTTTATCCAAATTAGTAAGATTTAATTTCACCCCATTTTTTTTCTCAATATCGATAATCCCTCTATATAACAAATGAGATTCCGAATCAAAAATAGTTACCTCTAGATCTTTAGGATTCAAATTATGTTTTAAAATTGTAACCATAGAATCATTTTTATACAAAAAAGGTCTAAATACTCTAGTCTCTTCATTCTTTGAAAAATCGACTTCATTACCCTCTATTGCAAAAGGTATTTTCTTTGCCGAACTCATACTCGAAACTTCAATAAAATAAGAACCTTCAAGTAACCCAGTAAAACTGAAATTTTTCGAATAATTAATGGCCTTTATTGTTTCACGAAAATAAATTACTCCACTGAGATCCTTGATAACGATTTCGAAGTCCTCATTTAGATCATCCATCATAAAACGTATAGACATATCATTTTTATCTAAAACTTTTATCACTGGTTCCATTACTGATGCAGATACATTTAATGTGATGAACATAATTAATATCGCAATACTTTTCCTTACTAATTTTCTCATAATATTTTAATTTAGATTAATAATAGGACAAAATTAAGTACATATTTAAAGATAAACTACAAGCAATTTTTCCAATATAAATGGTATATTTGCTCATATCGTAACTATTATATAGTAAATAGGTTAATATAGAATATAATTTCGTGAATTTTGTATCATTTACTTGTTCTTAATGCTTTTAACTTAAAAAAAGTAATTTATATTTAAATAAAACAATAATAATCAATGTTATATTTAATATTTAAATCGCATAGAGCATCATATACTATACATAATTACGAATCAATGAATTTACATCAAAGATGTAATTAAATATTTATCATGAAAATATCTAAACCTGCATTTGAAAAAATAAGTCCAGAATTCGGTAGTTCGTTACTTATTAAAAAACACAACGAGCAAATAGAAAACAAACTACCTTTTTGGCATTTCCATCCAGAACTTGAGTTAGTTTATATAAATAAAGCGAAAGGAAAACGACATATTGGAAGTCATCTTTCCTATTTTAATAATAGTCAATTAATATTAATAGGCGCAAATTTGCCACACAGTGGTTTTACCGATCGATTTACAGCAAATGGAATTGAAACCATTGTTCAATTTAAAGACGATTTCTTAGGTAATGACTTTTTTCAAATTCCAGAAATGGGGCCTATCAAAAATTTATTTGCAAGAGCAAAAAAAGGGCTACTATTTGGAGTTGAAACTAAGCAATTATTGGGTGACAAAATCATTCAATTAAATGATAGTAGTAACATTGAAAGAATCCTTCTCTTTTTAGAAATATTAAAAGACTTAGCCAACACAGATAATTACACATTGCTTAATGCAGATGGGTATGCTTTTGAAATTAGACCGCAGGACAACTTAAAAATTGAAGTTGTATTTGGACATGTAAGAGGTAATTATCACCGTGCTATTCCGTTGACAGAAATCGCTGATATGGTAAATATGACAGTTCCTGCATTCTGTCGATATTATAAAAAAGTTACTGGTAAAACATTTACCCAATTTGTTAATGAATTTCGAATAGTTCATGCAACAAAACTTCTTGCTGAAAGTCATAGCAGTATTACAGATATATGTTATGAAAGTGGATTCAATAACTTTTCTCATTTCAACAAACTATTCAAAAATTTTACGGGAAAAAGTCCCCTAAAATATCGTAATGAAATGAAACAACTTTTAATTTAAAATATGGTTAAAACAAAAATGAGGCCACTTTCGTAACCTCATTTTACATTTAATTAACTAACTACTAAATAAAGAACTTATGTGAAGAATAAGAATGAAATATAATTTTCATGTCTTATGTTTTACACCTCAAAGATACGTACAACTTGGATACTACAATACAACCTATTTTCCATATTTATATACTATTTTGACATTTTAACAGGATACACATACAGTAATATGTTAATTTAACATTAAAAAATGGTAAATTAGTACCTTTAAGTTTACTCTATTTCAATACTAAAAGGTATAATTGCCTGAATCCCTTGAAATTGAGACACATCTCTAATTTCTTTGTAAATTTTATAGTTACTACTACCAAGTTCTTTCTCAAATATCCTTTCTTTGATTTTCATAAAAGGGAAAAAATCAAATACATCCTCAAAGTCTTTTTCAAATCTCGGGTAATCACTTGTTCTATAATTAACCAATCCAGCTAATTCTGCAGCCCGCTGAACGGCATCATCCAAACTACCCAATTCATCAACCAATCCATTTTCCAACGCTTCTACACCCGTCCAAACCCTTCCTTGGGCAACGGCATCCGCTTCTTGATATGTCATTTCTCTCCCAGCGGCAACCCTACTTAAAAATGCAGCATAAACTTCCTCCACGCCTTGAGACTGTTCATCATAAAACTCGTCCGTAATTGGTTCGTACAAACTATAACCCTGTGCTTGTTTATTTGTAGATACACGTTCTGCATTAATTCCAATCCGATCTGCCAAACCACTTACATTGGGAATTGTTCCAAATACGCCTATTGATCCAGTAATAGTCGTTGGCTCTGCAATTATTCTATCTCCACCACACGCAATATAATACCCCCCAGAAGCAGCGACATCTCCCATGGAAACAACAAAAGGTTTTTCAGCCTTCAACAATTCCAACTCTCTCCATATTAAATCTCCTGTAAGCGCAACTCCTCCTGGTGAATTCACACGTAATACCACGCTTTTTATTTTCGAATCCTTCTTGATTTTTCGAATAGCACCTATGACACTTTCTTGACCAATAACGCTTTCATCGCCTTCTCCATATAGCATAGTTCCCTGCGTATACAAAATCGCAATTTCATCAGTTGCTGTAGACCTTATCCTTCCCTTACCGGTACTTATATAATCTGAAATACTCACATAGTTAACATCAGTTTCAATCAATTCCTCTAAAACTTCTTCATATTGATCTCTATAGATCGTTCCGTCTATCATATTGCTTTTCAATGCTAATTCTGGAGAACGTGTCCCTAGTGTATCGGCTATGTTATTCAGTTCTTGAACAGTTAAGCCTCTACTTTCTGAAATATCAGCTAAAAATTCACTCCAAATAGAATTTAAAAATGAACTTATTTGCTCTCTATTCGCTTCGCTCATTTTATCATCTAAATATCCTTCCACAGCACTTTTGTATTTTCCATGCCGAATCACTTCCATTTTTACACCATATTTTTCTTGAAAATCTTTAAAAAACAAGCGTTCAGATGAAAGACCCCTAAATTCTATTATCCCCGTAGGTGTAACATAAATAGCATCCGCAATGGAACTTAAGTAATAACCTTTTTGCGTATATATATTTGCATACGCCGTTATAAACTTTCCCGATTCTTTAAACTCTTTTAATTTATTTCTTATTGATTGTACCTGAGAAACTCCTACACCAGCCAACTCTCCTGAAATACTAATCCCTTTAATCTTATCATCATATTTTGCGTTTTCAATCGCGTTAATAATTTTGCTCAATTGCAAAGTTTGCACAGGAAAAAGAGCATCAATGGGATTCTGTGAAACAGGCACATAATCTTTAACCCCATTTTTTAAACTTAATATCAATACAGAATTATTTTCAACACTTGCAATGCTTGCCTGTTCACGCGAAGAAATGAACGTACTAATTAGTATTATTCCTAAACCAAAAACTACTATAAGGGCAATCAAAGCACCCAAACAACTCGAAAATAAATTTTTAAAAAAACTCATGTAAAAATGAAATTAGAATCACAAATATACACTTTTATAGAGTAGGTTTCTTTACTTTGTATGACCAATGAAAATAGTAAGAACCACATATATTTCTATAGGATCAAACGAAGGAGATAAAATATTAAACCTTCAAAATTCCGTTGATATGATTGGCGAAGTCGTAGGTTTAATATGCCAAATATCTCCTATTTATAAAACTAAATCTTGGGGTTTTGACAGTGATGACTTCTATAATATTTGCCTTGAAATCTCAACAAATTTAAGCCCAGAAAAATTACTTACTACCGTACTAACGATCGAAAAAGAGTTAGGTCGAAAAAATAAAGACATAGCCGGTTACGCCAAACGCCCTATCGATATTGACATATTACTATTTGATGATGAAATTATTTTTTCACCTGAATTAATGGTGCCACATCCCACAATGTTACAACGAAATTTTGTGCTCGTTCCTTTGAATGATATTGCTCCAAACTTTAGGCATCCCATAGCAAAACAAATAATTTCTATATGTTTGCAACACTGCGAGGATAAAGGAAATATTCTAAAATTAGAAGCAACTATTAAAAAACCAATTTCATTACACAATATATATGATTATATCGCAATTGAAGGTAATATAGGTGCAGGGAAAACAACACTAGCAAAAATGATAGGAGACGATTTTAATGCTAAAACCGTTTTAGAACGTTTCGTTGACAATCCCTTTTTATCAAAATATTATAAAGATATGAATCGCTATGCATTTCCATTAGAAATGAGTTTTCTAGTAGATAGGCACAGTCAATTAAAGGAAGAACTTGTTCAGTTTGATCTATTTAAAAACTTTATCGTTTCAGACTATTATATTTTTAAATCCTTACTGTTTTCAAAAATATCATTGCAAACCGCCGAGTTCGCGCTATATAGAAAAATATTTGACATCATGTACAGTGAAATCCGCAAACCAGATTTATATATATACCTTCATCGCAGCACCACTGATCTTATTGCAAATATTAAAAAAAGAGGTCGAGATTACGAACAAAACATAACGCCTGAATATCTAGAACAGATTCAGGAAGGTTATACCTCTTTTAAAATGTCGAATACAGCATTAAACATCCTCACAATAGATGTTACTAATTTAGATTTTGCAAACAATCGGGAAGACTATCTTGCTATCATCAAGAAGATCAAAACTTTTAGTCGTTAAAAGTTATTTTATAAGTTCTAGTTTTTCTGCAAAATAATCACAAAAATCGCGCATTGTTGCACTCATTTTTTCGTCGTTAGTCGCAGATTCAAAAGAATTAGCCATTGAGACTAACGTTTGATGGAAAAATTGTTTCATTTCATCCACAGGCATGTCTTTTGTCCATAAATCGACTTTTAAAGTATCCTTTTTTTCAGGATCCCAAACCGACAATAATATGGCTTTTGTTTCTGCATTTTTTATAGCCCCATCCTGAGCACTCCAATGCAATTTTTCTGGAATTTTATTTTCATCCAGTCCTATTGTAATTTCAATTTTAGAAGTATGTTTAACGGCCATAATTAATCCTTTCGTGGTTTGTATTTTGATTTATTGTAAATAATTTCCGGCGAAGCCTTCATTAATTCCTGTAAAGTTACATCATTATTTTTCATATAAGACCTTATTATTTGCCAACCCATCCAAACACCAATTCTACCCGGCGAATCGTTGTCTGATTCTAAATAAAACTTTGAGAATGGCGCTAAATCCAAAAATCTCGTATTCAATGAACTTTCTGTACTGTATAAGATTTCGTTCTCAATAAAATATTTCCAAACATCCGATTCATTTTTAACCGCCCATTCAAATTTTTCTTTGGAATAACCTATAATTAAATGTTTATCAACCAAAGGGAGGTTTAGTTCATTGGCAAATACAAATTTTGCTTCATTCAGCATCTTATCTCTAAAACTTCTAGCCCGAATATTTTTGTACAACTTCCTATTCACTTGTTCAGAAACATCAACAATTAAACGATCCTTTGTGAAATTTTGCGATAAATACCTCGGAAAATCACTATATGCGATATGATCCTTCCCTAAATACATATCTAAAGAAATAAACAACAAACTATCTGCATAAATCACAGGATATTGAAAATCAAGATTTGAAATATGGGAAATAATATTTGGCACTTTAAAATTTATATTCCTATATTTAATTTGCTGAAACAATACCGTTAATTGAAGTTGCTCAGCACTAAAATCGTTAAAAACTCTTTGTGATTCTGAAAATAAAAACTGCTCTTGATCGTTATTTATTTTATGCAACCAAACACTATCGTGAACAGTGCTTGGAAACATATACGAATACTTATTTTTTAGTTTCCCTAAACTTGTTTCATTGGCTTTATAAAATTGTTGCTCAAACCTAAGAATATCGAAATCTACTTTGGGCAATTCATCATTCTTTTTCGCATCGTTCACACAAGCAATAAACAAAGATAGCAACACTAAAATTTGAATTATTCTTGACATATATTTTACTATATTTACATTTGATTTTTATAAGGTTCAAAAATACTAAATAGTTTACAATGAAGTCTGAAAAAGTGGTAAATCATATTGTTACATGGTTAAAAGATTATGCAACAAAAACTGGAGTAAAAGGATTTATAATTGGCATCTCAGGGGGTGTCGATTCTGCATTAACATCTACACTTTGTGCTAAAACTGGATTGCCATTACTTTGTTTAGAAATGCCTATTCATCAAGAAGACAACCAAGTAGGTCGCGCAATAAATCATATTTCTTGGCTACAAGAAAATTTTGAAAAAGTTTCAATAACAGAAGTTAATCTTACGCCAGTGTTCGACAGTCTCGTAGCGGCATTACCTCCCGTAGAAAATGAGGAAGAGCGATTTATGACTTTGGCAAATACCAGAGCTCGATTACGCATGACTTCGTTATATTACTTCGCAGGCCTTAACGGTTACTTGGTTGCTGGAACAGGGAACAAAGTAGAAGATTTTGGTGTTGGGTTTTACACAAAATATGGTGACGGCGGTGTCGATTTGAGTCCAATTGCAGATTTGGTTAAGACCGAAGTGTTTGAGTTGGCTACTTTTCTTGGCATACACTCGGAGATTTTAAATGCCGCTCCTACAGATGGACTTTGGGGAGATAATCGCACAGATGAAGATCAAATAGGCGCCTCATATCCAGCACTTGAATGGGCCATGGATATGGACAGCCAAGGCAAGTTAATCTCAGAATTTAAAGGTAGGCAAAAAGAAGTTTTTGAAATTTATAAAACATTGAATTCGGCAAACCAACATAAAATGAATCCGATTCCAGTTTGTGAAATTCCAGAAGATTTTAGATAACATCTTACTCTTTCAATAATCTTTTTATTTTCTTTTGAAGAAAAAAATTAATTTCTTTTAGTATGTTAAAAGGGATTTCTAAAATCCAATAAATAACATAGGCCGTTTTTTTAAACTTGTTCATTTTAGGTTGGTTTACCATTAAAACAAGTCCCTCTCCAAAAACCATACCCAATTTTACAAAATTTTAATGTTTTTTCCTTTTGACGTAATTTCACGTAACTTTTAGCGCAATCAGCAATGCTTTTAGAAAATTAACTAAAAGATTCACTTAAATTTAAAATTATAAAATCTTAAATAACTCTATTTAAATGCTTAAATAATTTCCTTTTAAGTTCGGAATAATCGACAACCTCCTCTAAAATTGACTCATTACTTGATTCTTGAGATATTTTTACGACCAAAGAAGCTATTTTCTCGTCAATCAAAACACGTCTTAGATTAAAGATAGCATCTGTTACCATTTTAGCAAGTTCAGCATCAACGTCTTTTACAATAACTTCCTTTCTAGCCCAGTTACTTAAAGAATGCTTTTCATCATCCATCAAAATATTGGTTACAAGAGATGATATCTCAATATTCTCATGATTAATAAAACTATCAGTACCTATAGGTTCCTCTTGATTCAATTGATTAATTACATCAAAATAAACTTGTTGAAACAAGGTGTCTGTAAACTCCATTTCATCCTCTTGAAGGCTTAAATACACTTCTTGCGCAACAATATTGGAGTAATATTCTTTCTTTGAATTCGAAACTTCCTCTTCACTTAGCTGCTGGAAGTCTGCTTTTTTATTTCCATGTAACAACAAGATTTTAATAATCTCCTTTTCGTATTTAAACTTTTCATCAATCTTTTCTACCTGCATTGTTTTCTGCAGCACAGGTTCGTCCATTACTTCCTGCGTTGTTTTCCGTGAGGCCTCTTTCTGACTTTTTTTAAATAATTGCGCTAGTTCATTGAACAATACATTCTCTGAAATATTCATGATTCGTGCACACTCTTGCAAATACACCTCTTGTTGAATTCTATCTGGAATCTTTGAAATACTAACTACAATTTCACGAATTAAATCGGCTTTCTTTACTGGATCTTTTTTAGCATCCTCCATCAATAAAGAAACCTTAAAATTGATAAAGTCTTGCGCATTGTTTTTTAAATAATCCTTTAATTCGTCCGTAGAAACACGTTTAGAAAAACTATCTGGATCATCACCTTCCGGAAAGGTAAGGACTTTTACATTCATTCCTTGCTCTAAGATCAAGTCAATTCCTCTTAAAGAGGCTCTAATTCCTGCAGCATCACCATCAAATAGTATGGTAATATTTTGGGTTAGCCTTCGCACCAATCTTATTTGATCTGATGTTAAAGCCGTACCCGAACTGGCTACTACATTCTCAACACCATTTTGATTGAATGAAATTACGTCTGTATACCCTTCTACCAAAAAGCAATTATCCTCTTTTGCTATTGCTTGTTTCGCATGATAAATACCATATAAAACAAAGCTTTTGTGGTAGATGTCACTGTCTGGAGAATTTAAGTATTTCGCTGTCTTTTTTTCATTGGTTAAACTACGACCTCCAAACCCTAGAACACGTCCACTCATACTGTGAATTGGAAACAACACCCGCCCTTTAAAACGGTCAAATTGTTTGGTTTCATTCACAATAGTAAGACCCGTTTTCTCCAAATATTTCTTATCGTAACCTTTACTTAAAGCGGCATCAGTAAAAGCACTCCATTGGTCTAACCCGTATCCTAACTCAAACTTTTTTATAGTTTTCTCTGTAAATCCACGCTCCTTAAAATAGGACAGCCCAATAGCCTTCCCCTTTTCATTATTTAATAAAATATCATGAAAATAATCCCTGGCAAATTCAGACACCAAAAACATGCTTTCTTTTTCACTTGCCTGTTCTTTTTGCTCGTCAGATTGCTCCGTCTCTTCTATGTCAATATTATACTTTCTTGCTAAATGACGAATCGCCTCTGGATAGGTATATTTTTCATGCTCCATTAAAAAGGAAATCACATTCCCTCCTTTACCTGAAGAGAAATCCTTCCAAATTTGTTTTACGGGAGAAACCATAAATGAAGGAGACTTTTCTTCAGAAAAAGGACTTAATCCTTTAAAATTACTCCCAGATTTTTTCAATTGTACAAATTCACCAATCACCTCCTCCAAACGAGCAGTTTCAAAAACTAAATCAATGGTACTTCTTGAAATCATGTATCCAATTCTTCTCCCTTTATAGGGCTTTATATATAAAGTTGTACGCCTCTGTAAATAGCATAAAGCAATACTAAAGACTCTTTACTTCTCTGAACTCGTTTCGACTCCGCACAACACCTTCGGCTAAACGCAACGATCAAACAAATTCAGAATCACATCCTAAATTTTTATAAATTACGAGACCGCTTTCAACTTTTTAAGTTTCGCTTTTGAAATTTTTGTCTCCGCATAGTCCTTTGTAACGTGAATCTCTGACACGTCAGATCCTGGAAGTTCAAACATAGCATCTGTTAAAATAGCTTCACACAATGAACGTAAACCACGCGCACCTAATTTATACTCCACCGCTTTGCCCACAATGAAGTTCAAGGCTTTTTCGTCAATACTAAGTTTGATTTCATCCATTTCAAACAATTTAGTATATTGTCGTATAATAGAATTTTTTGGCTCCGTTAAAATTGCTCTCAACGTTTTGGCATCAAGTGGATTCATATGTGTTAAAACTGGAAGTCTTCCTATGATTTCAGGAATCAATCCAAATGACTTTAAATCAGTTGGCAATACATATTGTAACAAATTTTCTTCATCTACTTTATCATCACTAATCGATGCACTATACCCAACCGCCTGTCTATTCAAACGATTACTAATCACTCTATCTATACCAGAAAAAGCACCTCCCGCTATAAATAAAATATTCTTAGTATCTACTTCTATAAATTTTTGATCTGGATGCTTCCGACCTCCTTTAGGAGGAACATTTACTACAGTTCCTTCTAAAAGTTTCAATAAAGCTTGCTGCACTCCTTCACCAGAAACATCACGTGTAATCGAAGGATTATCTCCTTTACGCGCAATTTTATCAACTTCATCTATAAATACAATGCCGCGTTGTGCCTTTTCAACGTTGTAATCTGCTGCCTGCAATAAACGCGTTAAAATAGTTTCTACATCCTCTCCTACATAACCTGCCTCGGTTAAAACAGTGGCATCTACAATACAAAAAGGTACGTTCAACATTCTTGCGATAGTCTTTGCAATTAAGGTCTTTCCAGTCCCCGTTTCCCCAACAATAACAATATTACTTTTTTCAATCTCCACTTCATCATCTTCCTTGGTTGTATCCTTCTGCATCAACCTCTTATAATGATTGTAAACCGCAACCGCCATTACGCGCTTTGCCTGTGTTTGACCAATCATATATTGATCTATAAACGTCTTAATTTCCTTAGGCTTTTTAACCTCTATATCTGCAGATAATTCATCTGTCTTTCCTTCAGCAACCTCTTCAACAACAATACCATGTGCCTGTTCAATACATTTATCACAAATATGTGCATCTAAGCCTGCAATGAGCAAATCAGTTTCTCCCTTCTTACGCCCGCAAAACGAACATTCTAACGTTTCATCTTTTGCCATAATCTTTCTTCTTTTTTATCCTGTTGAGCAGTGCAAAAAACCTTAGAGATTCTTCACACTAGTCAAAACGACCTTTATTTACGCTCCAAAACTTCATCAATCATACCATACTCTTTGGCCTCAGCCGCTTTCATCCAATAATCTCTATCAGAATCTGAATGTATTTTTTCAACAGTCTGACCTGAATGGTTCGAGATGATATCATATAGTTCCCCTTTTAATTTTAAAATCTCTCTTGCCGTAATTTCAATATCACTTGCTTGTCCTTGAGCGCCTCCCAAAGGTTGGTGAATCATGACTCTAGAATGAGGTAAAGCAGATCGTTTCCCTTTTTCTCCTGCACACATTAATACGGCTCCCATAGAAGCAGCCATTCCTGTACAAATAGTTGCAACGTCTGGTTTGATAAATTGCATGGTATCATAAATACCTAATCCTGCATAAACACCTCCCCCTGGAGAATTGATATATATAGAAATATCTTTTGAATTATCTACACTTTCTAAAAACAACAACTGCGCTTGAATGATGTTTGCAACATAATCGTCAATAGCCGTACCTAAAAAGATAATTCTATCCATCATTAAACGAGAAAAAACGTCCATTTGAGTGATATTCATTTGACGTTCTTCCATTATATAAGGTGTCACATTACTCACGATTTTATCATAATACATACTATTTATTCCGTGATGCTTTGTGGCGAATTTTTCAAATTCTTTTCCGTAATTCATATGTCTTTCTTTATTTTGTTGTTTGCTGGTACACGCTGTTCGCTATTAGTTATTTCATTGGTTGATAGAAATTCTAACATGCTCGTTTCATGTGAATTGTTTTTTAAATACTAATTGGTAAAAGTACTCATTTTTCAGTAAATATTATATTCTAAACCAAATTAGACTCATGTATATTTTTTTGCTATTTTTGGTCTAATATCAATTGCATTTCCAATTGAGTAATAAATAAATTTGAATATTTTTAGTTTAGACGAGGCAAAAAGAATGAGCATAGCCTGCCCTGCGCTTATCTGCTTTTAACGAAGGGTAAACTGAAAAGAACGAATTTATATCGATTAATTGTTGATGTAACTCTACAAATATAACGTTATAGATAACTTATGGCTAACGGAAGATTAGAATTTAAAATTGGAAAAATAGAGTTTGTTGGTGAGGGCGAACAAGACTGGGTCACAGAACAGTTAGAAAAAATGCTGGAAAGAATTCCAGGATTAACAAAACAAAACAACGCAATAAGTTTAAATACAGAATCTGCTAAGTCAGTAAATCCTTTAGAATCTGGACAGACAACGACTAATTACACTCCATCTCAACCGACTACTTCTCCTAAAGCGATCTCTGAAAATCTATCTACTTTTTTGCGCAAAAAAGACTGCGTAGACAAACAGCGACGAAAATTTTTAGGAGCGGCCGTATGGTTACAATTAAACGGAAAATCGATCATTAAAACGAAAGAAGTGACGGATGAATTAAAAATAGCTAGACAAATTAAAATCACCAATCCAAGTCACCAATTAAATCAAAACATCAGTCAAGGGTTTTGCCAAAAAGAAGGAAATGGTTTTTATGTAACTCCTGAAGGTGTGGATAATATTATTTGATTCAAAAAACGAAAATTTACGAATTCCACTAAATTATCACAATTTATTTATTTGGATAAAGGGATGATGCGCTATACACGAAACCTAATACTCCAAGTACTCGCACCAATAGACACTCACTAAGGATTACTCTACCCTCATTGGAAAGCAACCTTTTAAAGTTAGCAATCATTTTTAGGCATAACTGACATAGTTTAGATGGTATAAGATTATTGAACTAAGACTATTTATAACAATGAGCAAATGACTTTTTATCACCTTTAATTATTTTATACTTATAATCTAATTTTTTTACAAAAAGCCACCATAGTCTCTTTTTCCATTTCTTAATTTACCTGGAGGTCCATCAATAATTATCATGTTGTGATTTTGATTTAATCCTTTTTTAACTTGATCTCTCTGATACCACTCATCTTGCATTGGCGCCAACAATTATTCGTGACCTACACTCCAAATTAGTTGTGCAAGATTTACAACCATACTCTCCATTAATCTGCCGTTGTTCGACTTTGTTAATTGCTTTTGCACATATTAAATTTTATTTTTTCATAATAAAAAATTTAATGTAATTGAGATTAGTAATTACCAACATATAATTTTGTTTTGACAAACCGCATGTAAATACCTGTTTATATTAAAATCACTTACCCAAGAATAGCTAGTTCTAATCCAAGATTTAATCTTATTTACCATTGTGTGAAATACTATGAAATTCGGTCCGTTATTACTCTTGATTTACGCAATGTCATAGTCTTTAAACAAAGGGAATAGCCTTTCCATAAATCTGTTGTTATTTTCATCAATATGTTTGTCAAATATTCTTTCTAATTCTTTTGCCGAAAAGTTATTGATTTTTAAAGGGTATACTTCGACTGCACTCAACACAGGTATGCTATTCGCTACTAGTCATTTTTTTTGAATAACAAAAGTTTTAACATGCTCGTTTCATCAGTTATTTTTTTTGCTGAAATTAGCATAACCACTTGATATGATTAACAGGCAAAATTCTTATTATGTGATATCTAACCGTTTCTAATAATTATATGTTAACGAACCTTTAATTATAATTTAAAACTTGAGAATATATTTAGGGTCTCGCCAAAAGACAGGCATGATTTATATGTCACTTCCGCAGGAGTTTGAGAATGTTCTGTAATCTTTTATAATTAAATAATTACTAAAGTCGTTGTCTAAAAATATATTTTTATTTTTTTTAGACAATATTGATAAGAAAAAAGAGGGTATCAAAAATAGGATACCCTCTTAAAGAATAATTAAATTATATAGTTTTATTGTAGCATAAAACTAAGTCTTGCAAAAACATATCTTCCTGTAAATCCAAATTGAGAGGTTCTTCTAGAATATGGGAAAGAAGCATTTGATTGACTTCCTGGTCTATTATCATCTGGATAAACATCAAAAATATTATTAGCACCAATAGTAACCGTAGTACTTTCAGAAATATTATTCGAAACAGAAAAATCAGTAATAAGTTTACCTCCATAAATAGCATTGTCATTTATTGTTGCACCTTCAAATCTAGACTGACCTCCTAACTCGTCTGGATCTGTAACCTCACCATAAAATACATTCCGTAAGGTAAATGCCCACTTGTCATTAATTAACGAGTTCGTCAAATTAAGTTTAGTTCTTGGCTGTGCAATTGTTAAAAATGCTTCTTCTTGGCCATCAAAAAAGTCTCCACTCAGTCCTGCATTTTCAATCAACTCAGGTACATTAATATTTGTAACCTCTGTTTTAGAAAAAGTTGCCGCAAGTGAATTGTTTAATTTATAATCTCCAAAAAAATCAAAATTATATCCCGCAACGATATCAAGACCATAATTCTTTGTGTCTACAGCATTTGCTAAAAATTGGGCTTTTCCTGCTCCAGCAGCTCTAAATATAGCTTCTAAAATTGGGTCACCACCATCAGTAAATTTACCTGAAAGAACGATGCGATCATCAATTATTATATGATATGCATCGACTGTTAAGGAGAATCCGCCGTCAAATCTACTCGTAGCACCAATACTTAAACTTTGAGAAGTTTCTTCTTTTAACTCTTCAATTCCAAGTAATTTAGCTGCTTGACTATTATTCCTAAACAACCCAACCTCTTCTGCAATACCACTGGCGTTGAAAACAGTACTACTTCTACTAAAAAATTGTTGGTGTAAAGAAGGTGCTCTAAAACCAGTACTAAATGCAGCTCTTATATTAATATTTTCCGTTGCTTTTAATCTTGAGGCTATTTTGTAGTTAAAAGTACTTCCAAAATCAGAATAGTCTTCATATCTTAATGCCAGACTCACTAAAAAGTTTTCAGTAAAATCTGCTTCTGTATCCACGTATACACCAATACTATTCCTGAATTCATCCGTTGCGTTTTGAGGTGTAAATCCACCAAAAACCTGTGAAGTGCCAGGTAATGACTCACCTAATGCATTCGTTGCACCGGGGGCAGCACCTATTGTAGGTACACCAAATTCGTCATAAGTTGTATAAGAATTTTCTGCACCTTCTTCAATAATATAATGCTCAACTCTGTATTCTGCTCCAAAAGCTACGTTCAAACCAGCAAAAATATCATCATGAAATTTACTAGCATCTAAGTTTGTAGTATTTTGTGTAAACCTATTTGAGCCTGCATTAAAATCTGAAGGAGATGCTGCAGCTAAACTAGCATTCGTAGTTTCAACAACTCTATAGACAAATGAATTTGCTCCATACGTATTTGAGAAATCAACAAACCATCCACTTTCTAGTTCTCCCTTTATACCAACCGCATAAGATTGATCTAAAATATCGGATTGAATACCCATCCTTATTAACAGCGGTATTTCCTTTTGGTCTCCATGGCTCTCGTAAGAAACCATAACCAAGACCTTGCCTATATGAAATACCTCCAAAAGCATATACTTCGGTTTTTTCTGAAACAGGAATTGCCATGTTTGCAAAGAACTTTCCCTCTCTAAGTTTAGAAGTACCTACTTTAAACCTAAAGTCATTTCTTTCTTGCCCTCTAGCTGCAAATTGTGCGTCATCCAATCCTTGGTATGTCGAAAACTCACCCGTACCGCCATTAGGTAATAAAGCACTTAACTCAGCAACACCAAGATCAGTTGAAGCATCGAGAGCAGAAATTGCTGCTTGATCTACTGTACTAATGTATTCTGGACCTAGCATTGCTGCTCCAGATTGATAATCAGCAGTTGTCATATCAGAAATTGGAGTGCCTGTAGAAGATGTATACGCATTTTCTACTGCATTTGCAATATCATAAATTTGTTCTAAGTTCGTAGCATTTCTTAATGCTGGCTGCCTTGTTGACATGGATCCAGCAAAATTAATAAACCCACCTTTATCTCCTAAATCTAGACCGTAATTAGCATCTATTTGAATTTTCTCACCATCAACCCCGCCATCTTGATGATTACTCTTGTCTGAAAAATTTGCTCCAGTTGTAATCGCCATGTCTAATTTATTTGTAATGTCTTTTAATACAATATTAATAACACCAGCGATTGCATCAGAACCATATTGCGCAGCTGCACCATCGCGTAATAATTCGATTCTTTTGATTGAAGATGTAGGTATAGCATTCATATCTGTTCCAACACTTCCGGCACCTACAGTACCATTCACATTAATCAAAGAACTATTATGTCTTCTTTTTCCATTTATTAAAACCAATACTTGATCTGGACCTAAACCTCTCAATGAAGCAGGATCGATATGGTCAGTACCATCAGATACGGTTTGTGATTGTGATGTAAAAGAAGGTGCAACCGAATTAAGTATTTCATTAATTGAGACTTGCCCACTTTTTGATGCAATTTCACTAATATCAAATACATCAACTGGTACAGGAGTATCAATTGCAGTTCTGTTTTTATTACGAGAACCAACGATTACAACTTCATCTAGTTCTAAACCAGATACCATAACAACATTAAGAGTTGCTGTGCCATCCATTGTGACTTCTTGATCATTAAAGCCTACAAAAGAGAATGCTATTACATCTCCATTTGAAACCGTTAATAAGTAATTTCCGTCAAAATCAGTTGACGTTCCGTTTGTAGTTCCTTTAACAACTACAGATACTCCCGGTAAAGGGTCATTTCCGCCATCAGCAACATTACCGCTAACCTCGTAGGATTGAGCCATAACTGTAAATGTTGCCAATAAAAAGAAAGAAAATAAATAAATTTTTAATTTCATAATAGTTGTTAAACCGAAAAGTAATTTTTTGTTCATAGTTAATAATTATAAAAGGTTTATTCAGTAATCTTGTTAATACTTATAAGCTGTTTACTCTATTCAAATTAGCACACACTTTCTCTAATTTTTTCGTTATTCTTACATAATTTTTTAAATTACAAACAGCATACACCTATAAATATTTAATTAATTCCCACTTACTATCATCTGCCAATTAAAAAGGTCAACGAACTATTTTACGTTAATTATTTCCTAATTAATAGTATCCATTTCGCAATTTTTTAATAAAAATATTATAATAATCAAAGCACTACTAGAGTATTAGTTGAATGAACAATAAGTATCGTTCAAACTCACTTTTAGGTAGGTTTCCTGATATAGATGTAGTGCTAATTATACAATAAACTCTCAGGTCAAGAATTTAGCCAGTTCCAAAAGTCGCGTCATGAGTAGTGTCAGTTTGGAGGTATAGTGGGTTAGGAACATTAACAGGAAGATCATTAAGATGTACATACAACCTAAGTAAACAAAATTGAGCATTTTGAGTTATAGCATCTAGAATGTATATGTTACCTTCATAAGTTGGATAAGTAACAGGATCAAATCCGTTTTTAACTCCTAAATTTGAGATAACATCACCGATAACGGTTCCGTAATTCCTCCTGTAAGTTCATTTACTTATTCAGTAGTCTCATTTACTGTATCTATAACTGGAGTATAATAAGGTTTTAGAAGTTAATTCATCTCAAATATAAGTTTATTTAAATAAAAAATGTCATTTCATTCAAATTATCACGCACCCATAACAAATATAAATTCTTTTAAATGAGGGTGTTAAATATAAGTAAGGTTATTTTCTTGGGTAGAATTACTCCATTTCCTTTTATAGACAAGCATAAACAAAAGACCTATAACTGTAAATGATTTCAATACTTTAACGACCAAATATTTATTAGTTTTGCTACTAAAAGATAAAACATATTCATATCCTATCTGAAATTTGAAATGCAGTTATCATATCTCTATCTAAAAATGTATACATTTCTATGTTTAAATGTATTTAACTATTCTTTACACTGCTTTAGAGAAAAAAAGAAGAGAAATAATTCCTCATGAGTAGAGAATATTATATGACCCAAATTATAGCGCGTTAAAAAACTCCTTGATTTCTCAAGGAGTTTTTAGTTTTGTTAATATGCTCCTAATGTGCCTTCGACTCTGCTCAGTGACCAAAGAGAAATGACGCTTCGCTTACTTATAAACCTCTTTTACAAAGTTATCATAGGTGATTTCTTTTATTTTAAAAGTGATATTCTCTTTATAGAAATCTAATAATTTCTTGCTGATTAATTGATCTTGCAATTTTTTTGCTTCCTCTTGATTTCCTAAAACTCTATCGGCAATATCTTCCAATTCTTTTTCTTCTGGATTCAAGTTTCCGTATTGTGCCATTTGATCTTTAATAAATCCTTTCGCGTAGTCTTTTAACTCCTCAAAAGTAACTTGTAAGTTATTTTCTTTAATTACATTCCCTTCAATTAACTGGTAACGCAATCCTTTTTCAGACTTTTCAAATTCTTCCGTTGCTTGCTCTTCAGTTAAAGGATTCTCTCCTGCAACCGCTAACCATTTTTTCAAAAAGTCTGCTGGCAAATCAAACTTTGTGTTTTCAATTAAATACTCAGTAATAGCATTCAACAATTGTTGATCTGCTTGAGATTCGAATTGCTTTTCTGCATCCTCTTTAATTTTTTCTCTTAATTCTGAAGCAGAAGTGACTTTACCCTCACCAAAAATCTTATCAAATAACTCTTGATCTAATACTGCTAATTCTGTAAAAGTAATATCTTCGATTGTAAATGTTAATGGAATTTCTAATCCGTGAACATCATCATGACTTAAACCGGTGGCACCCATTAATTTATGATCATCCTCAAACAAGCCCTTTGTTTTTAGTGCAACAACCCCTCCTGCAGCCTGACCTACTAATTTCTTCTGGTTTGGTTTTCCTTTGATATCTTCTAATAAGAAACTGTATTTCTTTTCTATCTCTTTCTCTTCATTCACAAAAGTACCAGTGATATTTACTCCCTTCTCAATTGCGTCTTTAGCAGACATTTTACCGAAACGTTGTTGTAAATTCTCAACCTCTTTCTTTATTAATTCGTCGTCAGCAACAATAGTATATTGTGTTATTTTCTTTTTTGAATTTAAATTAACCTCAAATGCTGGAACTAATCCTAACTCAAATTCAAATGAATACTCTTGCTTATCCCAAGAAAAATCATCTTGTGCTTTAGGCAAAGGATTTCCTAATATATCTAGTTTCTCTTCAGTTATAAATTTATTCAATGAATCTTGAATCAATTTATTTACCTCATCCATCATTACAGATTTCCCATATTGTTTCTTCACCATTCCCATTGGAACATGTCCCTTTCTAAATCCAGGTACATCTACTTTTTTAGAATAGTCCTTCAATACTGTAGCAACTTTTTCTTGATAATCTACTTCAGAAATCTCAATTTTCACAACTGCATTTAACGCATCAATACTTTCCTTTGTAATATTCATTTGATAATTATTTATATTTTCTAATTAAACACCCGCAATTATCTTTCGATTATTGCGGGTGCAAAAATAATGTTTTTTTACAATTCAACAAAGCTTTAACTCCTTCAAATTCAACTTTTTTGAAGTATCGCTAATTAAAGTTCTTATGCAAATCCTTGTTAAAAGTTCTCAATCTAATTGAAGGAATATTAATATTTATTTTTTGATTCATCTTTTAAAATAAACGAAAACAACACCGATTGTAAAAACGATAATAAGATACTAAATATAAATGCCGACCAAAATCCGGACACTCCAAATCCATCGACCAAATTACCCGCAATTAAAATAATGATTGCATTTATTACAAAAAGAAAAAGACCAAGAGTAACAATTGTGGCTGGTAGCGTAAAAAATATCAACAAAGGCTTAACAGTGATTCGTAAAAGTCCTAAAACAACAGCTACCCAAATTGCCGAACTTTCATTCTCTACCGAAACTCCTGGAAGCACGTGAGCAATTATCCATACTGCAACCGCAGTTAATAAAATTCTTAAAATAGTTTTCATCTGTATATTTATTATTTATTCATGTCACAGGTGCTCGCTACTCATCATTACTAATAAATGATGAAAAATTTAACATGCTCGATTCTTGTGTTTTTTTGTTTAAATGAATGACTAAAATACAAAAATGAAAACAAATTAGTATTTCGACAAGAACTGGAAAACTTCGTTGTAAAAATCAGTTGGATTATCGGCATGTAACCAATGTCCTCCATTTTTAATAATCACAATTTTATTGTTAGGAAAGTGCGCATCAATTAACGCAACGTCATCATCGCTAATATAACCCGATCGCTCTCCACTTAAAAATAAAGTTTTTCCTTCAAATTGGGTTAAAGAAGGCAATGCCATGGTGATCTCTTCGTAATTTTCAGTTAAACTCTCTAAATTAAATCGATATCCAAAAGTGTCTTTTGATGTACGAGTCACATTTTTTAATAAAAATTGACGTACCCCGAATTCCGGAATATATTCCTTAAAAATTGCTTCTATTTCATTTCTTGATTTCTGAATAGAAAAATCAACTGTATTTAAAGCCTCTAAAATATCCTGATGGTGCGGCGGATAATACCTCGGAGAAATATCTACTACTATTAATTTACTTATCAATTTTGGATAGTTTACGGCAAACAACATGACTGTTTTACCTCCCATAGAGTGACCTAGTAAATTGACCTTTGTTAAATTATGAGCTTTCATATAATGCAATAAATCAGCGACCAATAATTCGTAGTCAAAGTCTTCTGAATGAAAACTTCGCCCATGATTTCTTTGATCGATAAGATGAACTTCAAAATCAGTAGAAAACTGACTTCCTAACGTTTTCCAATTATCGCCCATTCCCAAAAAACCATGAAGAATCAAAAGCGGCTCTCCCTTTCCTAAAATTCTAGAATACAACACATTTTCACTCATATCTAATTCCTTTAAGCGTCTATTTTTCCAACTTATATAAATACATATTAATCACATTTTCCAACCCTAAGTACAATGATTCAGTAATTAAAGCGTGGCCAATCGAAACCTCATCTAAGAAGGGTAAACTTTGAGCAAAGAACTTTATATTATCCAAACTCAAATCATGCCCTGCATTGACACTCATTCCTAAATCATGTGCCAACTGAGCACATGCTGCATATGGTTTTACCGCAGCTAAATTTCCCTTTTGGTATGCTGTAGCAAAATACTCTGTATACAATTCAATTCTATCTGATCCTGTTTTCACTGCATTCTCAACCATTTTCAAATCTGGATCTACAAATATGGAAGTTCTAATTCCATTCCTTTTAAATTCTGTGATTACTTCAGTTAAAAAAGATTGATTCGCAACCGTATCCCAACCAGCATTAGAAGTAATAGCATCGTCACCATCAGGAACCAAAGTTACTTGAGTTGGTTTTATATCCATGACCAAATCCATAAATTTTTTAATTGGATTTCCTTCAATATTATATTCGGTAACAATAGCCGGAACCAAATCATAAGCATCTTGATATTTAATATGACGCTCATCTGGTCTTGGATGAATTGTTACTCCTTGAGCCCCAAACCTTTGAATATCCGTAGCTGTTTGAACAACATTTGGAGTATCACCGCCACGAGAGTTCCTCAAAGTTGCTATTTTATTAATATTTACACTTAATTTTGTCATGTGAAGATTTTTTTTGTAAAAATAGTTATAAATTGATGATTGTTGAACTTAGAATTAGAAATTGAAAACAGAATCTGAATTCTTCCTTAAAATTTCTAATTCCTAAATTCTGAAATTGTAAATTTGCTTTATAGTCGTTTTAATGAAAATATCAGAATACATATCAAAAGACATTAATGCACTGACTTTAAATAGTACTGTTGCAGAAGCGAAAAGGTCAGTAAGTGACACCTCGTATTCTCATGTACTAATTGTAGATAATCAATATTTGGTTGGTCTTATTTCTGAAAGTGATATTGACACCATCGAAAATAAGTCGGATACGCTAAAGAACTACGAACATTTATTTGAACATTTCTTTATCAAAAATTCTGATAACTGGATTGATATTCTAAAAATGTTCGCCGCATCAGAAACGAATATTGTACCTGTATTGGGTGATAATAATGAATATGTAGGTTATTACGAGCTCGCGGATGTCTTACACTATTTTAACGACACCCCATTGTTAAATCATGACGGTTTCTTTTTAGTTATAGAAAAAGGAATTAAGGATTATTCGTTCAGTGAGATATCCCAAATTGTTGAGTCGAACGACGCAAAATTAATAGGCATATTTATCTCGGGCTACAAAAATGATTTGGTGAGAATAACATTAAAAATTGCATCCGAAGAAATTAATGATATTATCCAGTCCTTTAGGCGATATGGGTATAATTTACTCACCAAACACAAAGAAGACATGCTGTTGGAAGAACTTAAAAACAGGTCAAATTATCTTCAAAAATATTTAAACATTTAACGTATGAAGATTGCAATCTACGGCCATTATTTCAACGAAGATGCTCAGCGATATGTTGAAGATTTATTGAACGCATTGTACGCAAAAAATTCCACTATTTTTATTGAAAAAGAATTTTTAGAATTAATTAACTCAAATGTAAATAACTCCTACGATTATCAAACTTTTACCAACCACACCGAATTAGACAGTTCTTTTGATTTGTTTTTTACACTCGGTGGAGATGGCACTATATTGCGATCTATTACCTATATTAGAGACTCTAATATTCCGGTAGTAGGTATAAATATTGGTCGATTGGGCTTTTTAGCCACCATTAAAAAAGAAGAAATCGCTGAAGCCATTGAGGCTTTATGTGCAAATGACTTCACCATAAAAGAACGCTCTTTATTAGCGGTAAAAACCTTGCCAGAAAACGATTCTATCCTAGAACTTTCTTATGCACTCAACGAAGTAACTTTAAGCAGAAAGGATACCGCTTCTATGATAACGATTGAAACGTATTTGGACGATGAATACTTGACTTCTTATTGGGCTGACGGACTAATTATAAGCACCCCTACAGGCTCTACGGGATACTCCCTTAGTTGTGGTGGACCTGTAATTACACCACAAGCAAAAAGTTATGTATTAACGCCGGTTGCGCCCCACAATCTAAATGCACGCCCTCTAATTATTTCAGACAATACAAAAATTAGAATGAGAACCATTGGGCGAGAAAATGAATTCTCTTTATCGCTAGATTCTCGTATAGCAACCGTTTGCAATTACACTGAAATTTTGATTGAAAAAGCGCCGTTTACAATTAAAATGATTGAATTAAAGAACAACACCTTTATTAAGACGCTTAGAAAAAAGTTGTTATGGGGAGAGGATACTCGAAACAAATAATACTCTAACCACTTTTTCCACAATATTTTAACTTTAAAACAGTTATCAAAAAAGTGCTTTCAATCCGTTTCGAAATGAATTGAAATGCCTATATTTGCACGCTATTTTATTATGCTAAAAAAGATTTTATTTATTACAATCATTTGTACAACGGGAACAACCAATGGACAGATTAATGAAGTAGGCATATCTATGGGAGGAAGTAATTATATTGGTGATATTGGCCGCGAAAATTATATCTACCCTAATAATTACGCTATTGGCGTTATTTGTAAATATAATTTAAATCCAAGAATAGCCTTGAGAGGAACGTATACATACTCAAAAATTAGTAATGATGACGCTGATTCTAAAAACGTAGCTAGGCAAATTCGTGATTTGCATTTCACCAATACAATAAATGAATTGGCACTGGGTATCGAATTTAATTATTTTGAATATAACTTATCCGCTAGAGACAAAACACATTCTCCTTATATTCTCATAGAAATAGCAGCATATAATTTTAGCGTAGTGAAATCTGAAATAAGCCCAGGGCAATTTGAATATGAATCAAAAACATCATATTCTTTACCTTTTGGACTTGGTTACAAAACAAAAATTTTCGGAAAAATAGCAGGAGCCTTTGAAATTGGAGTCCGCTATACTATGGATGATGAATTAGACTATAACAACCACGATATTCAAGGACTAAATTTTGGAAATCCAAATAACAATGATTGGTATGTATTTACTGGAATAAATCTTGTTTATACATTTGGACGCCCTTCTTGTTATACAAATCCACTCTAAAAATAATGGATTTCCTTTCTAAAATCAATACTCAAAATATACCCAAACATGTGGCCGTAATTATGGACGGTAATGGGCGTTGGGCAAAAAAACAAGGGAAATCACGAATTTTTGGACATAAAAACGGAGTAAAAGCTGTTAAAGAGACTATTGTAGCGGCTGGAAATGCTGGGGTAAAAGCATTAACGTTGTACGCTTTTTCAACTGAAAACTGGAAAAGACCAGAAACTGAAATAAAAACCTTGATGACCTTGCTTGTTACTTCACTTAAAAACGAGGCCAAAGATTTAATAAAAAACAACATCAAACTTCAGGTGATAGGAAATCAAAATCATCTTCCAGAAATTGTTCGTAAAGGCCTCAATAAAGTCATAGAACAAACCAAAAATAACACTGTATTAACCTTAACAATCGCATTGAGTTATGGCTCTAGAGAAGAAATTGTTAATGCTTTCAAAAATATAGCTAAAAAAGTTGTTAATAATGATCTTTCGGTTGAAGAAATTAATGAAAACATTATTAATAATCATTTATATACGTTTACTTTGCCCGATGTCGATTTAATGATAAGAACGAGCGGAGAAAAACGAATTAGCAACTTTCTTTTATGGCAAATTGCATATGCTGAATTACACTTTACAGATGTACTTTGGCCCGATTTCACAAAGAATGATTTTTACAACGCGATAATTGAATATCAAACTATAGAACGACGCTTCGGAAAGACAAGCGATCAAATTAAACTACCAAATGAGATATAAGTTACCCTTAATATATTTTTCTTTTCTATTTTTTACCACATCAATTTTCGCTCAAGAGTCCAATACGATCGATAATACTGTTTTGGTTGTGCAAGACACCATAGTAAAAGAGACAAAGCCTAAGGCTGCAGGTCCTATTAAATACAAATCAGGTGACACCTTTGAATTGGGAGGAATGACTGTTACAGGCCTTGAAAAGTTCAGCGAACAAGCAGTAAAAGTTTTTACAGGATTAAAAGTTGGACAACAAATTAAAATCCCAGGGGACAAATTATCAAGCGCTATTAAAAAGTTATACGAGCAAAAGCAGTTTAGTAATGTAGACGTGTATATTTCAAAAATAGATGGAAAAGTTGTCTATCTCGAGTTTGACGTAAAAGAATTACCGCAATTGAACAACATAACCTTCTCTGGTGTTAAGAAAGGAAAAGCAAAGGAACTTAAAAAAGACACAGAACTGATAAAAGGGGCCATGTTGACCGACAATCTTTTAGTTACTTCTCAAAATTACATCAAAAGTAAATATCAAGAAAAAGGATTCTTAAATGCTAAAGTTAGACTTGACACTAAAAAAGATACAGCCGACGTTAATAGTCTAGATATGCTGGTGCATGTGGACAAGGGAAACAAAATTAAAATTAAGGACATTTATTTTGACGGCAACGACAAAGTAAAAGACAAAACATTGGCGAAAGCCATGAAAAACACCAAAAAGAAAAAGTTTGGTCGTTTTTGGAAAGGGTCAAAATTTATTGATGAAAAGTTTGATGAGGATTTGCAGTCTATTCTAGATAAATTCAGTGAAAAAGGACATAGAGATGCTCGGATTTTAAATGATTCTATATCCTGGAATGATGACAACACTATTAATGTTCATATTGTGTTAGAAGAAGGGCAAAAATATTATTTTGGAGGGATTGAATATATAGGAAATGTCGCTTATTCAGATGCGCGATTAAATTCAATTTTAAGAATTGACAAAGGCCAAGTTTACAATGCTAAAGTATTAAAAGAACGTGTTTTAGGTGATGGCACTCCAGAATCTCAAGATATTAAATCGTTATACGATAATACTGGATATATTTTTTCTACGGTAACTCCTGTAGAAACTAAAGTTGAAAACGATTCTATTTACGTTCAAATCAAAATTTCCGAAGATGAACAAGCCACATTAAAAAGAATCACGGTTAATGGAAATGACAAAACCAATGATCACGTTATTTATCGACAAATCAGAACGCGTCCGGGGTACCTATATGCAAAAGACGATATCATTCGTACTATTAGAGAATTGGGACAATTAGGCTTTTTTGATGCAGAGACTATTACGCCAGATTTAAAACCAGACTACATTGCTAAAACAGTTGACATCGACTATTCGGTCACTGAAAAAGGTGCCAGCCAAATAGAACTCCAAGGCGGATACGGTGGAGGCTCATTTATTGGGACACTTGGTTTGTCTTTTAATAATTTCTCTATGAGAAATATTTTCAATGGAAAAGCATACAAACCACTTCCAATGGGAGATGGACAATCGTTGTCATTACGTCTACAAAAGAGTCGATATTATACGACGACTAGTTTTTCATTTACAGAACCTTGGTTAGGCGGTAAAAAACCACAATCATTGTCCTTTTCTATCTACAATTCAAAGCAGTTTAGATATAATTTTCAAACAAGAGACGTTGATAAAGATCAAAGATTAGATATTATTGGAGCATCTATTGGTTTAGGAAAAAGATTAAAATGGCCTGATGATTATTTCCAATTAACACAGACGGTCAGTTTACAACGATACGACCTTAAAGATTATCCTATTGGTTCATTTTCTTTTGATACCGGTATTTCGAACAACTTGTCTTATGAAATAACCTTAGCAAGAAAATCTGCAGGTGCCAACCCAGTCTTCCCAACGTATGGATCAGATTTTAGTATTGGTGCAAAAATGACTTTTCCTTATTCACTAGTAACGGAGAAAGATTATGACAATGTTGATGACCAAGAAAAATATAAATGGTTAGAATATTATAAATTGAATTTTAAAGGAAAATGGTACACGTCTCTTTTTAGTAAAGTTGTTTTAATGTCGAATGCTGAATTCGGCTTCTTAGGTTACTATAATAGTGAACTTGGATATTCACCATTTGAAAGATATTATGTTGGAGGTGATGGATTAGCAACCTTTCAATTAGATGGTCGTGAGACTATTGGCTTAAGAGGATATGAAAATTCACAAGTATCTTCTATCCAAGGTGGAACCATCTATAATAAATTTCAATTAGAAATGCGTTATCCAATAACATTAAAACCTTCAGCTTCTATTTATGCCTTAGCATTTTTAGAAGCAGGTAACTCGTACGATGGCTTTGAAGAATTTAGAGCTTTCGAATTAAAAAGATCGGCAGGTTTAGGGGTAAGAATCTTTATGCCAGCCTTTGGATTATTAGGAATTGACTTTGCGCACGGATTTGATCCATTGCGTCCTGGAGAAGAAAAATCTGGTTGGCAAACTCACTTTATAATTGGGCAGCAATTTTAATTAATTCATTACATTTGTATATATAGTAAATATTTGGCACTATATTTTTAAAATACATAGTTGTTATGACAAAAAATATTCTTTTTGCGTTTGCAATTGCCCTCCTTGGGATGACCTCTTTTTCACAAAAGGGCCAAAGAATTGCTTATGTTGATATGAACTATATTTTAGAAAACATTCCAGCCTATGCCAGTGCTCAAGATCAATTGGATAAAAAAGTTACAACTTGGCAACAAAATTTAGATAAAATCCAACATGAGATTAAAACCATGAAAACAAATTTAAGTAATGAAAAGACATTACTTACCAACGATCTTATTGCAGAAAGAAACGAAGACATTGAATTGAAAGAAGAGGAATTTAAAAAATTAGAGGAGAAATACTTTTCTTCTGATGGTATTCTTTTCTTAATGCGCAAACAATTGGTAACCCCTATACAAGATCAAGTGTATAACGCAACGCAAGATATTGCCAAAACACGTCGCTATGATTTTGTTTTTGATAAGTCCTCAGATTTAATCATGCTATATTCAAGTAAGCAAAATGATATTAGCGAACTTGTATTAAAATCTATTGAAAGAGGAGAAAAGGCTTCGAAAGCTGCCGTCAATAAAGCGTCAAGGTCTAGAAATTCGGCCGTTACTAATTCCGATGGCCCTGAAGTGTCCGAAGATCCTTTAGAAGATGACGCGAACGAAATTAAAATTAGTGATAGGAATGCTAAGAGACAAGAGGCACTAGCAAGAATAGCAAAACAAAAAATAGATCGTGCTAAAAAGTGGGAAGCACAAAAAAAAGCCATTCAAAATAAAGCATCAAGATCTAGAACTTCAAAAGTTTCAACGGATAGTATTGTTGCTACCTCCAACGAGTCACCTTCTTCTAATTCAGATGGAATTGAGGTCCCAGAAGATCTTATAGAAAACGACGCCAAAGAAATTAAAATTAATAAAAGAGACGCGAAGAGGCAAGAAGCCCAGGCGAGAATAGAACAACAAAAATTAGATCGCAATAAAAAGCGTAAAGATCAAAAAAAAGCCATTGAAAAGAAACGATTAGAAAGATTAAAACAACGAGAAAAAGCACCAAATGAATTAGAAGACAACAAAGAGAGCGACACCGATAGTAAAAAAGAAAATGTAACAGAAGAGAACGAAAACGAATAGAAAGAAAAAAACCAATTATTAAAAAAACAAAACATTAAAAATGAAAAATTTAAAAACATTAGTATTAATCGCAGCAATTACCTTAGGATTTAACACGATGCAAGCGCAAGAAAAATTTGGTCACATTAACATGCAAGAATTACTTGCAACAATGCCAGAAGCAAAAGCAATGCAAGTTGAGTTAGAAAAATTAGACAAAACGCAGCAAGCAGATTTACAAAGTGCAGTTACCGCTTTTCAAGCAAAAGTACAAAAATACCAAACAGAAGGACCAACTCAAACGGAGGGTGAAAATACTAAAAGAGCTGCTGAATTGAAGGCCGAAGAACAAAAATTACAAATGGCTAGCCAAAGTGCACAGCAATCAATTCAAAATAAACAAAGAGAATTATTGGAGCCAATTGCAAAAAAAGCAAATGAAGCTGTGGAAGCTGTTGCCGAAACAGAAGGCTTCAAGTATATTTTTCATAGAGAAGTTTTAGTAGTCGCTCAAGGAACTGATATTTTACCATTGGTAAAAGCTAAATTGGGAATTACTGAATAATACATAATTATTTTCTACACTAAAAATCCCGATTATCGTCGGGATTTTTTATTTTTGAACTATGCATAATTCACATCCCATTGGTGTTTTTGATTCCGGTATTGGAGGGACTTCAATCTGGAGAGAAATCAATCTTTTATTACCAAATGAAAATACTATTTATTTAGCAGACAGTGCTAATGCTCCCTATGGTAATCAATCCCCAGAAAAAATAGTAGAACTAAGCATCAAAAACACAGAGTATTTAATTGACAAGAATTGTAAAGTAATTGTTATAGCCTGTAATACCGCAACAACAAATGCCATAAAATTATTGCGAAATTCGTACGATATCCCTTTTGTTGGAATAGAGCCCGCTATTAAACCCGCAGCGCTTAATACACAGTCAAACTGTATTGGAATACTAGCAACAAAAGGTACATTGAGTAGTTCCCTGTTTACCGAAACATCCGATAAATTTGCTTCCAATATTCAAATTATCGAACAAGCAGGAACTGGAATTGTGGAATTAATTGAAAGCGGGAAACTTCATTCGAAGGAAATGACTCTATTACTTGAAATCTATCTTAAGCCGATGCAAGAAAAGAAGATTGATTATCTTGTCCTTGGCTGTTCGCACTACCCTTATTTGACACCTCAAATTCAACATATTCTTGGAAAAGATGTTACGATCATAGACTCCGGATTTGCGGTAGCCAAACATGTACAATCTATAGTAACGTCGTCTAATCTATTGTCAGATTCAACGGACAGAGGAACGCACGAGTTTCTTTCTAATGCCAAAGACATGTCAACGTTAAAAAGTATTATTGGAGCACTACACAGCAAGTATAGCATAAGTTCTCTAAAGTTTTAACCATTAGAAAGACGCGTTTATATTTGGACAACCAGCACCACGTGGTTGCTTACAAAACAAGTTAAATCCTAAAGTTATTTGGTGATATCCACCATCGTCAAACAGTAAATCGCCCGTTTGCTTTGTATACGTATAGGACAACATCATTTTTTTATAGTTCACTCCAACAATTGGTGAGAAATAACGTGGTTCTTCAATATTATTACCATCAAAACCAAGACGATATGACAATCCTCCCCATACTTGAGCATTCTCTAAATTTTTGTAAACTTTCATGTTAAAATCAGCAGACATTTCTCCAGTTCTCTCGGCCATTTGATACAAAATAGATGGTTCAAATTGTAACCCTCCATCCTGTCCAAAATAATAACCCGCACTGAGCAAATACCTCCTTAAATTTAATGGTTCTAGCTTATCACTATATAACTCTCGAGGTGTTAACAACAAGTTCTTTGCCGTAAAATAAGATGAAAACCCTTGGTTGTGATATGCCATACTAAAATCAGCATTAAAATAATTTTTACTATCAATAATTCCAATGACTACTGGATCTGGTATGGTAAAAGAAGATTCGTCTAAACTATTTTGAATCATCATAAATGACATTCCAAAGGACAATTGATTGATATCGTCTATTCTACCCAACTCAATGTGATACGCATACGCCAATTGCACCCCTTTTTGAGAATGATATCCATTTTTATCATTAAATAAAATGGCACCTGCTCCTGCTTTATATCCTAATCTCGTATGAAAACTTAGCGTTTGAAGTGAAGGAGCATCAGCTACACCACTCCATTGATTCCTACCCGTTAATCGTATCTTTCCACAATTTCCAATACCAGCCGCTGATGGATGAACCAAAAACACATTATCAGATAAATAATCAGAATAAATTGGTAGCGTTTCCTGAGCAGAAACTGCGCTCGAACTTAAAGCTAAAAACAAAAATACTATAAAAACATGTGTATATTTCCCCAAAAAATACATATATAAATTAACCTATTTTAACCCTTTTCAAATATATAACATTTGAAAACTTTACTACTCATAATCCTCCAATTAATTAAAATCACCTTCTCACTAAACTAAAATGTCTCTTATAAATTAATTTTCCTCCACTCACATCTTTTAATTCTGCAATGTACCCGTAAACAGTCGAAATTGCAGGTATATTTCCAACTGTTCCATCTCACCCTCGATCATTCGCATCAAATATTGACAGTAATTTATCGTATCTGTCATAAATGTATATGCTTGATTCTGGAAAAACTGTTTGATCAATACCTCTTACATACCATCTATCCTTTTCCCTATCTTTATTTGGTGCAAAGAAATTTGGAAACCCTAACACCTAAACCTCCAGTTGAATCAAACCACAATCATTTTTATCTCTAACAAAAAGTGTTTGCTCACCAGGAATCACATACGAAAATAGTGGGCTATCTTGATAGGGGCCAAAACTATCATTCAACGAAAATTCATAATCACCTATCCCTAAATTTTGATTGGAAGTAATTCTCTCCAAAACATTGTTTCTTGAATTATCAATTGTAATTGCATCCTCAGACACCAACGCTGTAAGATCAGATTCTTGAATGGTAATTGTTTGCGGAAAGGAGCGACAACCGAAGTTTGTCATTACAACAACAGTATAATCTCCTCCTATTGTGGTTTCTGCAAAAGACTGTTGGCTGCTAACATTATTAGAACTATCCGTCAACTCATAGGTGTAAAAAATCATTGGGACCAGAGGTAGTTATGATAACTGGCACATTGTTCAAACAAAGAATACACGTCTCAACAAACTCAAACTCTACTGGTGGATTCAGAATTAATTCAAGTGCCAGAGACACCCCAAAGAAACCACCGTTTATAGAACTTTCAACATGTACCCACATAGTTTGATTAAAGAGAGATTCGTAGACTTTACAATAAGATCGGTTTACAGACTATTTATAGAGCAGCAAGAACCTCTCTAAGAAATAAGACTGAATATGTGTTTTCGGATTTATTACGTAATTTAGAAATAGAAGCGTCTAATCAAGTTTGGCAAACTGATATTACTTATATTTCAATGGGTAAAGGATTTATGTGCCTAACAGCAATCATTGATTTGTAAAGTCTTAGAATAATAGGATGCAGTTTGTCTAATAGTATGACAAAAGAATAGTGGTGTGATTTAATAAATGATACTATAGAGAAACATAGAAAAATAGCAAGTTAAAATAGTTGTGGATGGCAAAACAAGAGCCTTAGACAACATATACATTAAACGCTTTGGATATCTATAGTATGAGCCAATCTATTTAAATCATCCTGAAAACGGCCTAGAATTATACCAATCAATACAGAAATATATACCGTTTTATACTAATGAAAGAGACATACAGAATTGGAAAATAAAGCTCCGTATTCTAAATTTAATCAATATAAATTGGCAGCATAAAAATTAACTTCTAAATTTAATCGTCTTAAAAATGGGGAGTAGCATAAATTTTTTAACTCCCTATTTTATCGGGGCTGTTACTATAAACTTTTTTAGAACTATGCATTTTTAAATCTTTATAGAAGTTACTGTTATACTTTTCGTTTCTATCTTTTGTATGGTTCTAATAAAGATTCTGAGGGCTAAGGTTTTAAAATGAAAGCCTAATTGATGACTTTAAAAACAGAACATAAAACGAATACGCATAGCGTCTCTATATTCAGATTCAAAAGCGTAGTTATTACGACTTCTAATTTTTCAGAAATTTTGTTCAATTAGAACACCATTTATTATTACAGATAACTATACATCACATATAGTAATTCCTTCTTGTAAGGCTGCTAATTTATCGTCATAAGTAGGTATAAACTCCTGTGCTACAAAACCTTTATATCCTGTCTCAACAATCGCTTTCATAATGGCTGGGTAATTCAATTCTTGCGAATCATTTATTTCATACCTTCCAGGAACTCCTCCTGTATGGTAATGTGAATAATATTGATGGTATTTTCTAATTGTTGCAATCACGTCACCTTCCATGATTTGCATATGGTAGACGTCATACAATAACTTAAAGTTTTTAGATCCAATTTTCTTAGTTAAAGCAACCCCCCAAGATGAATTATCGCATTGATAATCTACATGATCAACTTTACTATTTAATAATTCCATCACTAGCGTCACGCCTCTTTTTTCCGCTTGCTTCACTAAAACATCCAAACCTTGCGCACAGTTTTCCAATCCAATTTCATTCGTCAACTTTCGAGTATTTCCAGAAAAAACGATGACCTGCTCCACGCCAGCATCTGCCGCTTGGTCAATTAAGACTTTGTAGCCTTTTTGTAATTTTTTATGAATATTTATATCGTTAAATCCATGTTCAATACTTGCTATATTATCTGTAGCCATAGAGCATTTGAGTCCATATGTATTGGCAACAGACCATTCGCTAGGTTTTAACAAGTCTATTCCCTTGAGTCCCATTTCAGCAATACTTTCTGCAAATATTTCAAGTGGTATATCTCCATAACACCATCGACAAACAGCGTGATTAATATTTCCTTTTAATAATGCTATTGCACCTGTGCTCATTGACATGCTTTTAATTGCTTGACGTCTGTCCATTTGTTATAATTATTCTAACCCCTAAAATAAAGAATTAACGCAAAGAACCTAAAAAATTATAGCTAATAAATTGAACTCAAAAGCCCTTTTACTAATATTTGAAATTTTAAATACGTAATGTATTTAGACACATTATGATAATAGAATCTAATTATTGTATAATTTCCTTGGAAAATGTATTTATTTATGTGTTCTTACATATTAATTCTAAACAAATAATATTTTCTGAAACTCCAAATAATGTTTATTTTGTGCTTCGCTATTTCTCACCAAACAATACTTTTGAAAATGAAATTAAAAAACACTCTTATAACTTTTTGCATTTTATCAATAATTGCAATGATCGGTTGTACTTCATCCACTGTCGAACAATCAAAACCAAATGTACTTTTTATTCTCGCAGATGATTTTGGATATCACGATATGAGTTCATCGGGCAGTACATATTACGAAACGCCTAATCTTGATAAAATTTCGAAAGAAGGAATGACGTTTACTGACGGCTATGCAGCCTGCCAAGTTTGCAGCCCATCTAGAGCTAGTATTATGTCTGGAAAATCTCCTGCAAGACATGGAATAACAGATTGGATTGGCGCAAAATCCGGAGAAGATTGGAGAAAAAAAGGTCGTTTTAATAAATTGTTACCAGCAGAATACAATCATAATTTAGAAAAAAAATATATCACGCTTCCCGAAGCGATGAAAGAAGCTGGGTACAAAACATTTTTCGCTGGCAAATGGCATCTGGGGGAAGAAGGTTCATGGCCTACCGATCATGGTTTTGATATCAACAAAGGTGGATGGACATCAGGCAGCCCTAGCGGAGGTTATTATTCTCCTTGGAAAAACCCGAACCTAGATAACATAAAAGACGGTGAAAACTTATCGATGCGATTGGCAGAAGAAACGGTGACGTTTATGAAACAACATAAAGATTCTTCTTTTTTTGCATTTCTTTCCTTCTATGCGGTTCATGGACCTATTCAAACCACGGAAGCCAAATGGAAAAAATATCGAGATAAGGCAGCAGTAAATGGAATTGATTCAACTGGATTTGAAATGGCAAAATACCTACCTATTCGAACCAAACAAGACAATCCAATTTATGCTGGCTTGGTAGAATCTATGGATGATGCTATAGGAAAAGTTTTAAGTTCTTTAGAAGAAATGGGATTGGATAAGAATACCATCGTCATCTTTACTTCTGATAATGGAGGAGTTGCTTCCGGTGATGCTTTTGCTACGTCTAACCTGCCCCTTAGAGGAGGGAAAGGCGTTCAATATGAAGGTGGAATTAGAGAACCCTATTTTATAAAAGTTCCTTGGTTAGAAGGTGGACAAAAAAATAGCACACCCGTAACTGGAACTGACTTCTACCCTACCATTCTTGAGCTAATTGGCGAAAACCCGAAACCAGAAGAGCACAGTGACGGAATAAGTTTAGTGCCTTTGTTAGAAGGAAAGACATTGAACGAAAGACCCCTTTACTGGCACTACCCACATTATGGAAATCAAGGTGGTGAACCCTCATCTATCGTTCGTTTGGGAGATTGGAAATTAATCCACTATTACGAAGATGGAAGAGAAGAATTGTACAACCTTAAAAATGATTTGTACGAGACGACCGATGTTATTGAAAACAACAAAGAACTAGCCTCTCAATTAAGTGAAACCCTTTTCACCTATTTGAAGAGTGTCAATGCCAATTTCCCACAGAAAGATCCAGAATACAAAGTCGAGTTAGAAAACAAGTATCTAGACAAAATCAAAAATCAAAGATGGCCAAATCTAGAAAAACAACGACTCCAATTTTTATCTGAAGATTTTGATTCTAGAAACAAGTGGTGGGGAAGTAAGGTTACGAATGATTAAACGTTTAATTAAAAATATCCTTGTCGCAGCGCAACAAGGATATTTTTAATTAATTATTATTTCATCAGCAAAAATCCAAGAATTTGAGCCAGAGGCGTGATGCCAATAAGGAGCCTGCTTCATACTTTCTGCCACAACCTTTATATATCGAGCATCACTCTTTAGAAACTGAAGATTAAAATATTGTATTTCGTTTTTCTTTGTTTTCTTAGTCAATGGATCCTTGTTTAAAACGCTACCCAATTTCACAAAATGCTTATTATCTTTTGAACCATAATAGGTCACTTTATTCGGATAAAACACCACGTGATTCGTCACTTTTAAATAGGCCATAGCAATAGAACTTATCGCTTCCACTTTTTCTAAATCTATTACGGCTCCTAGATCTTCTCCTTCAAAACCCAACCAATTGGCATAGAAGTTATTTCCTCCTAATGCACCGTCCGTTAGCGTCTGAGGGTCTTTATTGGCATATTTTTTAGGTTTCGTTAATAAGCATACCTTTTTGCCTTTTGCCTTGTTAGGAAGCAAGGCTACTTCTATTGCTTTTTTATAACTGCTATAATACGCATCTACTTTGAAGCCCATTTCATTCATGAGGGTTATATGCTCTCTTTTGCATGTAGCATAAAAACTTTCCAATCGTTCTTGAGTATTTGTATTAGCAATTGCAGCACCTTTTTCGTTTTTCAATGTCAAACTAAATTGCTCGTTTCCTCCCTTTTTACATGCTTCTAAAATGGCGAAATCAATACTCAGCCGAGCTGATTTTACTCGTGCTACAATTTCTTTGTCATACGCAACAGCTTTCTCTGCATCATCAAAAAATTGATTGTATTGATTTAATAAAGCGGGACTCAAATACGAATCAAATGCTTGTGATGGATCTCCATATAAGAATAAATAGAAATCTTGATCTTCTTTCAGTTTCTCATGGACTAATTCGATATATTTTCTAACATGTACACCTGCCTCTTTGTAATATCCATCCGTAAATTCTTTAACCAAAGCATTGAAATCTTGATCTGGATTCCAAAGTAATTTTGCCAAAATATATGATCTCAACTCAAACAACTCACTTGGATGGTTGCTGTGTTGTTCAAAAATCCACTTTGTATGCTGATCTCTTAAAAATTGAATATTCGGTTGTAAGGTGTGTAAATTAGGAAACGGTGCTAGAAAATTGGTAAACTGAGTCGTATAATCCCAAATTCTAATATTACTAGTGAGTTTTCCCCAAGCGATAACATCTTCAGCAAAATCAGTACATTTTTCTTCAATAGGAGCACTTCTATCACATTCTATAGAGCATAATGTAATTAATACATTGTCTAGTGGTTTTACTTTAGGAGCCTTTCGGGTATGCTGATATGCAAGTGTAGAAATCGTTTTATTCGGAAAACTTTTTGCTACTTCATTTACAAAATAAATCGTCTTTCCTGCAGGACTCCCTTCCGCTTTGTCAATAATACTACATTGTTCACATTGACAATATTGCGTATTATCGTCTTGACTTACAGATACAACAGTGGCTTCTGGATATTGATTGAACAGCGATGCTACTGAATCTTTGACAATGTTTAAAACGGATTCATTTGTTAAGCACAATTGAGTAGGCATCCTTTTACCTCCTCTCAAAGCAAAATATTCAGGATGTTCTTTGAAAAATTTTTCTTCAGGTATAAACCGATGAAATGTATGAACTCTGGCTTTTGGAACATAATACGGAAAGGATTCTGATGTTACTTTATGTTTTCCAGCAAAAGTTGAGTTATCATAAAACAAGCTAGAATGCACAGTCCTCGTGGTAACTTCTGGCGTATACTTATAATCTATAGGAATTGCTATAGCGATTTCATCATGCAACGGAATAGCCTCGACGGTAGGAGAATAAAACTTGCACTCTAAATAAATTTCCAAAAATTCATAAACGGCATTCTTCAAAGCGGTATCCGAACCTGCACGTATGATTAAATCTTTTTCAGAGTTTTTAAACAAAACTTGATGTTCATCTGCAGCATTTACTTGAAGTCGTATTTTTGATTTCTTCTTATTCTCAGTTCCATTCGCTACAATCGGAATTTTAACACCTGAAATTTTAAGTAAATACTGTTGTAATTCCAATGCTGAAAATTTTACCAATTCTGATGATTCCGACGGAACAATAATCTCATAATTTGATTTTCCACGAGTTGCGAGTTCAAGTACATTTGAATTATTACAAGAAATAACAACCACCACAAAACAAAGCAACAATAACTTTTTAAAAATACTATTTCTGATTACCATAATTTAGGAGTAGAATTTGTTCTTATTTCATTATAACTTTTAAAGTCGATCCATTCACCAATTCATCATGCGTGATAAAATAGTTCTTAAACGATTTTCCATTTACTTTAAACGATTTAATCGCCGTTCCTTCTCCAACTTTTTCAATAACCAATTTTGCATTCGAGTAATAATTTCCATCCAATGAAATCGTAATTTTATCAAACACAGGTGTAGATAAGGTATACATAGGTTCTGCTGGCACAATTGGATAAATTCCCATCATTGAATAAATCAACCAGGCAGACATGGTACCAGTATCATCATTTCCTGGTAAACCACCTGGTACATTTCTGAAATGTTTACTTCTCAATTCATTAACCATTTTTTGAGTTCTCCATTCTTCCCCTTTCGCAAAATTAAATAAGAACGGATAGCCCATATCTGGTTCATTCGCCATATCATAATATCCATCGTCAAAAACTTTTTGTAATTGATGTACATAGGCTTTTTTACCACCCATCATTTTCATCAATTCTTTCGTATCGTGACTTACCATAAAAGTGTATTGCCAAGAATTCCCTTCTATAAATCCTAAATTCTTCTCGAAATTTGCTCCTTGATTCGGATTAAAGGGTTCATGCCAAGTACCGTCATCTTGTATTGGCCTTAAGAGGTTAAAATTTCTATCGAACAGTTTTCTATATGAAATAGATCTTTTAGCATACTTCTCTGTATCTTCCTTTTTACCTATTTCTTGTGCCAATTTCGAAATAGCATAATCTGTAATATTATACTCTTGAGTCGTTGAAACCGATCCGCTCTTCGTCGTCTTGGTCGTTAAATAACCTTTTGACAGATAATCTTTAATCCCAGGTCTTAAAGCATTATCTTCTAACTGATTTGCGCTTTTAATCATCGCCTCATAAGCCAGTTCAACATCAAAGTCTTTTATTCCTCTTCGATACGTATCTGTTATAATTATTCCAGCCGGATCACCGACCATCGTTGTTGTTTCTGTTGCATTTAATTCCCATTTTGGCAACCAACCACTTTCTTCATAAATACGTAACATACTTTTTACCATATTGCTTTGCTGTTTCGGATATACCAACGACATAAGCGAATGTAAATTTCTATAGGTATCCCACAATGAAAATACTGTAAATCGAGTATCAGACGTATTTAAAGTTTCTCGAGTAGCCATTTTAGGATAATCTCCATTAAAATCATTCAAGGTATTTGGATGAATTAAGGTATGATACAAGGCCGTATAAAAAATAGCCTTGTCATCTTCCGTTCCCCCTTCTACTTTTATACGCGATAAAAGATTATTCCATGCTTCATTTGACTTGTCTTTAATCTGATCGAAATTCAAACTTTGAGTTTCCTTTTCCAAATTTTCACGGGCATTTTCGATGCTCACATAAGAAACCCCAACCTTTACTTCTACTGTTGTAGGCTTGTTAAAGTTATACGTAAAGTATGTTCCAATACTATCTCCTACTATTTCCTTTTGATATTTTTTATAAAACCTTTTTTGTCCGTTATACCCCATCCATTGTCCTTCAGGCCCTCCATATTTGGCCATTTTTTTCCATACTCCAAAATCCTCTGCGGGCTCACTAAATTGAGCTACAAAATAAACTGGATATGATTCTTCTGCTTTATAGTAGCAAAAGGATCCTACATTTCTCATTCCTTCAATTTCAGTGGGAGAAACAATTTTGACCATCGCTCCTTCTTCATTTGTCAAGCCTAATCCAAGATTTAATAAAATATTAGACTTTCCTGTTGGAAAAGAATACTTACTAATTCCTGTTCTTGTGGTAGCCGTTGTTTTTACATCAATTTTATATGTATCAAGCGTTGTTTCGTAATATCCTGCGATGGCTTTTTCATTCGAAAAGGTACTGCCATATTTCAAAAAATCCGTTTCTAATTCACCCGTTGTTGGCATTAACAAAATAACTCCTAAATCTGGACACCCCACTCCGCTTAAATTCACGTGCGAGAATCCGGTTAATAATTTATTACCAAAAACATAGGGATTAGACAACCAACCCTTATCCTTTTTTTCCGCTACGTTAAAAGGAGAAACACTCACCATACCGCGAGGTGCAATTGAACCTGGGTTCGTAGCACCGTAATTAGAGGTGCCAATAAATGGATTTACATAGTCGACAACATTTTGCGCGTTTGAAGATAAACTCGGTAAAAAAGTTACCATGATTAATTGAAACTTTATAAAACTTTTAAAATAGTACATCACTTTTTTTTCTTTAATTAATCGATTATAACCTCATCCACAAACAATCAAGCATCTATTCCTTTCGTAGTATTTTTAAATTGGTCGTTTTTATTTTTACAAATTTAGCTTTCACAATTTTAAAATTTATACTAAATAACTGTAATCCTTATTTTTTTTAATTGTGGACAAACAAAAACATTTAAATCTTCGTATTCTAGTACTATTTTTAAATTACTATATTGTCGTCTGCTATAAAGTAGTAAATATGAATTTATTTAAATGGAGTTTGAAATAAATTAGATATACGACGCCATTAGAAGGCCAAACAAATCAAAAGCCGCATTAAATGAATTCTATATGTACAACTGAATCAGAAAACGAATAAACAATGCTTAACATAACTATTTTCCATCATATTATTTTTTGGACGGTATATTTTATATTGAATACGCTTCGCTGGGGTAGTTATTTTAATGATTATTTGTATGCGCTAAAATCAACTTTATTAGGTTTTCCTATTCACATGACATTGTGTTATTTACATGTTTATTTCTTAATGCCTAAACTTTTGTTTAAGAGAAAATATTTATACTATTGTCTTGGGCTTATTTCTGCCCTAATTGCGATGCTCTTCGTAAAGTTTAATCTCACTTATTTTCTTATCAGTCAAAATGTATGGCCAGAAGGCCCCGCATTCACAAGCCAACTATCATTAAACTATTCTATTGAGATGATGATAGGCGAATTGTATGTAATCACCTTCGTAACTGCTATCAAAATTACTATAGATTGGAATAACGAACATAAAAGAGTTACTAATTTAGAAAAAGATCAATTAGAGGCTGAATTACTATTTTTAAAAACTCAAATATCTCCTCACTTTTTTTTTAACACCCTAAATAATATTTATTCACTTTCACTAGACGCTTCAAAAAAGGCTCCAAATAGTATTTTAAAACTTTCAGATTTGATGCGTTACTTACTCCATGAAACTAAAAAGAAAAGGCAGAGTTTAAAGAAAGAAATTGAGTGCATTCAAAATTACTTAGAGTTAGAAAGGATGCGTTTTGACGACAGGCTTGAATTAGTTTTAAACGTTACTGGATCTACAAATAATAAGAAAATAGCTCCTATACTATTGCTCTCTTTTATAGAAAATGCTTTTAAACATGGTGCTAATAAAAACATTGGCCATATTAAAATTGAGATTAATTTTAATATTATTGGCGACTATTTACATTTTAATATCTCTAATCCGCTGCCAACAGAAATCTCTTTTGAACAATGCTTTAATACCAAAAGTGGAATTGGATTAAAAAATGTAAAAAAAAGATTGGCATTGGGCTACGGAAAAGATGAATATGATTTATCCATTAAAGAAAATAGTAGCATTTTTGTTATTGACTTAAAAATTAAGGTCTCATGATCAAAAACTGTGTCATTATTGATGACGAACCTTTAGCAATTAAGGTGATTCAAAATCATCTTAGACAAGTGAAAAATCTAAACTTGATTCATACATTTGGAAACGCTATAGACGGACTTTCATTTATCGAAGAAAACAAAGTAGATGTTATATTTTTAGACATAAACATGCCTTTGCTCGATGGTTTCAATTTTATAAAAAGTTTAGTGAAAAAACCACTTATTATAGTAACTACAGCTCACTCTGAGTATGCGGTTGAATCGTATGAATTAGACGTGCTTGATTATTTGATTAAGCCAATTTCATTTCCTCGATTTATAACGGCAATCAATAAATTTCACAGAGCCATTAACTACGAAATAAACCCAGCCGATGAAAGATCTTATATTTTTGTAAAAACCGACCTAAGGAAAATGCAGAAAATATTTTTGGATGAAATTTTAGCCATTGAAAGTTTAAAGGATTATTTAAAAATCATAACCCTTTCAGGGAAATTTGTAATCTTAAAAACTCTTAGTACTTTCACTGAAGAACTTCCCTCAAAAAACTTTGTAAGAATTCACCGATCATATACAATCGCTATTGATAAAATTGATACAATACAAGGCAACACTGTTAAAATAGATGGTGCCAAATACGTCATTGGACGAACCTATAGCGATGCATTCAAAGAACGCATCGCTAAGCATATTAATAAGACAAATTAATTGTCTCTACAACTTTTTAATTTTTAATTTCTTATAAAATACTTGCATTGATGGTCCTGCATGAACTTGTAATGCTAGTACTCCGGAAGTTGCCAATTTCTCAGTTTCATTATCTATTACATCTATTGTTAATTGACCATTGATATAATGTTGTAAATGATTCCCTTTTACGACAACCCGATAGTTATTCCAATCATCTTGATTAATAACTGCCTGAACCTCTTCTGAGGATATAAATTTTTCTACTGTTTTCTCTCCACTTTCAGAAATAATCACCTTCTCTCCTCGTTTTGCTATAATCCCTCTTCCCTTTTCTTCATATAAAATTCCGGAATGTTGAATCCCTGCTTCCATATCAGCTTGATACCCTCCAATGATAAATTTCTCTTCATCTATTACTCTTGCACGGTACTGCACGCCACTATTTCCTCCAATAATCTTATATTTAAAGGTCAATTCAAAATCAGAAACAGGTTTATCATAAATCAAAAAGGTATTTTGCTTGATAACAACTTTATCAGTAGTTTCACCCTTAATACATCCGTTCTCCACAGACCACACCCTACTATCTCCCCTCCAATGGCTAAGGTCTTTTCCATTGAATATTTTTTCCGCTTTACTTCCTTTTTGCCCTGCTACATTGCAACTTACTAAAATTGCAATAACTATTGTGTATATTAATTTTTGATTCATTTTTTCATTTTGTTTTTGTTTCCTCCTGATAACATATACGCAATCAAGTCTGTAATTTCTTGTTCATTTAGTCTATTAACCAATCCTGCAGGCATTGGCGATACCTTCGATAATTCAATACTTTCTAATCTATCTTTTCTAACTTTTGTAGTAACATCAGCGGCAAATGCACTAATACTCACTTCAATATTTTTATCATCTTCATCAACTTTAATTCCGGTAACTACCGAGCCATTTTTCATATGATAATTTGAATACTGATATCTGTCTCCAATGGTACCGGATGGATTGACAATCGCCTCTCCAATGGCTCCAACTGTAAATCTTGTACCAATTTGCGTCAACTCAGGCCCTGTACTTCCGCCTGCACCATTCATACTATGACAAGAAATACATAATGAAGCTTTGAATAAATTCTCTCCATTCTCAAAATTGGCATTCTTATAATTCTTCTCATACGCAGACATTAAGAGTTCAACTGTATAATCAATTCCAGGCCCTTGAGGTTGTTTTACGTCCTTCATATAATCTGGCCTAAGAGCGGCAGCTATCTCCGTTAATTCAGAAAGGTACTCTTGCTCTTTCTCAGGAACATTTGCCAATGCTGTTTTTTGAATCGCTCTAATAAAATTTAAATACTGTTTACCTCCCGCTTTTTGCAGCGCATCTCCAAACCATTTAAAATAACGCTCTCTTGTAGAAGTTGACCAACCTTTTTCAACAGCACTCAAACTCATGGCATAACTAATGTTACGTTGATTTGGCATATTTGCTAGCATATTCTCAACATCTTTTCCATATTGTTCACTTCTATTAGAAATATCTCCAGACAGGTATAATTCCTTCATTCCCTCCATCGAAGTATTCGTTTCCATTTCATTTAATGTTAACTCAACTACTTCTTCTACCTGTAAATAACTTAGAATCTTACCCAATTCCATATTCAAGGCTTCAGAACCTGCCAAATAAGCAGGCAATAATGATTCCTTAATCTTTCCTTGTAGGTCATTTGATAAAGTTCCATCCATTCTTAATAACAATAGATCGATTCCTCTTATAAAATCTAATTTTTTAGAATTCTCTAAACCTTGCCAATCTATTTCCAATAAAGTATTCAAGGCTTCATTCCTAGCAGCATCGTTACCATGACGCGCAATTGCCAACGCCAACCCTACAGATACTTCTGAAGAATTATCTTTCTTAATTTCATCTTTCCAATGCTTGTAGTCTAAATGTTCCAAAGCAATTCTTGCAGAGAATCGAATTGTACGATCTCCATGATCCAAATTTTTCACGATAAACGAGATTTTATCTACGGATGGAACAGCATGCAATGCCTCCAATTCTTGTCTTAATTCTCGCTGTTTTTTACCACTAGATCGTTCCTTTAATTCTAAAACTTCAGACGGCAATTCACCTTCATAAGTTACGCGATATAACGCAGACTCTAATCGTCTTCCTCCAGTTAAGAAGTAAAAAGCGCCATCATCACCTACTACACCGTTCGTAATTGGTAAAGGAACACCAGAAATAAATTCTGTCACCTCTGCGTCAAACGAACTACCATTTGGTGTTAGCTTCGCATGATACATCGTTCCATAACTCCAATCAAACACATACAATCCTTTTTGATAGTATGCTGGGAACTTTAACCCTCTTCCATCCAATAAACCTGTTGGGGATCCTTGTCCTAAATTGGCAATACTCGAAAGATTATCTGGATAAAAATCTCTAAATTTTCCAGTACCAGTTCTCCATCCAAAATCTGCGCCACTTGTCATATGATTTAAACGAATTGGTCTATACCATGGCATTCCTAAATCATACTCCATATCAGAATCAAATCCAAACAATTCATCATCACGGTTAAAAGCAATATCATAGGTGTTTCTCGTTCCAACGGTAATCAATATCCACTCTTTACCTTCAAAATCTGTTTGAGCCACCCAACCACCAGGAGCTTTTCTTGAATTTGCATGACCACTAGGGTCTTTAATTACAGGTAACAAATTATCTTCATCCCAAACTTCTGGGACTGCTCCTCTTACGTCATCTGGAATATCGGTATGATTTCCAAAAACCATATACATGGATTGACCATCTGGTGCCAATACAATATTGTGTGGTCCATGCTCACCTCTTCCATTCACAGTCTTTAAGGTTTTAACAGTATCTAACTCACCATCTCCATTAGAATCAATGATTTTGTACAATCCACTAGGAATCTTTTTATCACCTGAATTTACTAAGGCAAACAACTCATTATTATGATACAATAACCCCTGAGCTAATCCAATATTGATATCTAGTTTCTGTATGTCAAGGACGTCTTTTTCTCCAGACTTTGTAAGCCTCGATTTATAAATACTTCCGTATTGATCGGATGCGTAGAAATTTCCTTTATCATCTTTGGTAATACTTACCCAAGATCCTTGTTCATGCTCTGTAGGCTCATACAATTTAGAAATACTAAAGCCTTTTGGCAATGTAACATCCTCCATTGTAATTTTCTCAATAATAGGTGTTTCGTTGTCAGCATCTACATTGCACGAAAGAAGCAGTGCACAGGTAATGCTAAGTAGTAATAGATTGATTTTCTTCATAATATAATAGTTAGGTGGTTATTTGATTTTAATTGTTTTTTATGGTGCTGTAGCTTTATAAATAATTGCGGATGATGAACTGCTTATTTTATAGTCACTATTCGCTGTTAAAAATACTGTTTCTCCTTTTCCTAATTGTAATATCGTCTCTCCTTCATGAATTTGGACTTTACCTTGAATCACAATTAAAATCTGAGCCGTCTTTGAAATCGATTGATATTGATCTCCTTTAGCAATAGAAATTTGACTCAATTCAAAATCTGGCGCTGGACTTTTGTAAATGCGTTCAAGGCCATCTTCTTGAAGTTTACCCAACATAATATTAGGATGCGTTTCGTCAAAAGCTACATGCTTTAATAATTCAGCAACATCTACGTGCTTAGGGGTTAAACCTCCTCGCAATACGTTATCAGAATTTGCCATGAGTTCCATGTTTTGTCCTTCTAGATACGCATGTGGAATTCCAGCATCTTGAAATACGGCCTCTCCCTTGTTTGCCTTTACAACGTTGAAGAAGTAAATAGAATAAATTCCTTTATCTAATATGAATGAATCTGCTGCAGTGGCCACGGATTTCGCCGCCCAATAATCTGAACTTGATTTCTCCAATTTTCCTGATTGGTACAATGGTAAAATCCGATCAACCAACGATTGTAATGTTTGATTAGTCTCCTCTATAGATTCTTCCATCACTCTTTTATACAATCCAAAGTAGCCGTCTTTTTTGAAAACAGGCAGTAAATCCACAAATTCTGGTGTATTCTTTAAAACCTGAGTCAATGTATCTTTTGGCAAGAAACCATGCAACAACCAAAACTCACTCAAAGCCACCATAATTTCTGGCTTGTGATTGTCATCTTTATAATTTCTATGCGGAGCAGCTAACGGAATCCCAATTTCATTTTCATAAGCAAATCCTTTTACTGCTTCTATTTTTGTTGGATGCACTTGAATTGATAGTACATCACTTACATCCAACACTTTAAATAAAAAAGGCAGTCGCCCAAACTTTTTCGCGATATCCTGTCCTAAGTTCTCAGTTAAATTTGAATTCAAAAAAGCATCTAAATTTTGATCTCCTTCGGATGTTGATACTATTGATGGGGCGTTTACATGAGCACCTAACCAATATTCTGCACATTTATTATCACTCGCTTTTTCCCCTAATAATTCGGGAATAAATTGAATACCTCCCCAAGCATAATTTTGAATTTTTCCTTTAAGTCTATATAGTCTAGACATATATGTTATGTTTTTTATCGGACATTATACAAAGATTCAATTATAATTATAAAATACCTACATAATACTTTTCAATTTCTAATACTTTTATTGCTTTAATCGATCTGTTTTTAATTTACTTACTAAAAAAACGTATGTTAAAGGCACAAATTCATGTTTTAGAGAATCTAAGGATACATTCCAAAGTCGAAACCCCATAGGTCTTCCGTCAAAATTTTTACTAGTAGTTTCTCCGCTTACAAATTGAATATCATCAACTGCATTAATTAGGGTTTCATGTTTATGACCTGACAAATATGCTTTTACTTTATTTTTCTTAAAAAGTTCTAATATTCTCTCTCGTTTATCCAATGGTAAATTGAAATACTGCTCTTCCTCATCTGGAGTTTTTAGAAATATTGGATAATGACCAATTACGAATGATTCTAAATCCTGCTTCCCTAAATCATTCAACGTGGTTTCGAACCATTGATGATGTTTTTCAGATTCCTCCTTTACATCAACTTTCCACAATTGGGTGTTGGTCATTACAATCGAAACTCCTTTATTCTCAAAAGCATAATAATCATTTCCTATCGTTTTTCTATAGTAGGCCAATGATTTCGCGTCAGGCTTATTTCCTACATCGTGATTTCCAGGAACGGGATAACACGGCATGTTAAACCCCTTCTTAATTCTATTAAAATCTGCAAAAGAACTATCCACTGCATTGTGAACCAGATCACCACAGATGACTACAAAATCTGGATTCAAATCATTTATTTGTTTTACCGCCTGCTCAAACATTCTCACATCATGCTCATAACCACCCATGCCCAATTGAGTATCGCACATTTGAACAAAACTAAAAGGCTCTCTTTTAGAACATGACAAACTTAAAAATAGTATGATCACTAGGCACAAACATAATTTACAATTTGATATTTTCAAAAGTTTTATCTTTCCCACTATGCAAATAAATCTAGTACGGGTTTTCCATGTCCATCTGGAGTCGTATAAAAAGGTCTTCCTTCAATAGTATAGTTGGTCTCAGGATGCATTCCCAATGCATGATAAATAGATTGATGTACTTGATCTATCACTACTGGTTTTTCAATAGATGAACAAGGTCTTTCATCAGCCGTTTTTCCATAAACCAACCCTTTTTTAACACCTCCACCCCACATCAATATGGAACCTCCATCTGTAAAGTGACGGTGCATTCCGTAAAATTTTTCATCTTCTATTAAATCTGGTTGAAAGACTTGACCTTTTACATTTTCACCTGGTCTACCTTCCATAATTGCATCTCTGCTAAACTCACTTGCCAAAATAATTAGTGTTCTGTCCAAATGCCCTGTTTCATCTAAATCCTTCACTAATTGAGCAATGGGACCATCAATCATTTCTTTCATTTTTACCAATCTTATATGACCATTTTCATGTGTATCCCAACCTAAAAACGGTTCATATTCAGAGGAAACACTCACGAATCTCGCTCCGTTCATCGCCAATCTTTTTGCCATCAAACAGCCCAAGCCAAAACGACCTGTATCATATTTATCATAACTTTCCTTTGGCTCTAATTTTAAATCAAACACTTTTGATTCCGGAGAATTCAACAACGTATAGGATTGCTCCATGGAACGCATCAGAGATTCCTTTTGGTAATCACTCCCTCGCTCTAGCGTGGCACTTTTTTTCGTTAATTCCTTATATAATTCGTTTCTTGCCTCAAATCTTTTCAATGTCATTCCTTGCGGTGGGCGCACACTTTCTAAACCACTTGATGGATCTGGAATTAAAAAGGGCCCATATTCACTTCCTAAGAATCCAGCCGAATGAAATGCTTTCAATTCTTCTGCTTCACCGACCGTAAATCTTTGCCCTATCGAAATAAATGGAGGGATTACATTATTTACTGGACCTAATTCTTTCGCGATCCAAGCTCCTATATGAGGCGCCTGCACAGATTGAGGTGGCTCATAACATGTATGCCAATGATATTGATGTCTAGTATGTAAAATATGACCTAAATCAGCCGCTCTGTATGAACGAATAATAGCACCTTTGTCCATCACACTTCCAATACCTTCTAACCCTTCAGAAAAATACAAATCGTCAACAGCAGTTGGTACTTTTGGAAATGTACTCAACACTCTTTTACTTTCCACTCCCTTTGAATAAGGAGTGTACTCTTTAGGATCGAACGTTTCTGTATGTGCCATGCCACCCGCCATCCATAAAAGAATAACAGTATCTGCAGTAGAAGTATCTATGGATGAAATATTTGAACAAGAACTTAAAAAACTTGCCGTTGGAATACTCACTGCCGCCGCAGAAAGACTGGCTGCTCCCATTTTTTTTATAAACTCTCTCCTCGAATTATTTTTATCTATACTCATATCTTTATCCATTAATAAATAAACTGAAATTCCGGCAATAATAATGTTGCCCAAAATAAATCTTGAACAGCCTTTATATTTGGTTCTTCACCCAAAGCGTGTAACATTATTTTCTTTTCTTTTGTTGATGGCATTCTACCTAATGCTTGACGATATAATGTATCAACTATTTTTTCTGAATCTTCATCGTACTTCGATAACCATTCATTTGCACCTACTTCTAACACTGAATTAAAATAAGAACCGTTTGTCAATTCCAATGCTTGCAATAAAGTTGCCTGATCATCTCTCGAAGTTGTAATGTTCTCTCTACTTGGTCTTCCCAATGCCTTTAAAAAAGTATGTTGTTTCACCATACTTGCACGAGCAAATACGGCTTCGTTGTCATGAAATGAAAAATCTAATAATTTACCCCAGTGACCCGATCCAAAATTCTTTGAAGCACTCCATTCAGAATCATCGAACCTCAACGCTACCCAATCTTCAGCAGGCCTATCATCTGTACTTTTCCAAGTTTTATCCGAATGAACAAGAGTTTCTTTTCCTTCCTCATCAATGATTTTCATAGCGAATAAAATTCCAGCAGGTTTTGGAATATTTCCTGTATTCTCTCCTTCAACTGCAATAATATTTTCTCCTTTTTTTAAATATTTGGCAATATCTTTCTTCCCCACCTTCTTCCAATTATCTCCGTTTAATACTTCTTTTCCATTAACAAATAATACATATGAATTATCCACAGAAATCAAAACTTGCGCAGTTTCAATAGTTTCTGAATCAAGTTTAAACGTATGTCTGAAATATCTTTTTCCAGGATCTGGCAACACATCTCGCTCAAATTTTCGCTCCCGATGCCAAATTCTATTGGCTGATAATTGTGAAGGGTCTGGATTAAACTCTGCAGCATAATAAACAGGAGAAATAACTTGACTTATAGCATCAGAAAATTGCTCTGCACTCATCCGTCGTATAATTGGCCCCTTAAACTTATAGGAATCTGATTTTATAACGGCCACTTCCTTATAATTTACAGTTGGCAATTGATATGTTTTTGAAGTCATCACGGTTCGCATTAATTGCTTTAAATCATAGCCAGATTCAATAAATTCAGCCGATAACCAATCTAATAAATCGACATCCCAAGGAGCATTGTCCATTTCATCCACTGGTTCTACAATACCTCTGCCCATCAATCTTTTCCAGATTCTATTTGTTATCGTTCGATACAACCTACCGTTTTCAGGCTTCACAATAACTTCAGAAAGTTTTTCAAGTCTTCCTGCCACCGTAGGCGCATCAATAGAACCAAGAGATGGGTATAAAAAATTCACCTTCGCCATTTTCCCTATGGGCTTATCGCAACGATTTAATTCTAGGATCGAATCCGAAAATACGGTTGCAAATCCATACGCTTGATCTAAGGTTAAATTACTTACAAAACTATTGTGGCATGATGCACATTTCAAATTCACTCCCAGCAAGGCTTGTCCAATATTCTGAGCCGCCTGCATTTCTGTACGCTGACTTGCATTTACAACACCTCTCCATTCTATCCCTTTAATAAACCCAATAGATTCTTCCGTTGGATTCATCAATTCCTTAACCATAAGATTGTATGGTTTGTTATCCATCAATGATTTATATAGCCATCGTGTAATCTGCTTTCTTCCTCCTGTAATAAACCCAGTTCCAGAATAATCGTTTCTCAATAAATCATTCCAAAAACTCAACCAATTCTGCGAGTAACTTGGCGCATTACTTAAAAGATTATCAACTAATTTTCCCCTTTTATCAGTACTAGTATCCTTCAAAAAAAATTCTACCTGTGCAATTGAGGGAAGTAAGCCCAAAACGTCAAGATAAGCACGTCTAATAAAAGTACGATCATTAACAACACCTGAAACCTTTATATTATTCTCGTCAAAATAACTAAAAACCAATTTATCAACTGGATGTTTCTCCGAAATCTCTTCAGGTAATGATGGTTTTTCTAAAGCCAAAGGTGCTTCTGGAAATATTTTTAATGCTTGATCTGCCCAATGCGCTCCTTCTTTAATCCATAATCCAATCAATTCAATTTCCGAATCTTTTAACACCTTTCCTTTTTTAGGCATCACATCATCATGATTTGGAGATAATGTAATCCTTTTATATAGTTCACTTTGATTTGGATAACCTGCAACGATAGATTCACCTGATTTACCTCCTTTAAAAACACCTTGTTTATTGTCTAAAACCAGTTCTCCTTTTTTTTTATTCTCGTTGTGACACTGATAACAATTGTGAGCGAAAATGGCTCGGACCTCTAAATTTAAAGCATCTTTTTGAGGTTTAGATAAAGTGTCCAAGGGAGTTAACTGCGATAACAACACTCGTGTCTTTCCATCATCATACGATTTAACATTACCAGGGAGCACGCTCGTTAAAAAATCTTCACCGTGGGTAAGACTAGCCCCTAAATGCCCGGTTACAGAAAGTATAATTACCGTTAAAACTAATCCACTTCTATATTTAAAATAATTTGGTTTTTGAGTTTTGGCAAGTCTAAACAATATAACAGCGGTAATGGAGGCTAAAACAGCCGTGGCAATTCCAAAATATTGATGCAAAGAAACTAGGTCTCCAGTATAATTATCGAACGTTCCTAAAAACCAACCTAAACAAGCAGATACTACAGAAAAAATTGCTCCTAAATAAACCATCCAGGCAATTCCTTCACGTAACCCTTTACGCTTTCCTTTTAATGTTAAAATCTCCAACAATAAAGCCACTATTAATAGACCTATTGGAAAATGTACTGCTAAAGGATGCAACCGTCCAAGTAATTGAACAATCCAAATCCACGAATTTCCTTCCATTGCTGCTAATATACAGTTTTATATATTTCTATTTGACCACTCATATCAATTATAATTTGTTTTTTTAGTACCCCTATCTAGTAGTGTTAAAAATTTGTAATTTGTGGAGACTTATTATTACTTTTTTTTAAAAGCAACTCGCGTTTGACTAAAATACAATAAATATTGACCCCAAATAAAGAATTATACATTGATATAACTGTCCTGCTCTGTCCTGCTCTCCTCTATCCTGTTCTGAATTCAAAAAATATCACTTTGTAGTTTTTATCTACAAAGTGCTATTTTTATTCGCGTTTTAAACTGAATCAAAACTACACTAGAATTCCCATTTTAATATGGAGAATTCAATCAAAAATATGGGATTTCAGTCAAATCTAGCCGAGTATTGAACAATTACCTTACCACCCAGTCACCTTTAAAATCTTATCATAGATTTCATTATTCTCATAAACCCCAGAAAACACCTCTGAACCAGGCCCATACGCGAATACTGGAATTAAGGTTGCTGAATGACCTCCTGTAGAAAAGGTTGGCTCAATTTCACTATAATCGCTATACTCGCTACCATCTTCTCTTTTCTTTTTCTTAGCTGCTAAGGTAAAACCTCCAGTCTCATGATCTGAAGTTACAATAACCAAGGTGTTTCCATCTTTTTCAGCAAAATCTAATGCCTTCCCAATGGCTTCATCAAAATCAATTAATTCAGAAATCAAATAGGAACTATTATTCTGATGTCCTCCCCAGTCAATCTGTGAACCTTCAGACATTATAAAAAAGTTAGCATTATCTTGACTTAAAAATTGAATAGCCTGCGCTGTAGCATCGGAAAGAAAATTTCCGCGGCCTTCTTCCATCTTTGGCATGGCATCTTTTGCCAATAAATAACCTACTTTTCTTTTCGATTTAATTGTTGAAAAATCTTTCAATCCAACGGTGTCGACTTTGAATTTATTTTTCTTCAATTCTTTTAATAAATTTCGTCCATCTTTTCTTTCGTTAAAATGTTCTAGTCCTCCACCAGCAAAATAATCTACTCCCGAATTTAATAAATCAACAGCAATATCATCATTCATACTTCTACTAACGGCATGCGCGTAAAAACTTGCTGGCGTGGCGTGCGTAATTGAAGAAGTCGCTACCATTCCTGTTTTAATGTTTTTTGAAGAGACTCGCTCCACTATATTTTTAACGGAAGTGGAGTCGTCAGCCACTCCAATAGCTCCATTATACGTTTTTACACCACAAGCAAATGCCGTAGCACCAGCTGCAGAATCAGTGACATCTTGTCTCGAGGATGAAGTCTTAATTAATCCAATATTTTGAAATCGTTTGTAGTTAGGTTCCGAATCTTTAAAATAAAAAGCTGATGAAATTTGCGACAATCCAGTACCATCACTTATTAATAAAATTACATTCTTCGGAGTTTTGTTTTCTTCCTTCGCCTTTGCATCATTCGTTGTATTCGATAACAGCATCAAAGGAACCACTGCCAACATAATCTTCGTTAATTTCATTTAATCTTTATTTTAAGTATTATTTCGAGTCATTGATATAAGACTCTATATTCATTTTATATAAATTTCCGCCAATATTTGAACTAGCCCAATATTCATCTGTGATATAAACCTCTGAATTTGACACAAAACAAACTGCTTCTTTTTGTGTGTTCTTCCCTAAATCAATTTCAACACAATCTCCTCCAAAAAAATCATCTTCATCAAAGTTATAGAACACCCATAATTTACGCCCATTTATAAGGCAAACTCTCTTTCCGTTTGGACTAATATCTGCTCCTGTAATCCAATATTCATGAAAATCATTTGAATTACCAGATTCCGTACCCGTAAAAAAATATCCTATTTTTTTTGCGGTATGATCTCCTTTCTTTGTTGAAACACGATATACATTTGTTGAAGAAGGAAATGATCTGTGTTTTGTAAACAAATAAAGTTTATTATTACTCCAAAACATACCCTCACAATCGAAATTCATCTTCTTTTTATTTGGTGGAAAATGTTTCTGATCTTCAAAATTAAAGGAAATTGTTTTGGCAGAAGTTTCTTCATCTTTAATCTCTGGATTTGAAATTTCGAAGACCCTTAACTTCTTCGATTTGTTACTGTTATTACCAATATCTCCAATATAAATATTTCCTTTATCATCTTTAGTTATATCTTCCCAGTCCCTATTCTTAGCCTTATCTATAGCGAGCGTTCGCAATAAGTTCCCGGTAAAATCACATTCGTATAATTCCGATTTACCTCCGCTATCATTGAATGTCCAAATACTATCATCACTTGCCATTTCAATACCAGAAGATTCATGTACTTTAGCGGGGAGTTTCGTAATGAATTCTAGCTTTTGACTATACATATTAATAGTGATACCTATAAAAAATAGCAACACTATTCTACCGAATAATCTAAACCTAAAAGTCATATCAGCGATCATTAAACTTTAATCATTGAAGAAAGCACTAAAATAGGAAAATTTACGCATAATAAAACTGCAATTTCAACTGTTTATTTTTATTTTGTGATAAAAATTTTAACATGCTCGTTTCATTTTATCGCATACAATCATTTTCTCAATTTAATGAGATCAAATAGCTCACGATATCAGCCAATTTTTGCTCCTCTAAATTTAGTGATTTTGCATCTGGCATAATGCTCGTTTTCATTTGTTGCTTACTTTCAATATTACTCGATTTAATTACAACTTGTTTTCCTGTAAAATCTTTTAAAACAGCGGTCTCTCCTTCCGAGAGTAAAAAACCATAAAATACTTGTCCTGTTTTCGTTTTTATCATCATTGGTTCAAAACCAAATGCAATAGCCGAACTTGGATTAATAATGGCATCCAATAAAGCCAACTTGTCAAATTTCTGACTCGCTGTAGTTAACATGGGGCCAATATCTTTGCCTAAATCTCCTACTTTGTGACAGGCTATACAGAAAGTAGTCACGAACTCTAGTCCTTTTTTAGGATCCCCCTTTAAAGCACTTATATTTTTAATATTGTATATTTCTTCATCCGCCTTTTTAAAATATTCACTCGCTAAAGTTCTAATTTCCAATTCAGGATTATCAAACAAATCTTGAGAAACTGACGCTATCATTTCTTTTGAAATTTGTTCTTCTGCTGCTAAGTTTATTAAAAGACGACCTCCAACGACTGTTTTAGCTATTTTTTTAGCAGCTTCAAGTTTCTTATCAAAAGAAATTATTTTTGACAAAAGTGTTTCTTTTAAGTTCGAAATCTCATCTGACAATCCAAAATAAGACTTGCTCTCATAGGCATCCCAATCCCATAAATTAAACCAGTCATTCCCTCTTCTGTAATTCACCCAATAAGCAGCTAATTCTTTCACTGCTTCACTATCGGTATTTTCCTTTAAGCCAATCATAGTTTCAACGGCTTTAACATCAGAAATAAAGGCAAGGGCATCTACAGAAAGCATCCTTAAACTATCTGACAATTGATTAGAAGAAGCTCTTTTTGCCAAGGAATTTATAGATTCCTTCGGATGAATTCTCCAAACTAAAGAAGCCAGTTGGTTTGACCATTTAACAGACTCTATATGCTTCGAAGAAACAAAATATTGGTATGCCAATGCTTCTTTTCCTTCCAAGGCCATACCCAAAGCCTCCAAATACCACCTATCAGAGCCGTCATAACCTTTAAGCAACTCTTCAATAATTGTCTTACTCTCTTCCCAAGGAATATCTCTTAAAGAAATAGCCACTTCTCTTCGTACAGACGGAGAAGGGTCACTCATTGCAATTCTAGCATATTTCAACAAATCCTTTGATTTCTTTTTTAAGGCTCTATACGCAGTTACCCTCAGTCGAGGGTTTGGTTCTGATTTCAAAACACCTTCTACCATCTCTATTCCTCCTTCTCCCAATTCTGATAATAGCCAAATTGCTCTAGCTTGATAATATGAATTGGATGAATTTAAAATGGTCTTCACTTCATTTAAAACCAAATTTCCTTGACTTTTCAATTTCTCATACCCTAAATAACGCACGTTAACGGCAGGATTTAATAAGGCTTCAATTTGACCTTTCGTCGTATTCAAATCAATTTTAGGATTTGCTAATTTATTATTCTTTGGAGTAATTCTATAAATTCTTCCGTTCCCAACAGTATCTAACATTTTATGTCCTCCAACCAATGGATCGTACCAATCGGCTATATAAATTGCACCATCAGTGCCCACAGCAACATCACTTGGACGAAACCGTTTTCGAGTATCTCCATCTACTTTATGCCAAATATATCCTTCTGTGGATTCACTAAGAGACGTGATTAGATCCTTCTTCTCCAATTCGAATCCTGCACCATTATAAGATGGTTTGTACGAAAAAATTACATTTCTCCCAGCATCCGCACTCAACAACATTCCCTGAAATTCTGGTCCAAATGCCTCTCCTTCATATACAACCACTCCAGTTGGCGATCCTGCTCCTGTTTGATCTCCTGCAGGAATTACTCCAGGATCATTTTGATGCCAATGAGAAGAAAAAATATCTTGATTCGGTTTTTGGTCAGCGCGCCAAGTTCTACTTCCATCAGCATTAAAAAAACCTGCATTTCCCCCTTCCATCAACCAAGTGGTTCTACAAGTTTCTACGCCATCGTCGTTATCATTTTGCCACATGTTGCCATAAGAATCTAAGGCAAGTTCATAAGCATTTCTAAAGTTATGTCCAACCACCTCAAGTCCAGCACCATCCTTTCCAATACGCATGGCCAAACCACCAACCCAAATACGTCCATCATCACTTACTTGTGCCGGTTGATTCTTTTTATTATAGGGCGTTCCACCAGAGTACACACTTCCTGATCGTAAATTCCAACCTGCTTTATCTTTTACATTATGGGGTCCCGCATTACCCGTATTAAAATAAAATTCGCCATCAGGTCCAGTAGTTAACGCATGCAAACTATGATCATGATCAAACCCTCCAAAACCCGTTAAAAACACCTCTCTCTTATCAGCGACATCATCATTGTTTTCATCCGTATAGACAAATAAATTAGGTGCACATGAGACATACGCTTTGTTCCCAATAATAGCAATTCCTAGTGGAGCTACCAAATCTTCATCCTGCACAAAAACCTTCGATGAATCAGAGATACCGTCTCCATCTGTATCTTCTAATATCACAACACGGTCACCTTTTTCAAAATTCAGATGATCTTTTGGTTTGTTGTTGAAGTTTCTATAATTAACTGCCTCTGTTACCCAAATTCTACCTTTCGCATCTACATCCATATTTGTAGGGTTGTATAAACTTGGAGATTCTGCCCACAACGTGGCTTGCCACCCTTCAGGCAAAATAAAGCTATTATCATCAACGGTTTTAAATTCTAGTGGATCAATAATGACATCCGCAGATCTAGAATCCGCACAAGAATTGACCAGCAATACAAATAAAAATAGTAGTAGAATAAATTTTTTATTTGATTTCATATTTTTAAATTTTAATACTAGAGAGAAAGATATTTATATAATCCCTGAAAATGAGATTGATAATAAATAAGAGCATACATATTATATGCTTATTTTAGTGAAAAATAATACTCATTTTAAATTTTATAAAGAATGATTTCCAGAAGACACATATTAAAATTATCTCTAGGAATAGTCGCCCTAAATTACATAAATATTTTCAATGCTTTTGGATCGAATTCTAATTCAAACCGATTTCAAATTGGAGCCTGTGATTGGTCTATTGGACAACACAGTAATATAGAAGCGATGTCAGTGGCAAAAAAAATCGGATTAGATGGTGTTCAGGTCAGTTTAGGAACGGTAAAAAACAATATGCACTTGAGAGAAATTGAAATTCAAAAAATGTATCAAGAGGCCTGTAAAAAGAATAATGTATCCATCGCAGGAATTGCAATTGGAGAATTAAATAGTGTTCCTTATAAGTCTGACCCAAGAACTGACAAATGGGTAAGTGACAGTATAGATGTTGCCCATGCATTGGGCTGTAAGGTTGTTTTGTTGGCGTTTTTCGGAAAAGGCGATTTAAAAGGAGACCCAGAAGGCACTAAAAATGTCATTAAAAAATTGAAAAAGGTTGCCCCAAAAGCAGAAGAAAAAGGAATCATTCTTGGAATCGAATCTTGGTTAAATGCAGAAGAGCATATGCATATTATCAATGCCGTGGGATCCCCAAATGTAAAAGTGTATTACGATGTGGCAAATTCAAATAAAATGGGATACAATATCTATGAAGAAATTCGGTGGCTGGGCCATAAAAACATCTGCGAGTTTCATGCCAAAGAAAATGGTTTTCTTTTAGGTGAAGGAAAGGTCGACTTCAAAGAAGTTAGAAAAGCAATGGACGATATAAACTTCAATGGATGGGTGATGATTGAGGGGGCTGTCCCAAAGAATGCATCTATGTTCGAGAGTTATTTGAAAAACAATACCTATTTAAGAGGTGTCTTAAAGTCCTAATATTAATCAATCCAATTAAAGTTTGTCTGAATAAGATCTGAATTCAGACAAACTTTATTTATTCTACTATTTACTCCTAATAAGCCTCGTATTTCTTAGATACGCGTAAACCATACCAAGCGATATAAATAAAACATATTAGCGGAAGCCCATAAGAGATATTAACTTCAGAAACTCCCAATATTTTTATGTCTGCAACACCACGACCACCAAGATCAATTACTAAACCTTGTAATTTTGGCAGTAAAGCACCCCCTACAATTGCCATAATCAAACCAGCAGATCCAACTTTTGATTGCTCTTCTGTTAAATCACCCAAGGCAATTCCGTAAATTGTTGGGAACATTAATGACATCCAAAAAGAAATACCTACCAAACTGTACAAACCAACCATACCTTGAATAAAAATGGTAGCCAATGTAAATACCATTCCGAAAACAGCAAAGTACATTAACAACCTTCCTGAACTCACAAATCTTAACAAATAAGTTCCTACAGCACGGCCAATGGTAAACAAAATAAAGGCGGCCATCTGATAATATCCAGCGGTTACGCTATCCATACCAATAGCCTCAGCATATTGATAAATATATGTCCAGCACATAACTAGACATCCTGTATGAAATATTTGGGCTATAACTCCCAATACATATTTCTTGTTCTTTCTTAAGATAACAAATGTTTGTCCTATTTTTGGCATTCCATTTTCGTCTTTAGCTTGCGGCATTTTATTCACCACGAACAAAATAAATACTCCAATTAAAACCAACCCTAAAATCACATATGGATTTCGAATTACTAATAAATCAGAAGTCTTAATCAAAATCTTAGAGGCTTCATCTAAAGCACTAAAATCAGTAATATCGTCTGACTGTAATTTCTTTAGCACAAATTGTTGTGCTACAAATAATCCAACAATCAATCCAACTGGATTAAATGCTTGCGCTAAATTTAGACGTTGTGTGGCAGTCTCCTTTGCACCCATCGCTAGAGCGTATGGATTTGCGGCCGTTTCTAAAAAAGCCAATCCAAAAGTTAAGATATATAGCCCTAAACAAAAGAACCAAAATTGTTCTGTAACAGCCGCTGGATAAAATAGTAAAGCACCTATCGCATACAGGCCTAATCCTATTAAAACACCTACTTTGTAAGAATATTTTCGCATAAATATAGCTGCGGGTAAAGCCATACAAAAGTAGCCCCCATAAAATGCCATTTGCACCCAAGCTGCCTCAGAATTAGATAGTTCTAATACTTTTTTAAAAGCTTGTACCATCGGATCGGTAACCGCGTTGGCAAAGCCCCAAAGTGCAAAAAGGGAGGTTACAAGTATAAAGGGAATTAGCACTTCTTTTGATACTACAGGAATCTTATTTTTTTTGCTCATTTATATGATTATTAGTTAGTTATTTATATTATTCGTTAAAAATTATTCCGAAAAGAATGACCAAACTTGACCAATAGTCTCACTTCCGTTGCCTTACTTCACTACAATTTTCCAATAGGTAAGTGTCATCTGAAACCATAGTAACTTCATAGTAATTTTCACTTAAACCTTCTACGATCATTGCAGGTGGATTATCTAGTCCAAAATAGACATCGTACTTTAATAGATCGTTATCCAAATCTGCTGCATTCCATTTTAAAGTTGTGGAAGTGACTGATAATTATGAATTCAACACAGGACTTGATAAACTAGTTACAAATGGCAAATGATTACTCACCCCTCCCCCTTCCAAATAGAATTTCCAAGTCGAAGAATACACCCTTGTTTTATTTTTGGCATCTTTTGCATATACTCTCCAATAAAAAACTTCCTTTTTTAACGTAAAATGTACGAATGTACTCTAAGTGGTTGTAACCTGCAAATCTTGAGTAAATGAATTATTGGTGGCTACCTGGATATAATATAAAATTGCATCGCCTTCAGGATCTGTAGATTTATTCCAAGAATAGTCCAAAGTGTTATCTGTATACTTTAAATCATTAACGGGTCTAACTAAAGTTGGAAGGTTTTAATTGAACTTAGTCAAAACAATCATTTTTTTATATATTCCATCTTATTGCTAAAGTAGGATAGCTTTAAATCCATCTACACCCCCAAATTACTTGACAATTCTACTTCACCACCTACCCAAAAACTATTGTTTAAATAATACCAAATCTGTGGTTCAGAAATAAAAGTAGTTTTATCTGCAGAACCCTCACTGGTTAGCTTATCTTTCATAATAGTAACGCACCAAATTCCTGTTAATTGAAAATTCGCTTTTCCTGCATCTTTGATTTCTTTATATCCTGCATAGTTGGAAAATCCCCAACTGCGATAATCTTTCCCATAATTCACACCGACTATCCAGGCATCATTAATAATATAGCCCTGAAGTTCATCGTCAACTGGAAAAGTTCCTAGAGCACCGCTATATTCTAAATTTAATTTGTATTTCTAATTTTATTTTAAGTATCCATTTTTTAATCTATTCCATTCAGTCAATGACTTCGGAAGATAATCCTCCGGCTCTTTATCAAAACCAAAATTTATATGTCCTACAGGTTCTTTATAGTCTATACTTTTTAGTGCTTTTAAGAAGGGACCATAATCATATTCACTATCCTCTAGAGGTTGAATCGTTGTTCTATCCATCGTTTTTCTTCTGGTCCTATCCACCTCTTTAGCCGCTCCAGCAATCGTGACAAAACTAATATAACCCTTCATATTATTTACAACCTCTGCCAATATACCGGCATTTCCTGCTTTTAATTCGTGACAAGTATGAACAAACTATAAATTAGCGTGTTACACTAATTCTTATAAATAATTGAAACGATGCTCGCCCCTTTAAGTGAATTCACGATTCTAAAAATATTAATAAATGAACTAAATCATTACCTAAGAATTACGCTACAACTTTCATAAATCAAACGTTTATTTGGTCTACACAATTGTGTAAGCAAGAGGTAATTCGATCAATATTGGAGGAAATGAAGAGTATGGGTATTCTCACTTTTAGTCAAAGAACTGACGAACAGAATCAACTATTATTAGACCAAATGGAAATTAGGGCCTGAAAATTATAAGGTTAGTTCTATGTATATTGAGAAATGGAGAGCGGTTTTAATGAAGATAAAAATTAATAAATCCATGTTAATTTCTCTAGAAAAAAATATCAGAAGAAGAGACTACTGATCTTAAGTGTGATAGCCTATTTACTAACAAGTGACAACGCACAATTGGAAAAAAGTCACCCTGTTTATTATTGGTACATAGATTTAGTAGGAGTCAAAAGTAAGATAGGTTGAATATACAAATTATATAAAAGCAGTAATCAAACTGATTTCTTCAAACGCAGCAAAGCCCGTGATTATTATGCTAAACAGAGCCAATAGGTTTGGAGGAAGTATGTATCATTGCACTTTAATTCACCCGCTCTTTGCACAGGAGTTTTACAATAAAGTTAGAAACTATTTGTTTTATTCACGAATATGTCCGTCTCCAAATACGTAATACTTATTGGTAACGAGCTCGTTTAGTCCTAAAGGCCCCCTATGATGTAATTTATCGGTACTAATTGCAAGTTCTGCACCTACACCCATCTGACCACCATCAGTAAATCTAGTAGATGCATTTTTATATACAGCAGCACAATCTACTTGTTCCATAAAAAGGGATGCCTCTTTATTACTGGTTGTCATAATAGTCGCTGAATGCCCCCCAGAATATTTGTTTATTTTTTCAATCGCTTCTTTTGTTGAATCAACGGATCCAATACAGCACTTCATTTCTAAAAATTCGTCTTTCCAAATTGACTCTTCCAGTATGAGAGGTTCCTCTTTTAAAATGTTCTTCACATTAGAATCTACCAATATTGATACCCCATTATTCTTTAAAATATTCTTCAAATCAGTCATCTTATTATCGTAATCTAAAAGATTGGTATTGACTAATATTTTATCTAAAGCATTACACGCTGATATTTTACTAGTTTTTGCATTAAGAATAACCTCAATACTGTTTTTCCAATCTGCATTTTGATCTACATATAAAAAATTATTACCGCGACCACTTACCAGAACAGCACATTTTGCATGTTCTTTTACAAAGGAAATCAATTGTTCCCCTCCTCTAGGCACAATTAAATCTATATGCTGTGTTGGGTTTTTAAGAAATTGCTGTGTCTCTGTTCTATCCATAGTCAATAATTGGATATAATTCGTACTCAACCCATTTTCGAGCAACGCCAGATGCCAAAAATTAACAAGTATTTTATTACTCCATAGCGCTTCTTTTCCTCCTTTGAGTAAGATTTTATTATTCGCTTTAAAAGAAAGTACTGCTGCTTCAACCGTCACATCGGGTCTGGATTCATAAATAATCATTATAGTTCCAAAAGGTGCTGTTTTATTTATTACTTGCAATCCGTTTTCAAGCTTCTTATCGGTGATTATCTTGTTTACTGGATCTTCTTTCGCTTGCACCTGTAAAATAGCCTCTATCATTCCATCAATCTTACTATCATTAATAAGTAAGCGATCGTACATTACCTTATCATCTTTGTTAAATGCATCGAGATCCTTTTTATTTGCAGCGAGTAGTTGTTTCCTGTTTTCGCCTAAGATACGCACCATACAACCCAATACATCATTTTTTATCTCTGTCGCTATCAATTTTATTTTATTTTGATTAAAGGGACACTTTCGTCCCGACACTTTTCCCATCTATTATATCAACAATAGTATTATCTCTTTTTCCATTAGCGATATATGTAGGAATACTATGCGCAGCAGTCTGTTGGGCATAATTTAATTTAGAGCCCATACCACCACGACCTTCTCCTTCTAATTTACCACTATCTTTAATATACTTATCAAGGTCTTCTCTTGGATCTACATTTTCAATAAGATTACTGCTAGCTGAGTCTGGGTGACCATTATACAATCCGTCAATATCTGTTAGAATAATAAGCCTGTCTGCATTGATTAATTGTGCAATAAGACTCGCTAGTTCATCATTATCAGAGAACATAGACATGGCTACCGATACAGCATCATCCTCATTTGCTATAGGGATTACTCCTTCTGATAGTAATCCTTTAACGCAATTAATCATGTTTTCCCGATGTATACCTGGACTAAAATCTCGTTTAGTAGGAAGTACTTGGGCACATTTCATGCCATATTCCTGAAAAATATTATAATATAGACTCATCATTCGGGGTTGCCCAATGGCGGAATATACTTGTCTTTTCTGTGTTTTATCTATTAGGCTAGAATTCCCTATAACCTCTTTTCCTGCAATTACAGACCCCGATGACACCAAAATAGTTATAATATCGCGCTCGTAAAGTTCCGCAATTTGTTTAACTAATCTTCTTAATACTGGCCTTACAATTCTATTGTCTTTATTGGTCATTACGTTTGTTCCAACCTTAATGACTATTATTTCTTTGTACATATTAGTTTTCTTTGCCCAATTCTACAGCACGACTAAATGCAGCAAATGCAGCTTCTTTGATTAATTTATTTACATTATTGTCGTCCATAGAATCCAGTGCTGCTTGTGTTGTTCCTCCTTTTGAGGCTACTTTCTCCATCCAGGATTTGGGAGATATATCAGACTGATTAAAAAGCTCTATTGCACCTGTGAATGTCTGACTAACCAGCACAGTAGAATCCTTTTTTGAAAACCCCATTTGCAAAGCGGCATCCATCATACTTTGCATAAAGTAAAATACATATGCCGGTCCACTCCCAGAAATTCCTGTGGAAGCATCAATGAAACTTTCCTTACTCACCAAAATAGATTTCCCAGTAGTGTTTAACAAACTTTCTATAGTTGATATCTCTATTCGTGAGACTTCTGATGAGGCTACATACGATGTTAACCCAAGCCCAACTTTTGCAGGTAAGTTTGGCATCGCACGTATTACTTTCTTTACACCAGAAAAGCCCATTATTGTTTCCAAAGTAACTCCCGCCATAATGGATACGATAATTTGATCTGCTGTAACCATCGGTTGCATATTTTTGAACAGTTCTTCTGCGTGATGCGGTTTAACGGCAACAAAAATGATATCCGCTTGTGGAACACAATCTTCCAATTCCTTATAGGCATCGAAGTGAGAAATTTGATGAAGTTCTTCCAATTTCTTATCAGATTTATCCAATACCATGATATTTTTATTCTTGAGCAGTTTTGATTTAGACATTCCCTCTGCATAGGTAAGACCCATATTCCCGGCTCCAATTACTAGTACTTTCATTTAGTATTACGTGTTGAATTAATTATTAAAATAAATAGGATATCATATAGGTTACACAAACAATATACAATCATCATAATTTTTCACTTCGCGATAGTAGGTTTCTCTATATTTATGTAAAGTTTTAATAGGCAGGCCTAAAAAGTACTTTCTTATGTAAGTAACTTTGGTTATAAGTTCCCCTATTATTGTATTACTTTGTTTCTCAATTTGTGTATTTCTTTTAATATAAATGATTTTCATAAACTAATATTTATTGTGGTTAATAAAACCAATATTTTTTGAGTTCTACCTATGTTTTTATAAATCACTGTGAGATAAACTACACTACTACAACTCACGATGCTCCCTAATATATTGCTCTTTATCCCCTGTTTTTCCCGCCATCTTTTGGTAGATTCTTGGGAGAACTATTTTCGTTCTCTAATTTATTGATTTCAGTCTATTACTTTTCCAAAACTAGATTGAATGGATTACTGCATCAATTTGGTAGGTATTAACTAATTTTTCAGCAAATATTTTATGACCAATTGGAGCCAATAAATGCAACTTTCCATTCTTCATAGAAGCCAGAAAACTTAAGATTTTCCATTTAGTAATTGTTTTTTTGGTGCTCGTTTTTTACAACTACTACTGAATAATGTTTAACTCCTCCATGAGTAACAAAGGATAAATCAGCCTGAATTTCTTCTTGAGTAGTTTTGCTGATAAATATCTGAGGGTTTTCGTACCCCTCTGAAATCGATTTTAACGAAATGGTCGATTTCTTTTCAGCCCACTCAACGGGCCTTTCTAAATATATCTCTTTATCCATATATTTGTTTTAGTGAAACTATACCCAAAATCCTTATTTAACATGCTATTATTGCAAATATACAAAAAATAGTTCGTGTAGAAACTATTCAAAAGTTTTAATATCAAAACATACACTTCAAACATCTATTAATCAGCAATTTATAAAAATAAAATTTCTTTACGCTCTGATGATATTCTAGGTGATATAGCATTTAGTCGAGCAAATTATTCGGGATGATTTGTTATTTCTTCTATAGTAAGTAATGGCGCTGCATCCAAACCTTCGACATCCATTATAATAGTTAGCAATTCAATATTTCTATCTAATTCTTCTATTTGCTCAGGGGTTAACTTTTTTAATTTTTGTGATAGTTTCTCCTGAAGTGTGGGTGGGTATTTATAAAATAAATCAGCACCTTTAGCAGTCAAAATAATATATGTAGCTCTCTTATCCTTCGGTTTTGAGGACTTTGCTACTAAAGCTTTGCTTTCTAATCTGGAAATAATACCAGAAACGGTACTGGCATTTAGATTGATATATTCTTTAATATCTTTAGCAAAGGCTCTATAATCTTTTTGATCAGATAAATATTGAAGGACTAAAAGTTGAGGGATGCTTATTCCTAATTCTTTCTCTACTTTTTTGCTTTCCAGATTTATAGAGCGGATAATTTTACGAAGTTTTATAAGTATTTCAATGTATTTCAGAGCCTATATATTTTAAATTTATCCCAAAATAAAACTATTTTAGGGAAATAAATGGTTTTATTCACTTAAAAAAATAAAATACTATCTGTAGAAACTATAATAAAGTAATCACACTCTTTTAATGTTTGTTTATTCCTAAAGCGGCACATGAGAGTTATAACAAAAAATAGTCCCAAATTTACGAGGTAGTCCAGCTACATCTTTTAATTTAATAAATTCTTGTTCCGCGTCAATGATGTTCTATAGCCTAATGAAGAATGTATTCGTTGTCATTGTATATTATTTTTGAGACTCTTTAATCTCACTAATGTTTCTAAATAATAATAATCTGCATAATTCAATGGCACATCTATTTCATTATTATGAGGAATACTTCCAACACTGTGTTTTAAAACAAAATTCTTATTTTCTCCTAATTTTGCTGTGTACTGGCTCGACGCTAAAGAACTCATGATTTTTTCAATATCTAAAGCATACGATTCTTTGGTGTAACCGTCTAACTCAATCAATGCAGATACCGTAATTGCTGCTGCAGAAACATCACGTGGTTCATTTGGGATATTTGGCGCATTGTAATCCCAATATGGAATTCCGTCTTCTGGTGTGTCTTTATATTCTAAAATATACTGTGCGATTTTTTGTGCTTGTTCTAAATATCGCTTATCTTTTGAGTATCTATAACAAACTGTGTAACCATAAATACCCCATGCTTGTCCTCTAGCCCAAGAACTTTCATGTGCGTATCCTTGTGCAGTATGTTTATTTCGAACTTCACCAGTTTAAGGGTCGTAATCTACTACATGTACTGAACTATTGTCTTCTCTAAAATGATTTTTTAATGTTGTATCTGCATGTGTAATGGCTGCCTTCCTATATGAATCATTACCGGTTAATTTTGACAATTCAAATAGCAACTCTAAATTCATCATATTATCGATAATCACTGGGTATTTCCAGCCCCTCTTAGATTGCCATCCCTTATCAACATTCCAACTTTGAATACAACCTACTTTTGTATTGAAGCGTTTCATTAAAGAATCACCAACGGTTATCATAACCTGCTTAAAGTCCTCATTATTGGTTAATCTATAACCATTTCCATAAGAACAATTAAATACAAAACCTAAATCGTGACTTGTCGTCTTTACTTTATGATGCTCGAACATTGATTGAAATTTTTCAGCAGCATTTTTCCACTTTTTATCTTTTGTTACTTCATAAAGGTACCAGCAAGAACCAGGAAAAAAACCTTCTGTCCAGTCAAAACCAGATTTAGTCCAGTGCATTTCTCCTCCCTCCGTTAAGGTTCTTGGAATCTTGTTTTCCTTTTCTGCATCAATGAGCAACAGGGACAACTGTTCATTTACAAAAGACAATTGATCTTTTGTTTTATATTCTGCCTTATTTGATTTTGTAATATTGCAGGCACTTAATAAAATTAAAACTGCAAATACACTTAAATAATTTATCGCTTTCATTCTTTTCAATTTTTAAAACGCTATTCTAAGAGATCGATTTACTTTTATTTATGTTTACAAATTGCGAATAAAAATAAAGTTTATTCCCAAAATAAATCGAAACTCATATGACCATCTCTATCTTCTGTAAAAACATACTATTTATAATACAATCGATTGTATTATAAATAGAAAAATTAAGTAGTCCTCTACGAATTTATAATTAAATAGTGCTAAACCATTACGTCAAAAAATCATGAAGTCACGAATATTCAGTGTATTTTATTTGCCAAAATTAGATCCCTTGATTGCTGACAGTACAAGCCATTATTTAAAATTATCCCCAAACAATTATCTTGCAATACATCGTATAAGTTGCTATTTAAGAAGTTAAATATTTTTTATAAATTTACAATACTATGAAGTCTTATCACCAAATATTTCATGTGTATAGTAAAAATTAAAAGTTTACACCTATCTATAAAAAGTATACGCATACTAAAATGTAATTTTCTTATTTAATAAATCAAAGCTTATGAAAATTGTTTGGATTATAGTTCGTGTCCTTTTCGCTATATTTCTGATATATGCCGGAATACAACACTTTGTGAAACTCGCTTTTTATATTCCATTTGTACCTTCTTTTTTACCTTTCACTGCGGCCATCATTTATGCCTCGGGTATCATAGAAATTCTTTTGGGCATCATGATGATCATGCCAAAATACGCAAAGCATGGAGCCTTTGGGATATTACTACTCATGCTAATCTTTCTACCAATACATGTGTGGGATGTCTTTTCAGTCACTCCTGCTATTGGCAGTCATCAGGTCGCTTTAATAAGGCTGCCCATACAATTTTTGTTCATCTTTTTAGCCTGGCACATAAAGAAACTCAGCCAGTGAGCATACTATAAATAACATGTTTTACCCGTTCTTCATCCTCAAAATTAGCCATCATTATTAGCAACCGATGCTAAAATTTTTCGGAAAAAAAACAGAAACTATTGACTGAGCATAAATTTAGCAAATATTTGATATTTGCCGTTCGTGAAATTCTTCTTATTATTTGAGGAATGTTGATTGCACTTCAGATTAACAATTAAAATGAACACCAAAAGGAATTGAAACAAGAAAGATGATTATGTTCACCCTTCATAATGCGTTTACAAAAAATAATGAATTACTAAATAAACATAGAATATAATATCAAAAAGTTAAAGAATCAAACATCATTAATCCGCATATTAAAAGACGTTTCACCACCATAACATTCGGATTGGGAGAATCCTATTAAACTGTCATTACAAGGTAAAAATGCTTTACTTCAATGTATTGCAACTCAAAGTATCATGATAGGTTTTCGGATATGAAGAATCCAAAAAAATGTCATTATGTTTGCGGTTCTTCAGTTTTCTTACGAACGTAAACTTGTTACAAAAACTGAAGATACTATGTAGTCGGGATGACAGGATTTGAACCTGCGACCTCTCGACCCCCAGCCGAGCGCGCTACCGAACTGCGCTACATCCCGATGTTTTTGAAAAAAGAAAGCAAATACGTTTTATAAATGATTCATCCTTAAAAGCGTAAATATAGGACACCTTATAAATTTAGTTGTATACCTAGTGATAAACTTTTTTATCGAAAATAGTTGACACGTTGTCAAACTTCTATTTTTTCTTCTGAAAATGTAGTGCTCCGCTCTCATGCATGGTATATAGTAGAAATTGGTTTCCGTCATTTACTAGAATACCAATTGATTTATTTTTCTCTAGTATTGGGTTTTGATCATATTTATTCCAGTATAGCAAATCTTTTGAGGCCGCCACATTGGTAGACCATTCGTGCCAGTCTTCATATGCAGTAGCATGATAATATGCATAGTACCATCCCTTATATTTTACGATTTGGTTTACTGCGAGCCCATACTGATCATAGATTTCCGGTCCCATACTGATAACGAGGTCGTCCTGTATATTGGTCCAAAACAAGAGGTCCTTTGAGGTGGCCAACCAAATCCCCAGATCATTGCGCTCATAAAATAAATACCAAGTATCATTCTCAAACTATACGGTTGGGGTACCATAAGGTCCTTCGCTCAAAGGAGAACCATTGGCACTGCGCATATCCAACGGACCATGATCTATCCAGTTTATGCGATCTGAAGAAGTGAGTCGATGCGCAATATCACCCTTACCTTCAGCAAACATATGATAGGTATCCGCTACTTTTAGAACCATCATGTCTTCCGTCCAGCTTTCATTAAAAATAGGATTTTCCAAATAACGTGTCCATGAAATACCGTCTTGGGATGAAGCATACCCCTAGGACAATGACTTTCGTCTTACGAAATCCAGTATACCCCATATGAAATGTGTCCTCTTCTTTCAATATGAATCCTCTTTCTCTTATCTTTTGGTCCCATGTTGCGCTAGGGGTTCCCGTAAAAGTCGGGTTTTCTGCAAAAGATATAAAACCAGTCAATTCTTTGGGAAATGGTATGCTATTTGAACAAGTTCTTGCTTCAATGGCTATGTTGCTCTTTATTAGACTTCTTAGGAACTCTATTACAACCTATTAAACTATGTTTACTATTACTAAACATACGATATGTGTTTTCATCTGATGTTTCTAAAGAATCCTATACAGGAAAAATTTTAAAATTTAGTTCGTTTAGTTACATATACGGCTTTTTACTTATCGTGAGTATTAAAATATAAAAAGACCTACATTTTCATGTAAGTCTTTTATGTTTTGCTCCTCC